>ENA-OPAA01001139-OPAA01001139.1-human-gut-metagenome-genome-assembly--contig:-NODE-1139-length-15893-cov-3.443301_pt1 | contig 15893 bp, 9 predicted proteins | sample MGYA00241049_ERZ501414 | MGnify/ENA primary metagenome ERZ501414 (study PRJEB25962, sample SAMEA2042520) | human gut metagenome | biome: human gut; feature: human-associated habitat; material: faeces... | reverse complement strand
AAAGAATGTGAATAAAGAGCAAAAAAGAAAGGAATTACGGAGAAATTTCCGTAATCCCTTTCGTTAACGAACACGAGAACAAGGATTAGGGGTTAAGGATTAGGGATTAATACCCTGCGGAATCATAGCGCAGCCCCACTAATCACTAATCCTTAACCTCTAATCCTTATCATCACTTTTCTTCAGCAAACATCGGGTCCCATGCCGGCAGGCGGATAGGTTTTTGTTTGAACAATTCCATCACTTTGGCAGGAACATACTTTGTCTCCACCACCAAGCGGAACATGTATTCATTGAACCACTCGTCGGTCATGATGAGATGTCCCTGGTAACCGGAAGCAGCTCCCCAGCTATTCTCTACCATCCATTTTACGGGCTTTCCGTCTTTGTTCAAGTCAACAGCCATCAAGGTCATGGCGTGGGACGAGCCGCTGGAGAAGGTCTGAATGCGTTGTTTTTTATCCATTCCGAAGGTAGTACCCATCAGTGACTCGTAGTCATAATTTTTCACATCAAGCAGACCGCGTTCAGAGTTCAGGAACTTGCCCACATCGCAAGAGAAGTACATCATGGTGCTGTCCTTCAAGGAGGCGATGGCCATCTCCTTAATATCCTCTACGGGCAGGTTGACATAAGTCCAGTTTTTACCGTCGTAACGGTGACGGTCGTAGTCTATTTCATAGCACTTATAATACTCACGACTGGGATCGTTCATCAGCATTACGTAGTTGGTCAGCAGTTGTTTGTCTCCATACTTCTCAAGGAAAGACATGGGAGTGTGATGCTCTGTCTCCACGGGATTACCCTTAGCATCGTGGCAGACATAGTCGAACTCCGTGGGAGGTACACCAAGGTTCAGCACCAACATGCGGTAGATGGTTCCGAGCATCGTAGTTTTCTCCTTCTCCAGAGCTTCGGGCTTGGCACCGGCGGCAGCCATATCACGTAGTTGCAGACCATACTCTTTCAGCTTCAGAGAGATGAGGTTGGCCATGCGGGAGGTATTTTCACTGCTGTTTGTTTCAGGCATGGCATCTTTAGGAACAAGGCCGTATTTGGAAACAATGTCGGCCACACCGGTAAAGGTACCCCCATCGCTCAGCGGATGCTGGAAGAGCCATTCTACGGTTTTATCAGTCAGGGGACTCTTGGAGGTGTCGATGATGCCTTGCAAGAAGAGGTTTGCCTTCTCCAACTGGTCCCAGAAGAAAGGATAGACTTCGGAGAACTCAAAAGACTGGAAACCGTATTCGGCAAGGGTCTTGGCCCGCATCACGTTGAGCCCGGTGAACAACCAGCAACGGCCGGACGACTTCTGGTCGGTGATGCCTCTGGACTCTACCTTGACGGAGAAGTGGGTATCCATGCCCTGCATATTCTCCTGGTTGAGTGCCAGTTTACGGATGTCATTATTGCCTATGGCATTGCGGAGAGCCTTGTCGGCAGCCGTGCCTTGATAACTTTGCTTGATTTGCCCAAGCATTTCGGGGCTGATGCCGCCTTTTCCTTCTTGTGCCTGCACAGAAAGCAGTGCGGCACTCAGAACAATTACAGATAAAAATCGTTTCTTCATTCAGATTATGTGTTTTTAGTTATTGATGTCTTGCTTCGTGAAGCAGACAAAAGTAATGTCTTTTTTGATAATTTTAGTGACATCTTTAGATTTATTATCTATTACAGTGAAAACTATTCGGAATAAAATAGTTTCCTTTGCACCCACATTTCGTACGACATGAAAAGATATATACTAAGCATTATCGCACTGGTGCTGTTCGCCACCACCCTTTATGCCCAGGAACAGACTGCGGCCGCCACAAACGACAGCGTTCCCGCACTGACAAAAAAAGAACTACGCAAGCAAAAGGTAGCGCGCCGGAATCTGCATTACAATATTCTGGGTGGACCCAGCTACACTCCCGACTTCGGTGCCGTGCTGGGAGGAAGCGCCCTGATGACCTTCCGCATAAACCCCAGCGACACCACGCAGTTGCGCTCCGTAGTGCCCATGGCCATCGCCTTCATGTTCAACGGTGGCATCAATCTTTTCTCCAAGCCTCAACTCTTCTTCAAGGGTGACCGTTTCCGTATCTTCGGAAAGTTTAGCTATAAAAATACGGAAGAAAACTTTTACGGCATCGGCTATAATACCAATAAAGATTACGTACGAAGCGACAGTACCAGCAAATACCGATACAGCGGCGTGCAAATCAACCCCTGGTTCCTCTTCCGGCTGGGCAACAGCAATATCTTTGCCGGACCTCAAATAGACATCAATTATGACCACCTGACAGAGCCCGGCAAGTTCTTGGTGAACGAACCTTCGTACAAAGAGGCAGGCGGTACGGCCAACGGCTACAACAACTTCAACTCCGGCCTCGGCTTCCTGCTGACATACGACAGCCGTGACGTTCCCGCCAACGCCTACCGCGGCATGTATCTGGATTTCCGCGGCATGATGTACACCAAATTCATCGGAAGCGACCAGACCTTCTACCGCCTGGAGATAGACTACCGCCAATACAAGTCACTGGGCAAGCGCAGGGTGCTTGCGTGGACGGCACAGACCAAGAACGTGTTCGGCGACGTCCCACTGACGCAATACGCCCTCACCGGAACGCCTTTCGACCTGCGCGGCTACTACATGGGGCAGTATCGCGACAAGTCCTCGCACGTGGTCATGGCAGAATACCGGCAGATGCTCAATACCGACCGCAGCACCTGGCTGAAGCGGATGCTCAACCACATAGGTTTTGTAGCCTGGACCGGGTGCGGCTTCATGGGCCCCACTCCTGGCAAGATAGAGGGCGTACTGCCCAACTATGGTGTAGGTCTACGCATTGAGGTACAGCCACGCATGAACGTCCGCCTGGATTTAGGCAAAAACACGGTAAACAACCAGATGTTGTTTTACTTCAATATGACAGAAGCGTTTTGAGTAACGCCTTACCTTGCCGTATCTGCCCGTCTCCCTCCTATGGAGAATGATTATAACATCAAAATGCCCTGAAAACCAAACTTTACCTCTTGAGACACAAACATTTCATTTTTCTTTTCTTTTTCTTGCATCAGTAAAAGATTATCCATACTTTTGGCAATCACATTTCTTTTTCCTCAAAAAGATAGCAAACAAAACAGAAGCATGAAAGTTCTTGAGATACTCTTCTGGATAAGTTTATTCATAGTGTTCTATACCTATATAGGCTATGGTATATTATTATATATTCTGGTCAAGATAAAAGAGTGCTTCCACACACCTACCCTCTGGCCTATGCCCACCGACAACGCATTGCCCCCATTGACTCTGTTTATCGCCGCCTATAATGAAGAAGATGTAGTGGACGAAAAAATGCGCAACTGTCTGGAGCTGGACTATCCTGCCGACAAGCTACGCATTCTTTGGGTGACCGACGGCAGCAACGACCGTACCAACGAACGCCTCTCCCGCTGGCCGCAAGCCACCGTCCTCCACCAACCCCAACGCCAAGGCAAGACAGCCGCCCTGAACCGCGGTATACATTTCGTAGGAACGCCCCTTGTCGTATTCACCGATGCCAATACGCACCTCAACCGAAAAGCCCTACGGGAGATAGTGCACGCCTTCACCGACCCTAAAGTGGGATGCGTGGCAGGCGAAAAACGTATTGCTGTGCAAAGTAAGGACAATGCTGCCTCTGGGGGAGAAGGGTTGTACTGGAAATACGAATCCACCCTCAAAGCGCTCGACGCACGCCTCTATTCAGCAGTAGGAGCAGCGGGTGAGTTGTTTGCCGTGCGCCGCAATCTGTTCGAAGAAATGCAAACAGACACGTTGCTCGACGACTTCACACTCTCCCTGCACATCGTCATGCAGGGACACACCATTGCCTATTGCGCCAATGCCTATGCCGTAGAAAGCGGCTCGGCAGATATGCGCGAGGAAGAAAAGCGCAAGGTGCGCATCGCTGCCGGTGGCTTGCAGTCTATCTGGCGGCTACGTCCGCTGCTCAACCCGTTCCGTTACGGCACATTCTGTTTCCAATATATTTCCCACCGGGTGCTGCGCTGGTCGCTCACTCCTATCCTATTGTTTCTATTGCTTCCCCTCAACACAATTCTCATCTTTACGACAAGCACGCCATTACTGTATGCCATCATCTGGCTGTTACAAGCTTTTTTCTACCTCATGGGAAGTTGGGGGTACTACCTTTCAACGAAGCATATAAAGAACAAGATACTTTTCATCCCCTACTATTTCCTTTTTATGAACGTCAACGTCATACGAGGATTCAACTACCTGCGCAAACGTAAAGACAATGCAAGCGGCGCATGGGAGAAGGCCAGAAGGGCATGAAACTAATACTATAAGAATGAAAAACATTTTAAAACAAGCTGAAAACGCCGAAAGACTGTTAAAGCTGACATCCGACACCATGATTCTTCTGGACAAAGACGGTATTTGTGTGGACATTGCAGTTTACAACATCAATCTCTGGTTCTTGAAGGAAGACCGGTTACTGGGCAAGAATCTGTTCCAACTAATTCCCTTATCCACTTATAACCAAATCTATCCGGACTTTAAAAGAGTACTGACGCACAAAATACGCTCTACCCATAACTACGAAATGGCCTTGAACGGCACCACTTATTTCTTCAAGTGTATCATGTCCCCCTTTGACGGAATGGTGCTCTGCCAATACCGCGACATCACGGAACGTAGTCAGCGCAAGCTGGAACTCGAAAGAAAAAACCAAGAGTTGAATGAAATCCAAAAAGCTGCGCTTATCGGAAACTGGCAATACGATTCAGACACCCAAAGCTTCAAATATGCCGGACACACCGATATCCTATGCACAGAGGAGACACAAGAAATCAATCTGAACGACTATCTGAAACTGATACTTCCCGAAGACCGGAAATCTTTCACCAACTGGCTGAAAGAAAACCTAAAAGGGAAAATGGAAAACAGTGTGGACTACCGCATCTTGCTTCAAGAAAAGATTTTCTATATACGGCTCAAGGCCTTTGCACGCGAATATCATAAAGACAAAAATACCATTCTGGAAGGATATATACAGAATATCACCGACATTCAGCAACGGCGCAACGATATCAACTTGCTGACACATGCCATCAACAACTCCACCGAAGATATTTACTCGGCACACGAAGACGGTACACTGATATTCGGCAACCGCTGCTTCAAGGAGCGACATGGCATCGGCAATACCCAAGACATCACGAAACTGAAAATATACGACTTGCCTTCGTATGGAAGAGACAAAAAATCGTGGAAAGAATTTGCAGAATGTGTCAAACGCGGAGAAACCTCCCAAGGCTATATTGTTCACAATCCGTTGCCACTGCGTCCGGAAGTACTCGCCATAGAAGGAAACGCCTATTGGGTGACGAGTGACAAAGGCGAAGGGACGGTCTGGACTTTCGGAAGGGATGTATCCACACGCATCCGGCATGAGCAACAAATCAAACAGTTCAACCTGATTCTGGACAAAATCATCGAAAACCTCCCGGCAGGCATTGTCGTGAAGGACATCAACAACAACTTCAAGTACCTCTACCGCAACCGCGAATCGTACAACCGCGAAATCCCCATACAAGAGGCATTGGGGAAAGACGACTTCGACTTTTATCCCCTGGAGACTGCCCAGGAAAAAAGAGCACAAGACATTGAAATAGCCAGGACCGGCAAAGAGATGCACTGGATTGCGGAAGAACGCGACGGAAACGGAACCCCCATCTATCTGGACAAGCGAAAGATGAAGATTGAAAGCAACGATTTCTCCCCCATCCTGCTGAACATCGAATGGGACATCACGGAAATGGAACAGATGAAACGGGAATTGCTCGTAGCCAAGGAGAAAGCCGAGACTTCCGACCAGCTCAAATCCGCTTTCCTCGCCAACATGAGCCATGAGATACGCACACCGCTCAATGCCATTGTAGGCTTCTCGCGCATCATTGCCGAAAGCACCGACGAGAAGGAACGGCTAGGCTATTACGAAATAGTAGAATCGAACAACGAACGCCTGCTCCAGCTCATTAACGAAATTCTCGACTTATCAAAAATCGAATCGGGTATCGTGGAGTTCACCATCACGCCCGTACGCCTCCATCCGCTCTGCAAGGAGATACACGACGCACATATTTTCCGCTGTCCCAAAGGAGTGGAGCTGATATACGAACCCTCTGACGAGAATATCGTGATTGACGGAGACAAGAACCGGATTTTCCAGGTCATTTCCAATCTGATAGGCAATGCCTTCAAGTTCACCCCCGCCGGGTACATCAGTTACGGGTATCACCGGGAAGGCAAGTATGTAGCATTCCACGTCACCGATACGGGTATGGGAATTGCACCGGACAAAGTGGACCGGATATTCGAACGTTTTGTCAAGGTGAACAACTTTGCCCAAGGCACCGGATTGGGACTTTCCATCTGCAAGACTATCATCGAACGCCTGGGCGGCAACATATCCGTCACTTCGGAAGTGGGTAAAGGCACCACATTTATTTTTGTCCTCCCACTGGAATCCTCCAGCAAAACAGAGATGGAAAAGAAGGAAGAGAACAACCGGGAAACGACAGCAAAGGCACATTCCACAGAGCAGAGGAGCAGAAATACAGCCCCCGGAACTTCCCCGAAGAATGAAGAAGCCGGAACACTCCCTACCCCTCCTTCCAAAACCATCCTGATTGCCGAAGATACAGAAAGCAATTTCATCCTAATTAACGCCATTTTAGGCCGGCTCTATCGGTTGAAACATGCCAAAGACGGCATGGAAGCCGTAACTATGTTCGAGGAAGTCCATCCCGACCTCATCCTGATGGACATGAAAATGCCCAACCTTGACGGAATCGACGCCACACGCATCATCCGTGAACTGGCGCCGGACATCCCCATCATCGCCCTTACAGCCTATGCCTACGAACACGACAAGCAGGCTGCCCTGGAAGCAGGTTGCAACGACTTCCTTACCAAACCCTTCACCCAAGAAGTACTGAAGGAAACCATCAAGAAATGGTTGGACAATAAAGGATGACTGAAAGGACTGTAGGGTGATAAACTATCGCATTATCACCCTACTACGTTATCAACTTTCAGTGAAATTCCACTTTTTCAAGTTCTCATTTATGCAAAGATATCACTCCGCTGGATATAGGCTATCACATCGCCTTTATTGACCACATCCCCTTGCTTGGCACAGACTTCCACCACACGTCCGGTAAATCCGGTCCATATCTTCTCGTATTCACCCCACGGCGTAGAGATGTAGCAGAACACCTCATCATGCTGGTACTTGCGTCCAATGAAAGGAGCAGAAGAAGGACCTTCGACAGAAACCTCCCAAAGCACTTGCCCTTTGGAAGGCGCGATTATCGGGTCTGCCTTTGCACGCTTCAGCTTCTTGATTTCCTCTTCCGAGTATCCGTTTTTGGCCATCGCCGCATCCTTGGCACGCTGCAGGTCATCCTCAAAACGTTTCTTGGCAACGCCGGATTTATAGTCGCGATACTGCCGGTCGTGCATGGCAAGCTCGAAGAGTTCCTCGTCATCATCGCCATATTCCCAACCGTTTTCGTCCATCTCTTTCCGGTATGTATCCAGAGCATCCGGGTAGTTCAGCTGTGGGTCCGTATCCACGAACTCAAAACCCTTGGACTTGGCCAGTTCCACTATCTCGGGCGCCAAAGTACCGGGCAGGCGTCCGCTCTTGCCCAGAATCATGTCCCACGTATGGTTGTCTATCATCGTCCAGCGCTCCTCTCCCTTTACTTGCTGCATGAGGTTCATCAGAGCCACATTCTTCACATACTGGCTGAAAGGAGTCACCAAAGGAGGATAGCCCAGTTTGGGCCATACATATTCCACTTCGTCGAACAGCATGACGAGTAAGTCGTCCAGACTGAGTTCCGGCTCATTCTTGCCGCGCAGTATCATGTTGATGCCGGAATGCACTCCCTTCAAGTCGGCCATCATGGAGCCCATCATGCCACCCGGCAAACCGCACTTCAGCAAGAGTGAGGACATATGTTTATTGGTGGGATCCATGAAATAACCCAAGAAATCGTCAATGAACTCCTGCGTCATGGCACGGGCTTTCATGTAGGCTTTCATGTTTATGTCGGGCACCTGAAAACCCAGATCTTTCAGCATGGCCTGCACGGAGATGATGTCCGGATGAACCTTGCCCCACGACATGGGTTCCATCGCCACATCGATGATGTCGGCACCGTTCTCGCAGACTTCGAGAATGGAAGCCATAGAAAGTCCGGGACCGCTATGCCCGTGGTATTGTATCAGCACATCGGGATGCTTCTCCTTAATGGTTCTGACAAGCTGTCCCAGCATACCCGGACGTCCGATGCCAGCCATATCCTTCAAGCAGATTTCGGGTGCCCCGGCTTCAATCAATCGGTCGGCAATACCGGCATAGTATTCCACCGTATGGACAGGAGAATACGTGATGCAGAGCGTAGCCTGCGGTATCATGCCCGCTTCCAGGGCATATTTGATGGAAGGAATTATGTTCCGCGTCTCGTTCAGTCCGCAGAAGATACGGGTAATGTCCACACCCTGGGCATGCTTCACCTTGTACATCAGCCGGCGCACATCTGCTGGAACGGGATACATGCGCAGTGCATTCAGCCCGCGATCAAGCATATGCGTCTGTATACCTGCTTCCCTGAAAGGCGCGGTAAAGGCGCGTACAGCCTTATTGGGATTTTCGCCGTACAGAAGGTTTACCTGCTCAAAAGCTCCTCCGTTCGTTTCGACGCGTGCAAAACAGCCCATTTCTACTATCAACGGAGCAATGCGTACCAACTGGTCTACCCGGGGTTGATACTTACCGGACGACTGCCACATGTCCCGGTAAACAAGACTGAATTTAATTTCCTTTTTCATCATAGTCAGTAATAAGAGATTTTTTTCTTCGGTTAACTTAACATATACAAATATAAAGGATTATTCTGACATATAGTCAAGAATAATCCTTAAAAATTCATCGCAATCAATATGTTATATATCATATTGCTACTACCAAACTATTATCAGATGAAATCTTTCAGTTCATCCTGCAACTTCTGACGTGTAAAGAAGATGCGGCTTTTCACTGTTCCGAGTGGAAGACCGAGACGTTCGGCAATCTCACGGTACTTGAAACCGGACACGTGCATGGAGAAAGGGACTTTATAGTCGCGTGGAAGGGCATTGACGATGCGGTGCATTTCTTTCAGGTCGTAGGCACCTTCGGTACTGGCAAAACCAGAGTCCTGGGGCATACTGAGGTGATACTGATTGTCCGTCTGGTCTACAAAAGTCTGTTCGCGAACTATTTTCCGGTAATTATTGATAAAGATGTTGCGCATAATGGTATACATCCAACCTTTGAAATTGGTGTCGGGTTCAAATTTGTCTTCGTTATCCAAAGCCTTGAGAGACGTCTCTTGCAACAAATCATTCGCTTCTTCCCGGTCGGCTGTCAACTTGTATGCAAAGCGAAGCAGTTCTTCTTGCACTGCAAGTAAATCTTTTCTAAAACTGTAAGTATTCATACTTTGCTCAATTTTTAAATAGTTAATAATGGTTTAGGTTTTACGGTTGCAAGTATAAGGAAGATTTGAAGCCCCGGGGGACGGAATACGGTTTTTATTAGGGGTAAAAACTATCATTTGACAGTTTCCACCCCCTCTATGATAGTTTACGGGTGATATCATGTACTGAAAATCATCATTTTTCCGAAGATTTCGTAAATGTTACGTGATTTTTTTATAGCTTTGCCTACATATAGGGAAACACTTTTATTATATAAAAACACTTTATTTTATGAAATCATTTCAATTAAAGTCACTTCTTCTGCTGGCTGCCGTCATCATCTCCCTGCCCTCCTTTGGACAAGGACTGAAAGCGTTCAAGCTGAAGAACGGTCTTTCCGTATATATATGGGAAGACGAATCCAAATCGGACGTATTCGGACTGGTAGGCGTACGTGCCGGTTCCATCAACGACCCCGAAGAGTACACGGGACTTGCACACTACCTGGAGCACGTCATGTTTAAAGGAACAGACAAGATAGGCGCGCTGAACTGGACGGAAGAAGAACCGATCTACAAGGAAATCATCGCCAAGTACGACCAGATGGCCGAAGAAGCCGACCCGGTAAAAAAAGAAGCCATCAGCAAGGAAATCAATGAGCTGACCGTCAAGGCCGGAAAGCTGGGGCTTCCCAATGAATACTCCAACCTGATGGAAAGCATGGGCGCCAAAGGGGTAAATGCAGGAACCTACTATGACTGGACCTTCTATCACAGCTCCTTCCCTGCCTATCAGATAAACAAATGGCTGGAGATTTCCTCACAACGTTTCCTGCATCCCGTATTCCGTTCCTTCCAGTCGGAGCTGGAAAACGTGTACGAAGAATATAACCGTTCACAAGATGACCAGGGACGTGCACAGAACCAGTTCGTGATGGAGAAAGCTTTTGAGGGACATCCTTACTCCCGTTCCATCATCGGCCTGCCCGAACATCTGAAGAATCCCCGCCTGAGCAAGCTGATTGAATTCTACGAACAATGGTATGTACCCGAAAACATGGTACTGGTACTCGTAGGAAACATCAAAGCCCAACAAATCAGCGGACGCATCAATGCCGCCTTCGGGCGTCTGGCTGCAAAGCCCGCACCCGAGCGCAAGGTCTACCAGAACCTCGAAATAAAAGGCCGCAAACAATATTCGGCCAAAGTGGGATTCTACCCGCAAGTGGCAATGGTATTCAACGGAGTGCCTGCCGGACATCCCGACGAAGATGCTCTGGACATCGCCCTGGCACTGCTGAACAACAACAGCCAGACCGGAACCATGGACAAGCTGGTACTGGACGGTGAGCTGACCAGCGCCGGAGCCTACACCCGTACTTTCCGTGAACAAGGGCGCGCCATCGTAGCGGCCATTCCCCTCTACGACGAAAACCAGCGCCGTTTCGAGTCTACCAAAAGCGCCGAAAAGAAAGCCTTGAAAGCCATCCAGCAAATCGCCAACAGAGAATTCGAGGACTGGAAAATTGATGCCATCAAAGCCGAGAAATGCCGCCAGTTCGACCTGGAAATGGAGTCGAACGAGGACAAGGCCATGATACTGATGAACGCCTTCTACAACGAGCAGGATTTGGGCGACATACTCAACTACAAGGACAAGATTATGGCCATCACTACTGACGACATCAAGCGGGTAGCCAAGAAATACCTGTCGGACAACTACCTGGCCCTATATATCGAAAAAGGGAAACCTGACAAAAACGCCAAGATTGAGAAGCCGGGGTACAAACCCGTAGAACCTCCGGTAGGCAAGGAATCGCTTTATGCAACGCAATTCAAGAACCTGCCCATCGGACAGATGGAAGAGAAATTCGCAGACTACGGCGAAGTGCAAATCAAGCAGCTGAACGACCGTTCCAAGATGTACTACACGCCCAACAAGGAGAACAACGTATTCCAGCTGATTGTACAATACGGAGCCGGTGAACGCGAATTCCCGAAACTGGGCTATGCCGCCCAACTGATGAACAACGCAGGTATCATGGGAGCCTACGAACCGCAAGAGCTGAAAGAAGAACTCAGCAAGCTGAACGCAACCTGCCACGTGACAGCCGATGAAGACAACCTCTACATCATCATGGAGGGCTACGAAGCCACCCTGCCGCAAGCCTGCCAGCTACTTTCACGCCAGATTCTGATGCCGAAATTGGACGAAAAGCAACTAGCACGTCTGAAAGGTTCGGCAATGGGTATGCGCCAGCAGCGTAAAGACAACGTCAGCATCCTGAACGAAGCGCTGCGCCAGTACATGCTCTACGGAGAGAAATCAGACTACATCAAGGAGCTGACCGACAAGGAGATTTACGAATTGCAGATTTCAGAACTGACGGGCGACATCAACCGTGCCTCCAACTACGAGGCAAAGGTATTCTTTACCGGAACACTCCCCTTCGACCAAGTATACGACATCCTGAGCAAGAACCTCCCGTTGGTAGCCAACGAACGCCCGTCCAACTCCCCGCAGGCAAAGGAGATGATGCCGGTAACCGAAAACACCGTCTACTTCCTGCCTAACAACGATGCAGAACAAGCCCAAATCCACCTCTACATCCCGATGCAGAAGGCTGACAAGAAGGACGACGTGCTGCGTAGCGCATTCAACCAGTACTTCGGTCTCGACTTCACCGGCATCGTTCTGAACGAAATACGCGAAAAACGCTCCATGGCCTATACAGCCTACGCATTCGTCGGCACGCAAGGCATAGCCGGAAAAGCAAGCTACCTGCGCAGCTACATCGGTACCCAGAACGACAAGGCAAACGATGCATTGGACGTACTGATGAGTCTCGTCAATGACATGCCGAAGAATCCGGAACGTATCGGCAACATCAAGAGCTACCTCCGCCAAGCCATGCTGACCAGCCACCCCAGCTTCCGCAACAAAGCTATGGAACTGGTAGACTTGGGCTACAGAGGCTACACGGACGACCCAGCCAAAGAAAACCTGCCGAAAGTAGATGCACTGACCTTTGACGACATCGTGAAGTTCTACGAAGAGAACATCAAAGGCAAACCTTACTGCATCTCCATCATGGGCAACCCGAAGGACATCGACCTGAAGCGGCTGGAGAAATTCGGCAAGGTAGTGAAACTGAACGAACGCAAGCTCTTCAACACGAAGGATGCATTGTTCTAACCTAGTCTTATCTCTTTAGCAATCCTATCCTCGCTCCCTTTAATAAGGGGAACGAGACATATGAAAAATTCCCCGACATTTCGGTTTGAAAATGCCGGGGAATCTTATTTTAAAACATCTGGGAAGTGCTTCTCCGGAATGTCCGAGTTTCACCGGAAAATCCCTGAGGTTTTCAGACTGCAAACAACGGACTACATTTCCTGCTCCTCTTCATTACCCGAAAGGATAGGAAGGCAAATCCTATACTTTACTGCCAGTATACGGGTAACGAACACCGTCACACCACCCACAATCTGGCACACGAAAGACTCCATCCCCAAAAGGTGGCACATCCAGTAGAAGGTTCCTCCCACCACACAAGCCATCGCATAAATCTCCTTCCGGAATATCAGCGGAATTTCGTTGATGAATACGTCACGTATCACACCTCCCGCAGCCCCGGTAATGCTGCCCATGATGATGGCCACCCAGAAGGGATAGCCCAGCACGATGCTCTTGCCCACACCAACGACCGTGAACAGTGCCAGGCCGATACTGTCGAATATGAAGAATGTATTGTGCAGATGGATGAGATGCTTACCGAAGAGGATGACCCACAACAAGGCCAGTCCGGTACAAATCAAATAAATAGGGTCCGTCATCCAACCCGGGGTGACGTCCAGCAGCAGGTCGCGTATCGTACCGCCTCCGATGGCCGTCACAAAACCCACCACATACGCTCCAAACCAGTCGAACCGCTTGGCCGAGGCCAGACGTATGCCACTAATGGCAAAGGCAAATGTGCCAATGAAATCGAGTATCTGAACAAATGTTGGCATTATCACTTTGAGAATTAAAAATTAAAAATTAAACAAGTGCTTCGAGTATCCAAAATTAAATCCGAGTATCCAAAACCGAAAAAGATAATACATATTTCAACAGACACTCTGAAAATAATAGGCAAAGTAACAAATAATTTCCCTAAGAAAGCGTATTTTTGTATCGACATTTTTTTACCAATTACGACAATGAAAATAACAATCGTATCGGGCGCACGCCCCAACTTCATGAAAATAGCCCCCATCTGCCGCGCCATCGACGCCGCCAGAGAGGCAGGAAAGAACATCTCCTACCGCATCGTCTACACCGGTCCGCAGGATGACACCAGCCTGGATGCCTCGCTCTTCTCCGACCTCTCTATGAGGAAACCGGATGCCTGCCTCGGCGTCACCGGACATGACCACTCGCAGGTGGCAGCCTCCATCATGCTTGCCTTCGAGCGTGAGTTGGACGGGCACCCAGCACAAGTCGTACTGGTGGTAGATGACATGACCGCCACCATGAGTTGCTCCATCGTCGCCAAGAAGCGCGGGCTGAAGGTGGCGCACGTCATAGCAGGCACGCGCTCCTTCGACATGAACATGCCCCGCGAAGTGAACCGAACCATCGTGGACGCCATCTCCGACTATCTCTTCACTGCCGGCATGGTGGCCAACCGCAATCTCAACCAAGAGGGTATGATACCCGACTATATCCACTACGTGGGCAACATACTGATTGACACCATCCGTTTCAACCGCCACCGCCTGGTGCAGCCCATGTGGTTCTCCAGCCTCGGCCTGCGGAAAGGAAACTACTTGCTACTCACCCTCAACCGCCGTGACCTACTGGAGAAGAAGGCAGTGCTACACTCCCTGCTCCAGACCGTCATCGAAAAGGCCGACGGCATGCCTATCGTCGCCCCTCTGCACCCCTATGTACAAAAGGCAGTGAAGTCACTGGGACTGGATGCCCCTAACCTGCACATCCTGCCTCCACAGAGCTACCTGCACTTCGGGTTCCTCATCAATCAGGCACGGGGCATCGTCACCGACTCGGGCAACATTGCCGAAGAAGCCACCTTCCTTGACGTCCCCTGCATCACCCTCAACACCTACGCCGAGCATCCCGAAACCTGGCGTATCGGTACCAACGAGCTGGTCGGCGAAAACTCCTTCGCCCTCTCCGCCTCGCTCGACAAGCTGCTGCACGGAGAATGGAAGCACGCCATCCTACCCGACCGCTGGGACGGACGGACGGCGGAACGCATCGTACAGACACTACTGAACGGCAACAATTCATAATCCTCCATAAATTCTATCCCAAGCTTGCAAACGTCTATCCCAAACCTACGGACGCTTATCCCAAGCTTGGGTCTTTCTATCCCAAGGCTTGGGATAGAGCTTTCTCCATACATTGCGCAACTTTATCCTTTATATCCGGCAACTTCTCTACAAGGATTCCGTACATTTTTTATCTGTATCCAGCAAACAAGACATACGACTTTCACGTTCATTTAACCATATCTCCCGTTTCTTTAGTCTATATTTGCTTCTTGATTAACCTTAATTTGTTAACTTTGTGCCCGAATTATCTGTAACTTATGAAGCAAAGATATATAATTTATGCCCTTTTCCTGCTGTCACTGTTTGTCTCCATCAGCGCATCCGCCCAAATTAAGGGTGTCATCACAGACTCTCTCACGAACGAACCGCTGATGTATATCACCGTACAGTATGAAGGGAAAGGTGTAGGCGGCATCTCCAACGCAAACGGTGAATACCAGGTTGAAACCCACAAAGGCTGGGATGAGCTGACATTCTCCGCTGTAGGTTATATCACCAAGAAAGTGAAACTGAATCCCGGTACCCGGGTGCTGAACGTCAAGTTGCAACCGGACGACATCATGCTCTCCGAGGTCGTCGTGAAACCTAAGAAGGAGAAATATTCCCGCAAGAACAACCCCGCCGTGGAGTTTATGAAGAAGGTCATCGAGAACAAGAAGGCCTTGAAACTGGAAGAGAACGACTACTATCAGTATCAGAAATATGAAAAGATGAAGATGTCGCTCAACGATGTTACCCCCGACAAAATGGAGAAAGGTATTTACAAGAAATTCTCCTTCTTCAAAGACCAGGTGGAGGTATCGCCCAAGACCAACAAGATGATTCTACCCATCTCCATCAAGGAGACGGCGAGCAAGACCATTTTCCGTAAAAGCCCCAAGAGCGAAAAGACCATCATCGAAGGCATGAACTCCACTGGTATCGAAGAGTTCTTCAACACCGGAGACATGCTGGGGACCATCCTTACGGACGTATTTTCCGACATCAACATCTATGACGACGACATCCGCCTGCTGCAACGC
>ENA-OPAA01001138-OPAA01001138.1-human-gut-metagenome-genome-assembly--contig:-NODE-1138-length-15895-cov-3.848422_pt1 | contig 15895 bp, 15 predicted proteins | sample MGYA00241049_ERZ501414 | MGnify/ENA primary metagenome ERZ501414 (study PRJEB25962, sample SAMEA2042520) | human gut metagenome | biome: human gut; feature: human-associated habitat; material: faeces... | reverse complement strand
GGTGCAGTGCAATGCGTGAGCTGACAGAGAAGATCACAGACAGGTAGCAGAAGTATTGTTACGAGATATTTTCCAAACATTTTTAGGGTGTGATCATGACAGATATTTATCAGAAAGCTTATACGAGCATATATCCTTCCAGGCTTGGGGATATTTTGCTGGCGGCGGACGAAATCGGGCTTACCGGTTTGTGGTTTTTCGGGCAGAGCTATTTTGCAGATACACTTCCGGCAGAGCAGGTTGCGCAGGAAACGCCGATACTTGCACAGGCAAGGGAATGGCTGGACGAATATTTTTCGGGAAAAGAACCGGACTTTACACCGAAGCTGCATCCGATCGGATCGCCGTTTCGGCAGGAGGTATGGAGGATTTTGCTGCAGATTCCCTATGGTCAGACGATGACCTACGGAGAAATCGCAAGACAGATGGAAAAGCTGCAGAACCGGCCTCATATGTCTGCGCAGGCGGTAGGCGGTGCGGTGGGACATAACGGGATTTCAATCATCATTCCATGCCATCGGGTTGTTGGGACAAAGGGGAACCTGACAGGGTATGCAGGCGGACTTGACAAAAAGATGGCACTGCTTGAGCTGGAGCATGCCAATCGGAAAACTTATCCGGAAAATTTGTCGCTGTAATGAATATGCATATCTTCCCAGTCCATGAATAATACATAGAACACCCTTCCGTATTGCTGGCTTTCTACGATTCTTCCATGATCAAGCACGGAAAGATAAGTTCCGTCAGCTTTTCGAAGATGAAAGTGAATATAGTCATTTTCATTGCCGTTGTCAATCTGTTCCCAGATACTTGATTCTATCTGTTGCTGTTCATCTTCACGAATCAAGTTGCGAAAACTTTTCTCAGTAAGTCTGAACAGTTCATCTATATCTTTATATCCGGACATATGAAGAAATTCATCATTTGCAAAAAATAGTTCATCATCTTCTTTGTCAGCTCTGTATATGATGAATGCACCTGGAAGATGTTCAGAGATATCCTTGAATGCGAATCCAAGTTGTTTGCGGGCACCTGACCGAAGTCCTTCTCTGTAGACCATACATCCATTTTTTCCATGAAGCTTTATTTCATAAAGAGCGGCATCTGCGCAGCGCATGAGTTGTGAACGATTGGATGCAAATGTTGGATATTCTGCATATCCTAGAGAAATATAAAATGCATGTTCCTTACCATGGTATGAGAATGATTTAGGAAGTTTGGTGAATTTCTGCAGCTGTATATCTGCTTCTGCAAAGGTACAATTTGGTAAAAGAATGCAGAATTCGTCACCACCATTTCTTCCAAGTAATGCATCGGATGGGAAAAAAGTCTTCATGCTGTCTGCAAGATTCTTTAGTGCCCTGTCTCCGTAATTATGTCCATAGATATCATTAATAAACTTGAAATCATCGATATCAAGGAGCGCAGCCACAAAATGTGCTTTTGGATTTTTTTGAATCATTTTTTCTGCAAATTCATCAAATCCATAGCGGTTATAAATATTTGTAAGAGAATCTGTGCGCGCCAGTATCTGAAACTTTTTCTTATGTTCTTTTGCTACTAACCATACTCTGGTAAGAACTGACAGGAGAAGGCTTATTGTAAGAAATATTCCGATGATGATTATCAGTAATGTGGCATTTCTCCATCCACTTTTAGGAGTTACTTCAAATTTCCAGTTTTCATCTCCTATTGTAAATGTATAAGAAACAGGATGATTTATTTGCCCATCTGATTGATAAACCACTTTATAAGTATCACTCCATGGAGCGTCTGTTTTTGAAATTTTGTATTCGTATCCAAAATTTGAAAGTGCACTGATTGAATCTGAAAAAATATCCGGAACACGCAGGATAACAATAGTAAATCCCCAGAAATACTCATGTCCGTTTTTATCTTTCAGGTATACGGGATTGCGGACTGCAATTCCATATCCTCCCTGTTTTAATTTGAAGGGGCCCTGCGTAATGATTGTATGGTTGTCTCTTGCGTAACAGGAAATTTTTCCGCGGTCTTTATCATGGATCAAATCAATCTTACCTGCCTCATTTTCATTAGCCGGATAAATATCTGTAACAACACCATTAGGAGCGAGCTGTACACTTTCAATAGAATCAGACATAAGATTTCCTGCAATTGTTTCAAACTGATGGATTTCGCCATCTTCACTTATTAAGATTTGCTTCAAGGTATCTGTGATCTCAATTCCATTTGTAATTTCATTCTTTATTTGTTCGCCATAGGTGGCTACGTTTAATTGTGCTGTTATGTGTCTCTGCTCTTTTTCGTGGGTGTCTGTTTTGTATACAATCAAACTAACAAGGCATATGCCCAGTAAAAAAATGATAAGAGGCACAAGTGTTTTCTTTTTCACTTGGTTCACCTCATTTTGCCAATGGGAATTATATAATAAAGCATTATATCACAGAAGTTGAAAAACAGAATAAGTTTTATGAAAAACGGACTGTGCATAATCCTTATACATGAAATGAAAGAAATCCTTGGTGATGAAGTCGATCCAAAAGACAAAAGAAACATATTATGAACCCTTCAAACCAAACCCTCAAGTTTGCCCCTCAAACCATTATTAATGAAACGGATCAAAAGCTCTGTTCTTTCATGAGTGAAAGTCTGTATACACGTCTGCCGGTTTCTTCATAATGCTGATCCAGAAGATCACAGGTTGTCTGGAGATCGTTAATCCGGATGGCCTCCAACAGACATTGGTGTGTCCATACTGCAGCGCTTCCGTTATAAGAGGTATTTTGATCCGGTGTGTTTGGTTCTAAGCATTTGGCATTCTGAAGCGTTTCAGCATCTCCGCTTAACTGTCCAAAGCGATTAGCATTTTGAACCGAGAGGAACATGGCACCATTCAGTGGACTCAGCAGCTCCCACATTTTGGTCAGTCGGTTAAGCTGGGCAGAACGAATGATCTGCAGGTGGAATGTCTCATCTGCACGAACAGCCTTCATAGTATTGCCTTCGAGAATAGCCTTTCGAAATTCTTCAATACTGGCTTCCATTATCATGAGACTATAGTCACTAAGAAGGCAGTTACTTTTTTGGATTGCCAGTTTTTCAAGGCTGCCGCGCAGAAAAAAGACTTCATAAGCGTCTTGTGGAGAAAGCAGTGCGACTGTACATCCTTTGTTAGGACAGTAATCGACTAAACCTTCGACAGCGAGCTGTCGGAGTGCTTCGCGCACAGGACCTCGGCTGAGTCCGAATTTCCGGGCAATTTCAGCCTCTACCAGTTTTTCTTGAGGCTGAAGGATTCCATTGATGATCTGCTCCCGCAGAGATTCAAGAACAATTTCTGATGTAGTAGTATTTGATGTTTTTCTTTGTTTCTGCATATTTACCTCATAAAATTTTCAGAATAAGTATCCGTTTTCGATAGGTACGCTTGGTTCATAGTAGAACATACCGCCAATTTCTCGCATGTTTCATTTCCTTACTAATTAATAGAAAAAATTATACGGATGTCTTTTGTCCGTTAGCAAAAAACTTATTATAATTATAGTGGATTGTTAGCAAAAACGAAAGCACTATTTTCCCGCTGTTAACATTAAGTTGAAATTGTTGACAATCATATTTGCATGGACTATACTTGGGTTATCAAGAGTAGCTCAAAAATTCTGCATTGTCATAAAAAAATCCTAAAGGGGAATAGGAAGCAACGCAGTAATTGATGGATGTCGGACTGTCTGGTTTCCGAATAGTCCGATTTTCAGCTGAGAAGAATAATTATAGTAGGAAGGAGAGAACTTATGAGACTTACAAATTTGACTTGGCCGAAAGCTCAAGAATATTTTGAAAAAAACGATATGGTACTTATTTCTATCGGCAGTATTGAGTGTCACGGCCGTCATATGCCGCTTGGAACCGACACACTGATTCCGGAGCATTTGTTGGAGAAAATCGAGAAAAAGAGTGATGTTTTGATTGCTCCGACCATTCCATATGGTTCCTGCCAGTGTTTAGCTCCATATCCGGGTACAATTGATATTGACAATGAGGTACTCTATCAGTTTTGTCGCCAGATTTTTCTGAGTCTGTATCGTCACGGCGCAAGAAAATTCGTTTTCCTGAACGGACATGGCGGAAACATCAAGATGATTGAACGCCTTGGCATGGAATTCGAAGATAAGGGCTGTCTGGTGGCTATGCTTAACTGGTGGCTGATGGCATGGGATATGAACCCGGCGTGGAAAGGCGGCCACGGCGGTGGTGAGGAAACAGCTGCGATTCTTGGAATTGATCCGTCTTTAGTTGATAAGAGTGAGATAGGTGGTGAACTCCAGTTTAAGCACCTGTCTGATAATCTGAAGACAACCGGTTTCCGTTCTGTTGAGTTCAAGGGAGTTAACGTTGATATTATACGCAATACTCCGCATGTAACAGACAACGGCTGGATCGGACCGGATCATCCGAGTACCGCTACAGAAGAGTGGGGCAAGGAAATGCTTGAGACTACAGCAAACTATATTGTTGATTTCATGGAAGAGTTCAAGAAAGTAAAACTTTCATAAAGAGGTGTCATAATGGATAAAAAAACAACATTGGAAATGATTGCAGCAATTTCAAATGCAAACGGTACATCCGGTTTCGAAGATGAAGTGGTTGCAGCGATTCGTCCTTACGCAGAAGGACTCGGAGAAATTACAGAAGATCGCATGCGCAACCTGTATATCCGCCGCAAAGAAAATAATGGCAAGCGTCCGGTTGTTCAGCTTGACGCACATAGTGATGAGGTTGGTTTTATGGTGCAGGCTATCTGCCCGAACGGAACTCTCCGCATCATTCAGATCGGAGGTTGGGTTAACCACAATATTCCGGCTCATAAAGTCTTGGTTCGCAACCGGTTCGGAGAATATATTCCGGGGCTTACTGCCAGCAAGCCTCCGCATTTCATGACAGAGCAGGAGCGTAAAGCACCTCTGGATATGAAAGATATCACGGTAGATGTTGGCGCTGTTTCTAAAGAAGAGGCGGTTGAAAAGTTCGGCATTCGTATCGGTGAACCCGTAGTGCCGGATGTAACATTTACATATTCAGAAACCACAGATCTGATGGTTGGCAAGAGCTTTGACTGCCGTCTGGGATGTGCGGCAATTCTTAAGACTATGCATACCCTGGCTGGTCAGGAGCTGAATGTGGATATTGTTGGCGCTTGTGCAGCACAGGAAGAAGTTGGTGTACGCGGTGCCACTGTAACAGCACAGGTAATTAAACCGGATATCGCAATTGTTTTTGAGGGATGCCCGGCAGATGATACCTGCGTTGAGTCGTATATGGTTCAGACAGCTATCAAGCGAGGACCGATGCTGCGTCACATTGATGCCCGTATGATCACCAATCCACATTATCAAAGATATGCACTGGATCTGGCAGAAAAGCTTGGTATTCCGGTTCAGGATGCAGTTCGTAGTGCCGGTTCAACCAACGGTGCAGCTATACATCTGACTGAAAAAGCGGTTCCGGTTATCGTTATCGGAGTTCCGGTTCGCTATGCACATACACATTACGGAATTTCAGCTTATAGCGACTTTGATAACGCTGTTAAGCTGGCATGCGAAATTCTTAAAAGACTTGACGAAGAGCAGGTTATGAGTTTTTAAATACAATACATAAAAGAAACAAAGCATTTTCGAGACATACTAACAGAGAATTGTATTGCTACGCTTGAATGTTACCTAAATCATAAACAAAGCATTCGGAAAACCTCAGAGCTAGCAGAAGGTTAAACATGGAATCCTGATAAATAGGAATACACCAAAAAAAATAGGGGCTGCCGCACTAATGCGACAGCCTCATTTAGCATACATCTTCAGGAAATGAATTATTCCTGATCAAGTATGGACTGAATTTGTTTCATTAATTGCTCGTAGTTTGATTGATCATCGATTCCGCCCATGAAAGGTTCGCCAACGATATTTCCGTCTTTATCTACGAGAACTGTTGTCGGGAATGCCATAATGTTTCCTGCATATTTTCCAACTGTTGAATCGGAATCGAAAGTCAGGTTTTTGTAGGAAGCTCCCTTGGCCTTCAAGATTTCTTTCGCTTCTTTGATACCATCCTGATTATCATCTAATGTATCTGTATTGATACCAACAACTTCACCGCCCATTTTCTTAATTGTATCATTTAATTCATTCAGTTTAGAAAGTTCTTCAACGCAAGGCTTGCATCCACTGAACCAGAAGTTTACAACCGTAACTTTATTTTTGGCGAAAAGGCTTTCATCTACATCGTTACCATCCAAGTCTTTCCCTTTGAAACCGTGAAACACACCTGTAGAGTCATCTGTGCCGGAGGAACTACTGCCGGAAGGATCAGCTGCGGCAATTTCTTTTTCAAGTTTTGCAATTTCTTCTTCAATACCGCGGATCGTTTCAATGTCTTTACTCAGAGTAGCATATTCTTCTTCGGAGAAAGAATCTTTGTTTGATTCTATTATATTTGCAAGAAAGTCCGCATAGTTTTCATTCTTGGTATCATCGTCAATGTTCTTGCTCATAAAGCCAAATGCTTTGTCCCACACATCTTTGTGATCTGCAAAGATCTGGTTTTCCTGTTGGTAAAGGTCATTCAGCTTTTCATTCAGATCACCCGAACTGCTTGAATCTGTTGTGGAAGTATCTTCCTGCTTTGAGCTTTCAGTTGTTGCGGAACCGGATGAAGTTTTGCAACCTGTGAATGCAAAAAGAATGAAAACGGCAAGAGATGCCGCAATTACTTTTTTTAATTTCATTGAGTTTGTTCTACTTGTTTTGTTTTTCATGATTTTTAATCTCCTTTTGAATATCATTTGATTCATTTTTGCTTATTTATTGTCAGCCTGTTTCTTGTTTGAAAATCCGTAATGATAGCAGATCGCATTTGTCGGACAGGCTTTCATACATGCTCCACATCGGATACATTCCGGGTGATCCGGTGTGTCTACTACATTTACATCCATTTTGCAGGCATGGCTGCATTTTTGACAGTTAACACATTTTTCAGGATCCACCTTAATCTTAAGTAATGATATTTTGTTAAACAGCGAGTAGATGGCACCAAGCGGGCAAATCCACTTACAGAATGGGCGGTAAAACAAAATGCTTAAGATGATTACAAGTACAAGGATTGTAAACTTAAACGTAAATAAATGTCCGAGTGCCGCGCGGATTCCCGAATTAACAAGTGCCAGTGGAATTGCACCTTCAAGTACGCCTTGTGGACATATGTATTTGCAGAAGAATGGATCGCCCATCCCCAGCGAATTAGTCACAAATGCCGGAAGCAGTATAACAAAAACGGCCAGAACCGCGTATTTCAGATACCGCAGGGGTTTTAGTTTTGCAGTAGACAGTTTCTTACCCGGAATTTTATGCAACAGATCCTGAAACCATCCAAACGGACAGAGAAAACCGCAGATAAATCGTCCTAACAGAACTCCCAGCAAGATAAAGAATCCGGTGATGTAGTAGGTGAACTTGAATTTTGATGAACCGATTACAGCCTGAAAAGCTCCAATCGGACAAGCACCTGTGGCAGCCGGGCAAGAGTAGCAGTTCAGTCCGGGTACACATATTGTTTTTACCTTTCCCTGATAAATTTTCCCTTTAAACAGATTCGGAATATGAAGATTGGTCAGCAGTGTTGCAGCTGCCTGAAACCATCCGCGGAAACGAACCAGGAAGTTCTTGTTTGATTTTAATTTCTTATCCAATTCCGACACACTCCATACATAATTTTATTGCCTTACTGAGTACAGTTGCAGCTTCTCCACGGTAAATCCCGACAAGGAAAAATACAAGACCGGCTGCAAGTAAAAAAGTTTGTGTTGCTTTTTCTGATTTCATTAAGATACCACTTGTTACTGTAAATAGTAACTGCTCCTTTCAATGTTATTGCTCAAAGTCGGCTTATTGACCGTTCAGTGACTACATTATATAATATGGGATGTAAATTTCCTGTTAAGAAAATGGAGAAAAGTAAATTGAGATTATTAGTTGTTGAAGATGAAAAGAAATTATGTGATATGATCGCGAAAAGTCTGCATCTGGCAGGTTATGAGGTGGACATGTGTAATGACGGAGAGCAGGCACTGGAGATGATCTATGCGGAACTGTATGACCTGATCGTGCTTGATCTTAACCTGCCCGGGGTGGATGGGATGGAAATCCTTCGGGAACTTCGCAAAGAAAATGAAGAGACAAAAGTATTGATCCTGTCTGCGAGAAGTCAGATCGCAGATAAAGTTGAAGGATTGGATTCCGGTGCAAATGATTATATGGAAAAACCATTTCACCTGCAGGAGCTGGAAGCGCGCGTGAGAAGCCTGACAAGAAGAAAATTTATACAAAAAAATATCTGTCTGGAATGCGGAAAACTTCGATTTGATACGAGAGAAAGGGTTGCATATGCAGACGATAACCCGGTTGCGTTGACGAGAAAAGAAAATGGGATTTTAGAATATCTCCTTTTAAATCAGGGAAGACCGGTCAGTCAGGAAGAACTGATCGAGCATGTCTGGGATTCTTCTGTGGATAGTTTTAGCGGTTCCATCCGAGTACATATGTCTTCTTTGAGAAAAAAACTGAAAGCAGGACTCGGATATGATCCAATCGTGAACAAAATCGGTGAGGGCTATAAGATAGGGGGAAATAGCAAAGCATGAAGAAAATATCACTCCAGTGGAAATTAACACTTCTTACAACCGTGTTGATCACCATATTATGCGGATGTCTTACCTTTTTCTTATATAAAAACGGAGTCTATTATTTCGATACGCTTCAGGAGTCTATCACGGATCAGGGCACAGAGCCGGAATCGGTGTACATTGATATTCCGGATAATGAGTGGGATGACTTTGTGGCACAGTTTTCCATGAAGGTTTATAACTCCAAATCAGATTATAGAAGCAGAAGCCTTCTGATTACTGCTATTGTAGCGCTGTTTGGCGGCGCAGCGACTTATTTTATCAGTGGACGGGCATTGAAACCACTCAGGAAATTTTCAGAGACAGTGGAAAAAGTTCAGGCACAGAATCTGAAAGATTATACGATCGAAGAGAATAAGATTGCAGAGCTGGACAGACTTCGCATATCTTACAATAAGATGCTTATACGGCTTTCAGAATCATTCGAGACGCAGCGCCGGTTTACGGGAAATGCAGCACATGAGTTACGTACTCCACTGGCTTTAATCCAGGCACAACTGGATCTATACCATACAACAGAACATCCGGAGAGTACCGCAGTGGCAGAAGAGACAATTCAGATGGTAACGGAGCAGAATGAACGTCTTAGCAAGTTGGTCCGAACGCTTTTGGATATGAGCGAATTACAGACCGTATCGCGAAATGACAGAATTGAGCTCCATAGTCTGATCGAGGAAGTGCTGACAGATCTGGAACCGCTGGCACAGGAAAAAAAGGTTGAACTGATACAGAAGTCACAGGGAGCAGGAGCAAAGGCTGATGAAGAATTGTTTTTGACAGGGAGTGATATTCTGATTTACAGAATGCTATATAATCTTGTGGAAAATGCGATTAAATATAATCGGGAAAATGGATCCGTTACGGTATCGGCAATAAGGAAGAAGAACGAAGTTGTTCTGACGGTTTCGGATACAGGAAATGGAATTGATGAAGCATTCAGGGAGCAGATCTTCGAACCGTTCTTCCGGGTAGATAAGTCAAGAAGCCGGGAACTCGGAGGTGTGGGGCTTGGCCTTGCGATGGTGCGAGAAGTTGTGCGGGTTCATGACGGAACGATTGAAGTTTATACAAATAAGCATAGCGGAACGACATTTGAAGTGAAAATGGGTATAGGGACAGACTTTGAAAAAGCAGTATAATCGAAAAACAATTCGTAAATCGATCATACTGATGTTTATCGCTTCCACCTGCCAGAACATGGAGAATCCGTCTTACAATTCACTTACCGTATCAAAAATAAACTGAGGATTATTATTTTTGATACGGTTTAAATTATTTCAGACAGACATCCATAAAATCCTGCACCACCGCCGTCGGCTTCCGCCCCTTCTGCCAGATCAGAAGGATCTTCGTCACCAGATCCGGTTCATCAAGCACCTGACAAGTCAGCCCTTCGCAAAGCGGCTCCATGGACTGTGGAAAGATCGCCGTGGCAAGCCCTTCCTTCACCCAGAGGGTAGCGCCCCTGGCATCATCACACAGGCAGAACACCTCCGGAACCAGATTCTGCGCGTGAAATGCATCCATAATCAGCTTTTCATAGCGCCGGTAGAGAATTAACGGTTTGTGGACTAACTCTTCAAGAATGAGCGATTTTCGCCTTTCTGAAGGCATCTCCGGATTGGAGACAGCGATCATCGGCTCCGAATGCAGGACTGCGGACTCCACATCATCCAGCCGGAGCGGCGTGCGGACAACCGAAATATCGATGATCCCTTCCTGAAGATAATCATATAACGTATACGTGATCCCGTCGTGAACCTCAAAATTCACGTCGGGATTTTTCTTTGAAAATTCTGCGATAAACGGCATGACTGTGCCGACCGTCGTCGGCGTGATCCCGATTCTCAGAACCCTTTTTTTACCCGTTTGGGACACCTCAAGCTCTGTCGATCTGGCATAATCCAGAAGGCTCGCCGCACGGTCATACAAAAGCTTACCTGCCGCCGTCAGGATCACCCCTTTATGGGTACGCTCAAACAGCTGCACGTTCAGTTCATTTTCCAACTGCCTGATCTGATAGCTGAGGGGCGGCTGTGACATATTGAGCTTTCTCGCCGCTTCATTGATGCTTCCCGTATTCGCGATTTCCCGGAAATATTCCAGCTGTCTGAGTTCCATTTTCTTTTTTCCCTCCGTTTAGTTATATGATGATACCAGGGTCAAAAGGTCAGAAAGCCGATGCAAGCTTGCTTGCAAGAGGATTTTTGACCTCTTGACCCGCCAAAAACATGAGTAAGTAGCCATTTTTCAAAGAAAAATGAGCGGATTACGAATGTTTTTGAGGATTGCGAGAGTGCAAAGCACGTAGCAATCTGGTATCAAATAGGTCAAAATACCTTTTGCCACTCACATTGTTATACTTTTTTTATATTAAGCTGTCATAAAAACAATATTATTCATATTGATGGTAGCGCATTATAATGAGTAGGTCAAGAAAAAACTAAGAAGTAAAGAACAGGAGTGAGTGTGTTTGAAGAAACTTTGGGTTTATCTGAAAGAATACAAGATGGAAAGTATTCTTGCACCATTATTCAAACTGCTGGAAGTCGTATTTGACCTTTTGGTTCCGGTGGTTGTCGCCAAGATCATTGATATTGGTATTGCAAACAATGACCACGGCTACATCGTAAAGATGTTCCTGGTGCTGATCCTCATGGCTGCAGTCGGTCTTAGCTGCAGTTTTACCGCACAGTATTTTGCTGCAAGAGCGAGTGTCGGCTGTGCAACCAATTTAAGACAGGCCGTATTTGACCACATTCAGGGCTTTTCATTTACCGAACTTGATACGATTGGTACGGACACCCTGATCACACGGATGACCGATGATATCAACCAGGTCCAGAACGGCATCAACATGGGACTTCGTCTTCTTCTGAGAAGTCCGTTTATCGTAATCGGTTCGATGATCATGGCATTTACGATCAACTTTAAATGTGCGCTGGTATTCGTTGTGGCGATCCCTCTTTTATTTGTCGGCGTCATTTTCATTATGCTGGTCAGCATCCCGCTTTTCAAAAAAGTGCAGGCTGCCCTGGACCGCGTCACAGGACTTACCCGTGAGAATCTGACAGGTGTCCGCGTGATCCGCGCATTTTGCCGCGAAGAAGAGTCGGTAAATGAATTTGAAAAGAGCAACACCGAACTGACCAGGTTAAATGAATTTGTCGGAAGAATTTCCGCCCTGTTAAATCCATTTACCTACGTGTTGATCAACATTGCAACTGTCATCCTGATCGCAAGAGCAGGACTCCAGGTCAATCTCGGAACCATGCATCAGGGACAGGTTGTCGCGCTTTACAACTACATGGCACAGATGATCGTCGAGCTGATCAAGCTGGCTTCCCTGATCATTACACTGAACAAGGCGATGGCATGTGCAGACCGTGTAGCCGGTGTCCTGGATATCAGGACTACCATGCATTATCCGGAAATCTCTTCTGCAAAGGCAGATCCTTCTGCAAATGAAGTTGAATTCGACAAGGTATCCTTCACCTATGCAGGTGCCGGTGCATCAAGCCTTTCTGATATCAGTTTCTCTGTAAAAAAAGGGCAGACAGTCGGTATCATCGGTGGTACCGGATGCGGAAAATCCACTCTGGTCAGCCTGATCTCCCGTTTCTATGATGTAACCTGCGGAACCGTTAAACTGAATGGACGCAATGTAAAAGAGCTCACCAATCAGGAAATCCACGACAAGGTCGGAATCGTACAGCAGCGCTCCGTCCTTTTCAAAGGCAGCATCCGCGATAACATGAAATGGGGCAATGAAAATGCATCTGACTCCGAGATCTGGGATGCACTGAAAGTTGCACAGGCAAAAGAAGTCGTAGAAAGAAAAGACGGACAACTTGATTTCATGCTCGAACAGAACGGAAAGAACCTTTCCGGTGGACAGCGTCAACGTCTTACCATTGCTCGCGCTCTTGTGAAAAAGCCGGAAATCCTGATCCTCGACGACAGCTTAAGCGCACTTGATTTTGCAACTGACGCAGCACTTCGGAAAGCCCTCGCAGGACTGGAAGGAGAGACAACAACCTTCCTGGTATCCCAGAGGGTTGCAGGCATCCGCCAGGCAGACAAGATTTTAGTATTAGATAATGGAGAACTCGCCGGATCCGGTACACATGATGAACTTATGAAATCCTGCGAAGTTTATCGTGAGATCTATTTCTCACAGTTCCCGGAAGACCGTGCAAAATATGAAAGAGGGGAGATGTAGGTATGAAAAAAGACAGTGTAATGAAAAAGCTTTTTAAATATATCGGAAAATACTGGATCCTCCTGATCCTCAGCATCATCCTTGCCGGAATATCAGTGGTTCTTCAGCTTTATGTGCCGGTTCTCTTCGGTAATGCGATCGATGAGATCGTAGCAGCGCACAATGTAGACTTTACCCAGATGTGGCTCTATCTGAAGCAGATTCTTCTGTTCGTAGTGATCGCTGCAGCCGCAATCTGGATCATGAACCTTATCAATAACCGCATGACCTATCATATTGTACAGGATATCCGATCCCAGGCAATCCGCCACATCCAGAAGCTTCCGCTTTCTTATCTGGACCAGCACAGCACCGGCGATATTGTGAGCCGTATCATTGCCGATACCGATATCCTTTCTGACGGATTACTGCTCGGATTTACCCAGTTATTTTCCGGCATTGTGACCGTTGTTGTAACCTTGATCTTCATGTTTTCCAAGAACGTGTGGATCACTTTGATGGTCATCCTTCTGACACCACTCAGCTTCCTGGTGGCAAAATTTATTTCCTCACGCTCTTTTACCATGTTTAAAAAGCAGAGTGAAACCCGTGGAAAACAGACTGCTCTGATCGAGGAAATGATCGGAAATCAGAAGGTTGTCAAGGCATTCGGATATGAGGACAAGGCTTCAAAGCGTTTTGATGAGATCAATAAAGAACTCAAAGAATACAGCCAGAAAGCCGTATTTTACAGCAGCCTTACCAATCCGTCCACCCGTTTCGTAAACAACATTATTTACGCTGCCGTAGCACTTGCAGGTGCATTCCTGATCCCGCTTGGAACCCTGACTGTCGGCGGTCTTTCCGTACTGCTTTCTTACGCGAACCAGTACATGAAGCCATTCAACGACATTACATCCGTAATCACGGAAATGCAGAACGCCCTTGCATGTGCGACACGTATCTTTGACCTCTTAGAAGAACCGGAAGAAGTAAACGATTCTTCTGAAGTACTTGAAAAGGTGGATGGAAATGTGGATATCGACCACGTAGATTTCAGCTATGACAAGAGTAAATCTCTGATTGAAAACTTTAACCTTCAGGTCGAACCTGGTATGCGTATTGCGATCGTAGGTCCTACCGGATGCGGAAAAACAACATTTATCAACCTCCTGATGCGCTTCTATGACGTGGATTCCGGAAAAATCTGTATCGACGGTAAACCGATCGATGAGCTTTCCCGACATTCGCTCAGAAAGAGCTTCGGTATGGTGCTTCAGGATACCTGGATCAAATCCGGTATTGTCCGTGAAAATATCAGCTTCGGAAAACCGGATGCCACGGATGAAGAAATCATCCGGGCAGCAAAAGAGGCAAAAAGCTGGGATTTCATTCGCAGACTTCCGCAGGGACTTGATACCGTCCTGCATGAGGACAGCATCAGCCAGGGACAGAAACAGCTCCTGTGTATCACAAGAGTTATGCTCTGTCTGCCGCCAATGCTGATCCTGGACGAAGCGACTTCAAGTATCGATACCCGTACCGAACTGCAGGTACAGGAAGCATTTGATAACCTGATGAAAGGTCGTACAAGCTTTGTCGTTGCACACCGCCTGTCTACGATCCGCAACGCTTCCCTGATCCTCGTCATGAAAGACGGTAAGATCATTGAGCAGGGAACCCATGAAGAACTTCTGAAAGAAGGCGGCTTTTATAGTCATCTGTATAACAGCCAGTTCCAGGCAGTGTCATAAAAGGATAACGGTGCTGGAGCGGATTCGTCGGAAACATCCAAAACAGTTAAAGATGGATTCATGGAAACACCAGATGGTGAGATTCCATTTGATTAATTCAGAATAAATGGTTGGAGAGGCTGCCCTTTGCCGGGGCATCCTCTTTTCCATTTTACAGAAGAAATCAAAAATTACAGGTATTCGACCTAACGAAATCGTGATATAATGAGTGCAAGAGAGTCAACATGCTTGCATGATTGGCGAACGGCGAATTGGATCATGATAGTTGCGAAGCAACGGTCATGATATAATCAAAATATATTTGAATGAGAAATATGGAGGTAGCTTATGGGCGTAAGTTATAACAGATTATGGAAAATGCTCATAGATAAAAATATGAAGCGGATAGAGATGCAGTACCTCACTGGAATCAGTGGAAATATTCTTGCCCGGATGGGGAAAAATCAGTATGTATCAATGGAGACGATCGAGAAGATCTGCAAGAAGCTAGACTGCACTGTTGATGAGATGATGGAATTTACAGATGATGAGTAACAGGAGGTTGCTACAATGACAGATACACAACAAAGAGCAGCGGCGAAAGCATTTGCGAAAAACTGGAAAGACCGTGGATATGAAAAAGGAGACAGCCAGATATTCTGGGTGGAGCTTCTGACAACGGTATTTGGTGTAACGGAAATATCACAGTTTATTTCCTTTGAGGATCAGGTACACCTTGACCATACCAGTTTTATTGACGGGTATATTGAGAAAACCCATGTCATGATTGAACAGAAAAGTATCAACAAGAAGATTAAGCAACGCAAGAAGAAAGCGTATTCAAAATAGAAGAATGATGATAGCTATATCAGCAGTAGTTGTGGCATTTTGCATTGTCATTGGTGGACAGATGATAAGCAAATACAGCACATTGGCTGATTTAAGAGAGCAGGAAAGAAAATTAAAGAATCAATATAAGAAAGAACTACAGTTATCTGAAGAATTAAAGGATCAGGAAGAATATGTTAAAACAGATGATTATGTAGAACAGATGGCTAGAAATTTAGGTTTATTATATCCTAACGAAGTAATTTTCAAGCCGGAAGATTAATAAATCAGTAGAATGAAGAATCAATATTAGCGAATCTGATATGAATTTAATAATTTAAACAATAGGATAGTTAAATTTTATTACGAGGTTAAAGAGATGAAACAGGTGTACGAAACAAACGATGAAGTAGAATTACA
>ENA-OPAA01001119-OPAA01001119.1-human-gut-metagenome-genome-assembly--contig:-NODE-1119-length-16102-cov-3.256310_pt1 | contig 16102 bp, 9 predicted proteins | sample MGYA00241049_ERZ501414 | MGnify/ENA primary metagenome ERZ501414 (study PRJEB25962, sample SAMEA2042520) | human gut metagenome | biome: human gut; feature: human-associated habitat; material: faeces... | reverse complement strand
ACCGTCAGAGTCCGGCCAGCTGTTCGCGGCTCACGCTCACCTCGACGCTCCCGAGCGCGTAACATCCGATGTCGTAGGGATTGTAGTAGAACGTGATGCCTTCGGGCGTGACGAGGAAATTCTCCGTTACACCGATGTATTCCGGGAAAAAACCCTTCGTTTCCAGCTCTTCGTCGCTCCGGACCCCGTATTGTTCGTATATATCTTCGCGGATCAGCCGGTTGAGCCGCTCCAGCTGCGTTTCGGTGAACAGGTCGGCCGTCGTGATTTCGTAACCGCCCGCCAGCGAATAGTTGTAACATTCCGTGCCGTAGATGCCGTGCGCTCCGCCCGTGTAACTTGCCCGCGTGATCACGTAGCAAAGGAGCGTGTCGACGACCGATCCTTCGGATTCGACGGAGATTTCGCCTTCCCATGCCGGACGGACGGTGCTTTCCGGTGTATTCCCGGGAGGCGTCATGTCGCTGGTAACCGGACGGATCGCTGCCGAAGCCGCCTCTTCGGGCGTCCCTTCGAAATTCTCCAGGTCGAAAAAACGGTCGATGTTCATCCGTTCGATCGCTGCGAGGGCGGGGGAGTCCTGGGCGTTGGCGATCGAAGCGAAGCGATATTCGAAATCGCAGGAGAAGCCGTTTCCGCTGATCAGCGAGTCGGTGCTTACGACGGTGAACTGCGGCCGGACAGGGCGTTTCGTGCAGGACCCGGCCGTCAGAGCGGCGGCGGCCAGGAGGGCGAGGGTGGGGAATTTCATGGCGATACGTTTTTATGTCTATCTGTAAAGATAGCTCAAAAAGCATTTGCGACGCCCAAAAACGAAAAAAATCACAGATTTTGCCGGAAAATTTTGGAGTTTCGAAAGAAGGCGTTATCTTTGCACCACAAAACTCACACGGTGGATTCATCTAAGGGTTAGGATACATGCCTCTCACGCATGGTATACGAGTTCGATTCTCGTACCCACTACAAAAACAAGAAAGCGGTTGACTGATGAAACGGTTGACCGCTTTTTGTTTTTTATTTTTCTGTTGTAATCCGAAAATAGTTTCTATATTTGCACCCGCTATGGCGAAATGTATATTCTATATCTTGTTAGGGTTGTTCCTCATATCGAAGTTCACTTCCGTTTCTGATGATATGGAGGGATGTAAGACACTCCCTACCGCGGATGTGCATTATTTCTCCGGAACCCGGTACAACTTGTCGGGGGCAGATGGCAGACAATGCCAGGGAAAAGGGGAGGACGCGAATTACAATTGCCTGGCAGATGCCGGTTGCATAGGAAATACCTTCTCATTGCGGCATGTCTCTTGCTCGAAATTATTGAGGCTTAATCCTGACTTCATTGCTGTCAAGGTCGCGAGAACCCTGAAAACTCTGCTTCCGGAAGAAAAGACAACTTCTTTCCCTTTTACTTTCCATCCTCATAAGATTTCATATAGATATTATGTATATACGCTGAGGCGTATTCTTATTTAGTGCTTTTCCCCCTCTCTTTCGGGAGCCGGAGAGATTTCCCGTCTCCCCATGCCGAGTTTTTCTCTATTTTTAAGTACTGATAATCAATATATAATGGAATTTCTATTGGATTTTATTCTCCATATTGATCAGTATATGATTGATATAGTGCAGGAATATCATATGTGGGCGTATGTCATATTGTTTCTGCTGATTGTGGTCATTATTATGATTTCCATACTGCCGGCCGTGGTAGAAGTGCTGCGTGCAAGACTGAAACAATGAAAACAAAAATAAATTAATATACTTAGTACATTTTTATCCGTTATGAAGAATTCTTTTTTTAGCCGGTTCACACCGAAAGAACCGAAATTCTTTCCTTTGCTGAAGCAATTGTCTGAGATTTTATTGTCCTCGTCGGCTCTGTTGATAGAAATATTGGGCCATGACTCGCCTGAGAAGAGGGCGGAAGATTATAAACGAATCAAAGATTTGGAGCGCGAGGGCGATAAGCTGACCAATCTGATTCTGGATGAACTGGGCACTACTTTCATTACTCCTTTTGACCGGGAGGATATCCACGACCTGGCTTCGGGCATGGATGATGTGATTGATGGAATAAACAGCTGTGCCAAGCGTATCACTATCTATAATCCGCATCCTATTTCGGACAAGGGGAAAGAGCTGGGACATATGGTCCAACAGGAAGCGGCCCTCATTGACCAGGCCATGGATGAACTGGAAGCATTCCGCAAGAGTCCGGATAAGCTGCGCGCATACTGCAACCAAATGCATGACATAGAAAACCGGGCGGATGATGTCTATGAATTCTTCATCACCAGGCTTTTTGAAGAAGAGAAGGACTGCATTGAACTCATCAAAATCAAGGAGATTATGTATGAGCTGGAGAAAACGACGGATGCAGCCGAACACGTGGGCAAGATTTTGAGGAGCCTGATTGTGAAATACGCATAAACGGACGGATGTATGGAACTATTAGTGATTATCATTGTGCTGGCTCTGATATTCGATTATATCAACGGTTTTCATGATGCGGCCAATTCTATTGCCACCATTGTGTCTACCAAAGTGCTTACACCGTTTCAGGCGGTGATATGGGCGGCTTTCTTCAATTTTGTGGCCTTTTTTATCGCCAAGTGTGTCATCGGCGGTTTCGGCATTGCCAACACCGTATCGAAAACGGTGATGGAGCCTTACATTACTTTGCCTATCATTCTGGCCGGTGTGATTGCAGCCATTGCCTGGAATCTGTTTACTTGGTGGAAGGGGATTCCTTCCTCTTCTTCGCACACGCTTATCGGAGGTTTTGCCGGAGCTGCCATCATGGCACACGGTTTTGAGGCCATCCAGCTGAGTATCATTCTGAAGATTGCGGCATTCATTTTTCTGGCTCCCTTGATTGGTATGGTGGTGGCATTCGGTTTTACGTTGTTGGTCTTGTATATTTGCCGCAGGGCGCATCCTCATACGGCCGAGTTGTGGTTCAAGAAACTGCAGCTGGTGTCTTCGGCTTTGTTCAGCATCGGGCACGGTCTGAATGATTCACAGAAGGTGATGGGTATCATTGCTGCGGCCATGATAGCCGGGCATTCGGAAGGATTGGGAATGGGGATAAACAGTATTGATGACCTGCCGGACTGGGTGGCATTCTCTTGTTTTACGGCCATTTCACTCGGTACCATGTCCGGTGGGTGGAAGATTGTGAAGACCATGGGAACCAAAATTACGAAGGTGACGCCGCTGGAAGGGGTGGTTGCGGAAACTGCCGGTGCGTTTACACTCTATCTGACGGAGTATCTGAAGATTCCGGTGAGTACGACACACACCATTACGGGAGCCATTATCGGGGTAGGGGCCACGAAGCGGCTTTCGGCCGTACGCTGGGGAGTTACGAAGAGTCTGATGACCGCCTGGGTGCTGACTATCCCCGTCAGTGCTTTGCTGGCAGCAGGGATTTATTGTATCGTATCTCTTTTTTAGAAGTGCTGCCGCATAAAAAATAGACGGGTTCGTTTTATTTTGCATTAGGTTTGCACTATCTTTGCAGCTTGAAACTGTAAAATAGAATGCACATTGGACTGGCTATATAGTTTATTCGTTGAACACTCCGCCTTGCAGGCGGTTGTGGTACTCTCGTTGATTTCCGCTATCGGATTGGGATTGGGAAAGATACATGTTTGCGGCATTTCATTGGGAGTGACGTTTGTATTCTTTGCCGGCATCATTGCCGGGCATTTCGGGTTGTCCATAGACCCGCAGATGCTGAATTATGCGGAAAGCTTCGGGCTGGTGATATTTGTGTATGCTTTGGGCTTGCAGGTGGGACCGGGCTTTTTCAGTTCTTTCCGTAAAGGAGGGGTACAGCTGAATATGCTCGCCACGGGTGTAGTGCTCATCGGCACCCTGCTGACTGTAGTGGGCAGCTATGGATTGGGAGTATCCCTGCCGGATATGGTGGGCATACTTTGCGGTGCCACGACAAATACACCGGCACTCGGTGCGGCACAGCAGACATTGAAACAGATGGGATTGGAGACCAGTACACCTGCTTTGGGGTGTGCGGTGGCATATCCGCTGGGGGTGGTAGGGGTCATTCTGGCCGTACTGTTCATCCGTAAGACGCTGGCGCATAAGGAAGACCTGGAATTGAAAGAGAAGGATGATGTGAACAAGCCTTATATTGTTGCGTTCCAGGTGCACAATCCTGCCATCTTCAACAAGAGTATCAAGGAAATAGGCGGGCTGAACAGCTATCCGAAGTTTGTGATTTCCCGCTTGTGGCGGGATGGGAATGTGAGTATTCCTACTTCGGAAAAGATTATAAAGGAAGGTGACCGCCTGCTGGTGATTACCTCGGAGAAAAATACACCGGCACTGACCGTGCTCTTCGGCGAGCAGGAGCATACCGACTGGAACAAGGAAGATATAGACTGGAATGCCATTGACAGCCAGCTGATTTCGCAACGTATCGTGGTGACACGTCCGGAGCTGAACGGCAAGAAGCTGGGCTCTCTCCATCTGCGTAATCATTACGGTATCAATATCAGCCGGGTTTATCGCAGTGGCGTGCAGTTGTTGGCCACAGCGGAACTGACCTTGCAATTGGGTGACCGCCTGACCGTAGTGGGCGAAGCCGCTGCCATACAAAATGTGGAGAAGGTGCTGGGCAATGCAGTGAAAAGCCTGAAGGAACCGAACCTGGTGGCGGTATTTATCGGCATTGTCATCGGTCTGGCTTTGGGAGCGATTCCTATTTCCATTCCCGGCATCAGCGCTCCCGTACGGCTCGGATTGGCAGGAGGTCCTATCATCGTAGGTATTCTTATCGGGACATTCGGTCCGAGGATGCACATGGTGACTTATACTACGCGCAGTGCGAACCTGATGCTTCGCGCATTGGGGTTGTCTCTTTATCTGGCTTGCCTGGGACTGGATGCGGGTGCCCATTTCTTCGATACGGTATTCCGGCCGGAAGGACTGTTATGGATTGCCATAGGTTTTGCGCTGACTGTGGTTCCGGTATTGATTATGGGTATCGTTACCTTCAAGTGGCTGAAGATAGATTTCGGAACAATGGCAGGTATGCTGTGCGGAAGCATGGCAAACCCCATGGCGCTGAACTACGCCAACGACACCATCCCGGGAGACAATCCGTCTGTAGCGTACGCTACGGTCTATCCGCTGTGTATGTTTCTACGGGTAATCATAGCCCAAGTGCTGCTCATGTTCTTCATTAATGGATAATGGGGAATGGAGGGCACTATTAATTATCAACTATCAATTATTCAATTAAATAACTATGGGAAATATAACTCCGGAAAGTATTGTCAATGACTTGCGTTATTTGCAATTATTATCACGCAGTTTTCCTACCATTGCTGATGCCAGTACGGAAATCATCAATCTGGAGGCTATTCTAAATCTGCCGAAAGGTACAGAGCATTTTCTGACGGATATTCATGGCGAGTATGAGGCTTTTCAGCATGTGCTGAAGAATGCATCGGGGGCAGTGAAACGTAAGGTGAACGAAATATTCGGGCATACGCTGCGCGAAAGTGAGAAGAAGGAAATCTGTACGTTAATTTATTATCCGGAAGAGAAGCTGCAACTTATCAAGGAGCAGGAAACGGACCTGGATGACTGGTATTTGATAACACTGAACCAGTTGGTAAAAGTATGCCAGAACGTTTCGTCCAAATATACCCGTTCGAAAGTACGCAAGGCACTTCCGGCAGAGTTCTCGTATATCATTCAAGAGCTGTTGCACGAATCGAGCATCGAACCCAACAAACATGCCTATATCAATGTCATAATCAGTACCATTATCTCTACGAAGCGTGCGGATGACTTTATTGTGGCGATGTGCAACCTTATCCAGCGTCTGACCATCGACTCGCTGCATATCGTGGGCGATATATACGACCGCGGACCGGGTGCGCATATTATCATGGATACTCTCTGCGATTATCATAATTTCGACATCCAATGGGGTAACCACGATATTCTGTGGATGGGTGCCGCATCGGGTAATGATGCTTGTATAGCCAACGTAATCCGTATGTCGATGCGCTATGCCAATTTAGCAACACTGGAGGATGGTTATGGCATCAATCTGTTGCCGCTTGCGACGTTTGCCATGGATACCTATGCGGATGACCCTTGCACTATCTTTGCGCCGAAAATGAACTTTGCCGATGCGGAATACAATGAGAAGACCTTGCGGCTGATTACACAGATGCACAAGGCGATTACGGTTATCCAGTTGAAACTGGAGGCGGAAATCATCAGCCGTCGTCCAGAGTTCGGTATGGAGAACCGGAAACTGCTGCATCTGGTGGATTTCGAACGTGGTGTGTTTGTATACGAAGGTAAGGAATATCCTTTGCGCGATGTGAATTTTCCCACCGTAGACCCGGCGGACCCGTATCGTCTGTCGGACGAAGAGCGTGAATTGATGCATCGGATTCATTCTTCTTTCATGAACAGCGAGAAGATGAAGAAGCACATGCGCTGTTTGTTTACGTATGGCGGCATGTATCTGGTGTGCAACAGTAACCTGCTTTATCATGCTTCCGTGCCTCTGAATGCGGACGGCAGTTTCAAACATGTCCGCATCGGCCAAAAGGAATACTGGGGACGTAAGTTGCTGAAAAAGACCGACCAGCTGATACGTACCGCTTACTTTGACGAGGACGGTTCGGACGAGAAACAGTTTGCACTGGATTATGTCTGGTACATGTGGTGCGGACCGGATGCCCCTTCCTTCGATAAAGACAAGATGGCTACTTTTGAACGCTATTTTGTGGCCGACAAAACATTGCATAAGGAGACGAAAGGGCATTATTATGCTTTGCGCAACGAGGCTGAGGTGTGTGACCGCATTCTTGAAGAGTTCGGCGTGAAGCCGGGGCCACATTCGCATATCATCAACGGACATGTACCGGTAAAGACCATTAAAGGTGAGAAACCCATCAAAGCGGATGGTAAGCTGCTGGTGATTGACGGTGGTTTTTCAAAAGCCTATCAGCCGGAAACGGGAATTGCGGGATATACGCTGGTATATCATTCCCATGGCTTGCAACTGGTACAGCATGAGCCGTTCCAGAGCCGTCAGAAAGCCATTGAAGAAGGGCAAGACATCAAGTCTACAACCCTGGTTGTCGAATTCAATTCGCAGCGTATGATGGTGAAGGATACGGACAAAGGAAGTGAACTCGTTACGCAGATTCAGGATTTGATGAAACTGCTGGTGGCGTATAGGACGGGGCTGATTAAGGAGAAACAATAATTTATAATTTCAGTATCGTCACTCCGCCCTCTACAATGATGCCTTTGTCATAGGTTTTCCCTTGGGTGTAGTAGCGGCCATAACCGCCGGTGAGGAATATGCCAAAGCGCTCGGTCAGGTGGTATTCCAGATTGACACGTGCCTGGAGGGCATAGAGACGTGCCGGAATGCCGTAGTCCTTGTTCTTGAAGGTTTCTATATGTTGGTATCCCAGATCTCCGCTGATGAACAGCTGTTTGTAGAGTGGTAATTCAAGACCGGCACGGTAGAAGAGGGCAGCGGAAAACTTATCGCCAAAATCCAGATAATGGGTACCGCCACCGAGGATGGTATAGAAGAACCGGTTCTTGAAACGGGCACCTACATTCAGCTTGGTGGCATTACCACCGAAAAACATCAGTTGAACTTTTGTTTGGGGATTGGCATTGACTAATCCCAACTGGAAACCGTCTAATTTTTCTTTGTAGTAGTTGAATAGACCTATTTGAAGCCCTTTGGCGCGTATAGCCATATTGGCAGCACCTATTTGTAATCCTCGGGCTGTACCACCCACCACATTGCCCAGGCCGGAAACCTGAACACCGGTCATATCTCCGGCAGTGATGTTGGCAAGGGCGGACATCTGCATGCCATTCAAGTCTTCACCGATTACGCTTAGCAGGCCGGCTCCTGAAAAACCTTTGAAATTTCCACCGGAAATATTGGCGAGTCCGGCAAAGTGTATGCCGGAAGCACCTTCTCCGCTGATATTCAACAAGCCGCCTATGGAAGCGCCACGATTATAGTCTCCACTGATGTTTGCCAGACCGGAAATAATGATGCCTTGCGCATGATTTCCGTTGATACCTACCAGTCCCGAAACGGATACTCCGATAAGGTTGTTACCATTGATGTTGGTAATTCCTGCTATCTGCACGCCTCGCATGCTTCCCCCCACCATATTTGACAGACCTGCCATCTGTACACCGTTCACATCCCTGCCGGTTACACTGCCAAGAATATTCATGCCGAGACCATTCAGACGGTTCATGGAGGAGAACACACCCAGATTGAAGCAGGTGCTTCCTACGGTGTCAGTCCGCTGTGTGGAGATGTTTTTCCATAAGGAGATATTGATACCTACCGGGCCATGGTCTGTTCGTGGAGAGTGTTGTTTCCGGAAAGTATTTTCGGAGGATTTCTGAATCGTGTCCGGCTGTACGCTGCCCGGATTATGTTCTTGGGCAAGAGTTGTCCCTGCAATGAGCAGGGATGTAAAGAAGAATAAAAGGAGTTGTTTCATATTGGTTGAACCCTATTGGCTTTATCCTTTGGCCTCCTGATACAAGAAGCGCTTGATAGATTTCTTCGGCGTTTTTTCAAATTCTTCAGGATAGATTTTCATTTTGAATATCTGGCTGTATGCGGGCAGTTCTGCATTCAGTGCCACACGGTTTTCCTCCATGACGCGTTCGATGTCGTCATTGTTCAGCCCATGGGCAAAGGCATCATCGAAGTCGGGATAAACCAGACCTACCAGTTTCTCGTTCTGCTGCACGATGATGCTTTCGGCTACGTACGGCATATTGTTCAGTTTGTCTTCTATCTCTTCCGGGTAGATATTCTGACCGCTCGGGCCGAGTAGCATGTTCTTGCTGCGTCCCTTGATGCTAACGTTGCCTTCGGCATCCATCAGGGCAAGGTCTCCGGTGTGCAGCCAGCCGTCTTTGTCGAGTACCTGCACGGTGGCTTCATCGTTCTTGTAGTAACCCAGCATGATATTGGGACCACGGCAGACAATCTCTCCCGGAATGTTTTCGGGATCGGATGATAGGATTTTCACCTCCATACGCGGTGCGGCCTTTCCGCAAGAACCGGGTTTGAAGCGGGTCCAATCCTCGTAACAGATGATGGGGCCGCATTCCGTCATTCCATAGCCTACCGTATAGGGGAAATCTATCATCTTTAAGAACTGCTCCACTTCCTGGTTGAAGGCAGCTCCTCCTACAATGATTTCTGTAAAGTTTCCGCCAAAGGCTTGAATCATCTGGTCGCGTACGGTCGCTTTTATCTTGTCGTTAATGATGGGTACTTTCAGCAACAGCTTCATGGCGGGAGTTTCCAGCTTGGGCAGTACGCTCTTCTTTATAATCTTTTCGATAATGAGCGGAACAGCCACAATCAGGTTAGGCTTCACTTCGGTGAAAGCCTGGAAAATGATTTTGGGGCTGGGCATGCGAGTGAGGAAGAATATGTGGCAACCTACGGCGAATTCATACAGAAACTCGAATGCAAGTCCGTACATATGTGCCATTGGCAGCATGGAGACAATCTTGTCACCGGCTTTCAGCGGCAATACTTCGAAAGCAAAAGTGGTGTTTGACCAAAGGCTGCGGTAGGGCAGCATCACTCCTTTGGAGTAACTGGTGGTGCCGGATGTATAGTTGATGACCGCCAGTTCGTCGGGCTGGTCTTTGTGATAACTGACATGTTCCTTGCGGAAGTTCTTGGGGTATTTCTTACCGAACATTTCGTTGAGATGTTCGCGGGCATAGTCCAACTTTTCGCTGCGGGAGACAAGAATGTAGAAGTCTGCCATCATCATGATGCCCTCCAGCAGCGGCATGGCACTTTCGTTGAGGTTTTCCCAAACCTGGTCGCCTACGAAAAGCAGTTTGGCTTCGGAATGGTTCACGATGTTGTGTACATTGTCTGCCTTGAACTCGTGAAGGATGGGGACGATTACCGCACCGTAGGTCAATGTCGCGAGGAATGTTACGCCCCAGTGGGAACTGTTGCGGCCACAGACGGCAATCTTATCGCCTTTCTTGATGCCGCTTGCCTCGAAAATGATATGCAACTTTTCTATTTTGCGGGCTACGTCCTTATATTGTAGGGTTGCTCCCTTGTAGTCGGTCAGAGCGTCTAAATCCCAATTTTCCTTTATGCTATTCTCTATATAGGCGATAAAACTTTGTTCCATGATATTTAATTGCACATTTGATTGAAAATTGTGCAAATATAAGGGTTTATATATAGAAAGCAAACTTTTATAAGGAAAATAGTTTTTATGGCGGCTATTTGCTAAAACTCGACAGTTATACCTAAAGTAGGCAGGATAGTGCCGCTTTCCTGCTTGAGGTATTTCATTTTATAGCGCTGTTCGGCAACAGGAGCGGACGGATTTTCGATGATGCCCGTACTCATTATCACATCCGGCTGTTTCAGTTTGTTGCCGGTGATATTCTGTATGTCCAGGTAGATTCCTATCATGCAGTGATGGAAGTAGAAGGACTTGTCCACACGCAAGTCTAACTGGGCAAAGTTGGGCAGCCGCCCGGTATTATAGTACGCATAGTCGTAGTAGGGCTGTCCTTTGGCATCCCATGCTTCTACGAGTGATGATTTGTCTTCATCATAGGGAGTGTAGGGGCTGCCGCCTATATAGCTTAGCTTGCCTCCTATGCTCCAGCGCCGGGGCAGGTTGTATGTACCGCTCATGTTGAGTATGAAACGGTTGTCCCAGGCAGATGGAATGAAGTCTTCATTTGAACGGTTGCGGTATTCGCTGCGGTATAAGGTGAAGGAGGATACGAGATTGAACTTGCCGGATGCCTGCCAGCGGAACATGGTTTCCAGTCCGTAGGCCCTGCCGCTGGCTGTAGGGACGAGTGCTTCATTGCCGGTGACACCGTAATCGTTTCCTTTGCATGCCAACGGAATGTTGTCTTGAAGGGAAAGTGGCATACGGCTGTAACGCTTGAAGAAACCTTCTGCAGAAACCATGAACCGGTCTTGCAGGTGCCAGTCCAGACCGAGGCTACTTTCAAAGACCTGCATGTACTTCAGGCCTTTGTTGAGATATTGCTCTTCATTGTCTTTATATCCCAAAGCGGTGTAGGGAGGCAATTGGTGGTAGAGGCCGGTACTTCCGCTCAGGGTCCATTGTTCCGAGAGTTTGTAGGATGCAGAGAGGCGTGGGGAGAACTGTTTCCATAGCTGCCGCATCTTTCGGTTGTAAGTGTTGCCGTCCATACGGATACCGGCGGAAAGGGCGAGACGCTTGTCGGCGGTGGTATAGTCGGAAGAGAAGAAAGCACCCCAGCCGAAGATGTTGAGTGAGGTTTCGTAGATGGAAAGCGTACCCGAATGACTGCCGTATAGTCTTTGCCGGCTGTGGTTTGTATAGATGGAGTTGTTCAGTTCTGCTCCTTCTTTTAGGGTCCATGCTCCCAAGCGCGTCTGGTTTTCAAAACGCAGGGTGGTCTTTTGCTCTGTGGAGCGTAGGCGCAGGGTCAGGTTGTCTTCGGAAGAGTCATCGTTGTTGCGGTATTTCAGATTGCGGTTGTTCAGGTAGTTATGGCTCAGTATAAGGGATTGCACGTGTCTTCCATTGTAGTGTCTGTAAGAGGCTCCGAGAGTGAATGTTTCCTGATGGATGGTGGGGAGATAGCTGAGCAGATATTCGGCATCTTCTCCTTTTTCATCGGTATTCAGTTTCATCTTGTCAATGCCTACGAGACCAAGCAGGGTCAGCTCGCTGTGCTTGTTGAAACGGGTTTTTGTTTTGAATTGTCCGTCAATGAAATTGGGCAGGAAGGGCAGTCCCAAAGCCTTGAACAAAAGTTGCAGGTAGGACTGGCGTGCAGAGAACAGATAAGTGGTGCGTTGTCCCAGGTGTCCTGCTCCGCTGAGCGAGACTTCTGATGCACCGATGGTGGCTTTGAACGCCTGCTTGTCCGGATTGCCGTCCTTGAGGCGGAAGTCGAGGACGGAACTCAAGGCTCCGGAGCGGTTGGAGGGGAAGGCGCCCGTATAAAATGCAATCTCGCGTATCAGGTCGGCATTGACAATGCTTACCGGTCCTCCGGATGCACCTTGAGTGGCAAAGTGGTTGATGTTGGGGATTTCGATGCCATCCATATAAAAGCGGTTTTCGGAAGGAGAACCGCCCCGAACAATCAAGTCGTTTCGATAGCCGATGGGAGAGAAAGAGACACCGGGATAGGAGCGTACGATGCGCGAGACATCCCGGTTGGCTCCGGGACTTTTCTCTATTTCCTGCAGGCCGATGATACGCATGCTGACCGGGCTTTCGATACTTCGCCGGAAGGGGGAAGGCATCACCACTACTGTGTTCAGCAGATTGGCATCCTCTTCCATCTCTATCTCAATGAACGGAGTTGAGGCTGAAACGATATATTCGGGGGTGGAAACAGTCTGGTATCCTATGCAGGATGCCTCAAGGCTATAAATGCCTGGAGGCACCTGCTCTATCTTGAATGTGCCGAGTGAATCGGTGGAAGCCCCTTTCCCGGGGATACCGGCAACGAAAACGTTGGCGTAGGCCACGGGTTGTCTGGACTGTCTGTCGATGACTTTGCCGCGAACGGAATAGGTCACGGGAACCATCATGGCATGTACGGTTGGGCTGATACCTGATAAAAGTATCAGCAATATAAACAATACAGCTCCCACCTTGTGCCGCATGACATTCATGGCTAATCAGACGTCACTAATTACTTTCCCAAGTACCATCGGTACATGCGTTGCACACCTTCCTCGATATCAATCTTATGATGCCATCCCAATGCATGTAACTTGCCGGGATCGGTCAGTTTGCGCATGGTGCCGTCGGGTTTGGAAGTGTCGAAGGTCAGCCGGCCTTGATAACCTACGGTGTTGACAATCAGTTCTGCCAACTGGCGGATAGTGATTTCCTTGCCCGTACCGATATTGATGTGGCAGTTGCGGATTTCCTTGTCGTCCGGCTTGAAGGTATCTTTGAAGTCGACGTGTTCCATGACGAAGACGCTGGCATCTGCCATCTCCTCGCTCCAGAGGAATTCGCGCAAGGGGGTGCCGGTACCCCATAATCTCACTTCTTCTTCTCTGATGCCGTATTTCCGGAGGATATTCAGAATGTCCTCTTTGCTGCTGTCGCCGTTGATGCCTTCTACCGGACGCAGGTTCATGTCGTGGCGTACGGCATTCCAGTCGCCTTGTTTCAGGCAGTGGGCAAGGTGTATCTTGCGTATCATGGCGGGTGGCTGCGTTCCAGGTCGAAGTTGTCGTTGGGGCCGTAAAGGTTGGTGGGCATCACGGCAATGTAGTTCGTACCATATTGAAGATTGAAGCTTTCGCACATTTTCAATCCGGCTATTTTGGCGATGGCATAGGGCTCGTTAGTGTATTCCAGCGGAGAAGTGAGGAGTGCATCTTCTTTCATCGGTTGTTCGGCATCACGGGGATAGATGCAGGTACTGCCAAGAAAGAGAAGCTTTTTCACTCCGTGGCGGAAGCTTTCGCCGATAACGTTCTGCTGTATCTGCAGGTTCTTGTAGATGAAATCGGCACGGTAGATACTGTTGGCCATAATGCCACCCACAAAAGCGGCGGCAAGGAATACATATTCAGGCTGCTCCTCATCGAAGAAGCGGCGTACAGCAACTCCGTCGAGCAGATCGAGTTCTTTGTGGGTCTTGCCGATGAGATTGGTGTATCCTTTCTCCTGAAGATTTTTCCAGATGGCAGAACCTACCAGTCCCCGGTGGCCTGCTACATATATTTTGGCATTTTTGTCTAACATTATTGTCTGAAAGTTTAATAGTTCATTCAAAGCTCTTTGCTTCTTAAATACAGTTTCTTCACAAATTTCATGTCGTGCTCTGCCATGATGCGTACCAACTCTTCAAAACTGGTCTGTCTCGGATTCCATCCCAGCAGTGTTTTTGCTTTGGTGGGGTCGCCCAGCAATTGTTCCACTTCGGCAGGCCGGAAATATTTGGGGTCGACTTCCACGAGGACTTTTCCGGTCTGTGTGTCGATACCCTTCTCATCCACTCCCTGGCCTTCCCAGCGCAGAGTGATGCCTACCTCCCGGAATGCCAGTGTCGCAAATTCGCGTACGGTATGCATTTCTCCGGTGGCAATGACGAAGTCTTCGGGGGTGTCATGTTGCAACATCAACCACATGCACTCTACGTAATCTTTGGCGTAACCCCAGTCGCGAAGGGCATTCAAGTTGCCGAGGTAGAGCTTGTCCTGAAAACCTTGAGCGATGCGGCAGGCTGCCAGAGTGATTTTGCGTGTGACGAACGTTTCTCCCCTTCGTTCGCTTTCGTGGTTGAAAAGTATGCCGTTGACGGCGAACATGCCATAGGACTCTCTATAGTTTTTTGTAATCCAGAAACCGTACTGTTTGGCCACCGCATAGGGGCTGTACGGATGGAACGGCGTTTTTTCGTTCTGGGGCACTTCCTCCACCTTGCCGTACAGCTCCGAGGTCGAAGCCTGGTACACCCGGCAGGTATCCGCCAGCCCGCACAGGCGCACGGCTTCCAGCACGCGCAGCACGCCGGTGGCATCGACGTAGCGTCCACATCGGCCGTGAACTCCGGAACATCAAAGCTGACCTGCACATGGCTCTGGGCCGCCAGGTTATAAATTTCGTCCGGGCGCACCGAGCCGATCACAGCAACCAGGCTCATCGAATCGCCCATATCGCCGTAATGCAGGTGGAAATGCGGGTTGCCCTCCAGATGGGCAATGCGTTCACGGTAGTCAACGGAAGAACGACGGATGCCATCTACATCATAGCCCTCCTCGATCAAACACTCTGAAAGGTAAGAGCCATCCTGGCCGGTAACACCGGTGATCAATGCCTTTTTCATAAAAAATGCAGCCTCAACTTTCCTTTTCTATCATCATGCGCCGCCGGTCTGCCGCAGCATGGGCGGGAATGTAAATTCAGCTTTCAGGGGGCTTTGCGCAGCCTTGCCCTGTATTATATTAGTATACCCTGTTTTGCGTTTCTGCGCAAGTATACGCTGTATCCAACCTGTCGCCTGCCCTTGATTGACCTGCCCCGCACCGCAGATTATAATTATAAGGGTAGTATTTCATCATCCGGGCCGCTGCCCGTTCAAGAAAGCTGGAATCACATGCAGGATCTCAAACACGTTTTTTCTTACTTAAAGCCCTACCGGCGGGATTTATTCCTTGCCGTCGGGCTGGTTTTTGTGGAATGTATTTTTGAAATGGTCATTCCGATGCTGATGTCTGACCTGGTGGACCAGGGCGTGCCCAGCCATGATATGCAGGTCATTATGCTGCAGGGCAGCAAGATGGTCATCTGCGCTGTGCTGGCCCTGATCACCGGCCTGCTGTACGCCAGGTTCGCCGCCCGCGCCGCCAACGCCTTTGCCGCTGCTCTGCGCGAAGCTGAGTACCGCAAGCTGCAGCAGTTCGACTTTGCCAACCTGGACCATTTTTCCTCTGCGTCCCTCGTCACCCGCATGACCCCCGACGCTACCGTGCTGCTCAACGCCGTGGCCACCGGCCTGCGGCCTTTGGTGCGCAGCCCGGTCATGCTGTTCATGGGGCTGGGCATGGCGTTCTTGCTCAATGCCAAGCTGACCATCGTTTTCCTTATTACAACGCCCATCCTGGCCGCTATTCTGGCCTGGATCGTAACCAAGGTCGGCCCGCTGTATGACCGCCAGCAGACTGCTGTGGACCATCTGAACGGCCGCGTACAGGAAGCCTTAACCGCCATCCGCGCCATCAAAGCGTTTGTGCGCGGCGATTACGAGAATGAGCAGTTTGAAACCGTCAATGACGAGCTGGCCGCCGCCAGCACCAACACCTTCCGGTATGCCGTGCTCAACCTGCCCGCGTTCCAGGCCGTTATGTACACGGCCATTGTCTGCATCATGTGGTACGGCGGCAATTTTATTCTGACCGACCGGATGACGGTCGGCGAGCTGACCGCCTTTTTGAGCTATGTTCTGCAGGTGCTCAACTCGGTCATGATGTTCTCCGGCGTGTTTTTGCAGCTTACCCGCTCCCTGACCAGCG
>ENA-OPAA01001098-OPAA01001098.1-human-gut-metagenome-genome-assembly--contig:-NODE-1098-length-16249-cov-2.708658_pt1 | contig 16249 bp, 10 predicted proteins | sample MGYA00241049_ERZ501414 | MGnify/ENA primary metagenome ERZ501414 (study PRJEB25962, sample SAMEA2042520) | human gut metagenome | biome: human gut; feature: human-associated habitat; material: faeces... | reverse complement strand
GGATCAGGCATATATTTTAAAAGAGATACTGAACATTATCGATGAGCAGAAGGTGGAAGCGGTTCTGATCGCGGGCGACATTTACGACAAGGTGATTCCGTCCGCAGAGGCGGTGAGGCTTCTGGATGATTTCCTGACAAGGATCGCCGCGAGGGAGCTTCCGGTGTTTCTGATCAGTGGAAACCATGATTCTGCAGAAAGAATTGCTTTCGGTTCAAGACTGATGAGCAGCAGACAGATCTATCTTTCACCGGTATTTGAGTCGGATGTAGAACCGGTAACGATAAGTGACCGGTACGGTGAGATCAATATTTACATGCTTCCATTTGTGAAGCCGTCTTTGGTAAAAAGAGTGTATCCGGAGGAAGAGATCATCACCTATCAGGATGCTGTAAATGTGGCAGTGCAGCATATGCAGATCGACACAGACAAACGAAATATCCTGCTTGCGCATCAGTTCGTGACCGGTGCGGCAAGATGTGATTCAGAAGAACTGTCTGTAGGTGGTGTGGATGATGTGGACGCATCTGTCTTTGACGGATTTGATTATGTGGCGCTTGGACATCTCCATGGCCCGCAGAAGATCGGGAAAGAGACAGTGCGGTATTCGGGAACGCCGCTCAAATATTCTTTTTCTGAAACCAATCACAAAAAAGCAGCAGTCATCGTTGATGTAGAAGAAAAAGGCAAAATAAATATTCAGCAGATTCCATTTTTGCCGAAACATGATATGCGGGAAGTCAGAGGCACGTATATGGAAGTGACTGCGCTGGATTTTTACAAGGATATGAACACGGACGATTATCTTCACATTACGCTGACTGATGAAGAGGATATCCCGGATGCGATCGGGAAGCTACGATGCATTTATCCAAATATCATGAAGCTGTCTTATGACAATCTGCGGACGAGAGCGGCAGGGACAGTGAGAGGAACGGCAGAAGTAGAGGAGAAATCCCCGATGGAGCTTTTAAGAGAGTTCTATGAGCTTCAGAACAACCAGCCCATGACGGATGAACAGGAAGAGATTGCCAGAGGAATGATGGAAGAAATATGGGAGGATGAGAGATGAGACCGATAAAACTTACGATTTCTGCATTCGGACCGTATGCAAAAGAGACAGAGATCATTCTGGATGAACTTGGTGAGCGGGGGCTTTATCTGATAACCGGCGATACCGGTGCCGGAAAGACCACAATTTTTGATGCAATCGCATTTGCACTTTACGGGGAAGCGAGTGGAAATGAAAGAGAGCCGGGGATGCTTCGGAGTAAATATGCGGATCCGAAGACGCCGACCTTTGTGGAATTGGAGTTCTTCTATCAGGGGCAGAACTACCATATCCGGAGAAATCCGGAGTACATGCGTCCAAAGGACAGGGGCGAGGGCATGACGCTGCAAAGAGCGGATGCGGTACTGGAATTTCCGGATGACAGGCTTCCGGTCACAAAGGCAAAAGAGGTCACGAAAGCAGTGACAGAACTGATCGGGCTCGACCGCGGACAATTTACTCAGATTGCAATGCTGGCGCAGGGAGATTTTATGAAGCTTCTGTTTTCAAAAACTGAGGAGCGGAGCAAAATTTTCCGGGAAATTTTTCATACCAGACCGTATCTTGCATTTCAGGAGAAAATGAAAAATGCAAGTGGCAGATTGCAGGAACAGTACGAGGATGTCAGCAAAAGCATTTTGCAGTACATGAAGGATATCAGCTGTGATGAGGATGACGTGCTTGCTGCGGATGCGAAAAAGATCCGTGAGAGCAAAGCAGTGGTTCATGCGGACAAGGTTCTGGAACTTTTGGAAACTCTGACAAATCAGGATGCAGATTCGGTGAAAGAAAAGAAGAAGAATTTAACGAAGATCGAGAAAGATCTGGAAGAGCTGAACCAGAGAATCGGAAAGGCAGAGGCAGTGATCCGTGCAAAAAAGGAACTGGAAAAAGCGGAGCAGACGATAGCAGAGAAGACACCAACGCTGGAAGAACTGGAAATGGCACTGAAGAAAGAACAGGAAAAAGTGCCGGAAAGAGAGCAGTTAACAGAAGAGATCGGAAAGAGGCAGGAAAAGCTTGCAGAGTATGACGAATTGAAAAAACTTCAGAAGCAGATTAAAGAGCTTGAAAAACAGATTGAGATATTAAAGGGCCGGGAAAGCCAGTATCAGGAAAAGAAAGCGCAGATGCAGGCGCAGCTGGAACAGAAAAGGAATTTACTGGAACAGCTGAAGGATGCGGAAATTAAAGTTCTGAAAGTTACAGCAGAACAAAAAGAGGTTTCAGTAAGAAAAGAAACGGCAGAAGACATTCTTATTCAATATAAAAGATACCAAAGACAGAAGAAAAGTGTGAAAGAGGCGCAGAAAGCATACCTTGTCATGCAGGAGGAATGTACAGAGCGAAAGACACAGCTTGCCTGGATGGAGAGGGCATTTCTGGATGAGCAGGCGGGGATTCTTGCAAAGGTTCTGAAAACGGGAGCGCCGTGCCCGGTGTGCGGATCGGTCCACCATCCATGTCCGGCACAGATGACGGAGGGTGCACCGGAGAAAGAAGAGCTTGAAAAATACCGGAAAGAGACTGCCGATGTGGAGAAAAAGACGAATGATGCAAGCTTTCAGGCAAATGAAAAGCTGGTCCAGTTAAAAGCGCTGGAAGAAGAAATCCAAAAGAGTGTGAAAAGCTTTGACAGCAGCATACAGGAAGAAGAGATTGAAAAATCGCTGGCGTTGATCGGTCAACAGATGGATGCCCTCGAAAAGTCAGAAAAGGAATTACAGAAAAAGCTGGAAGTAGCTAAAGAAGCAGTGGCAGAAAAGCAGAAGCTGGAAGCTGAGATCCCGGAACTGGAGCAGATGCAGAAAAAGCTTCAGGAGGAAGAACAGGAGCGAAAGGATCAGCTCCTTGTGTCTGAGAGAGATAAAGCAAATGCAGAAGAGCAGGCTGTGAAGGTGCGTGGCAAACTGGAATTTCCGGAGAAAGCAGAAGCAGAACAGAAGATCAAAGAGCTGGATAAGCAGAAAAAAGAGATCAATAAGAATCTGAATGCTGCCCAGAAGGCATTCCAGGACTGCAGTCAGTCGGTAGAAGCGGCAAAGACGAAGAAGAAAACGCTGGAGAAGCAGATTGCAGGTAATAAAGAAACCGATATGGAAGAGCTTGTGCAGGCACGACAGGAAGTATCAGGTGCGAAAAAAGAGCTTCAAAAACAGATGGAAGAGATCAGGATCCGTTATGAGAACAATCTGAAAATCAGGAATGCGATTGACAAGCAGAGTGCGAAACTTCTTGAGCTTGAGCGGAACTGGACACAGGTGCGTGAAATTTCCGATACGGTAAATGGAAAGATCAAAGGCGGATCCAAAGAAAAGATCAAGTTTGAGACCTACATCCAGACCAATTATTTTGACCGGATCATTGCCCGTGCAAATACGCGGTTTATGGTGATGAGTGGAGGACAATATGAGCTGAAACGCCAGACTGATACGGATGACCGGAAGAGTCAGAGTGGTCTGGAACTGAACGTAATCGATCACTACAATGGTTCTGAGCGAAGCGTGAAGACGCTTTCCGGCGGGGAATCCTTTAAAGCTTCTCTTTCGCTGGCACTTGGACTTTCCGATGAGATCCAGGCATCTGCAGGCGGAATCCAGCTGGATACTATGTTTGTCGATGAAGGATTTGGTTCACTGGATGAAGAGTCACTGGAACAGGCGATGAAAGCACTGAACGGTCTTACGGAAGGCAACCGTCTGGTGGGAATCATTTCCCATGTACAGGAATTAAAAGCAAGGATTGAGAAACAGATTGTGGTGACAAAGGAAAAAGCAGGCGGAAGCAGAGTGGAACTTAAGATTGACTGATCTGTGCCGGAGAAGAATTTCATGCTGAGATGAAGCGGAGCACCAATGGAGGTGGGGAAAATTCACCGAAACTGGAAGGAGAAGATGATTTTTATGAGCTGTTTTTTGCAGGACTGGAGCAGAAGGAAAATAAAAATCTAAATGAATAAAAATACTATGAAGAAATGGTTTTGACTTTCAGATATGCAACAAGTGTGTTAAGATAGGTACAGACTATTCATAAAATGTGCAAGAATATACAATTTGAAAAGAGCGAATATAAAAGGAAAAAGGAGTAAAAATCATGCCAGTTTTTGATTTTAAACACACACCAGATGAAAAAAAGACCCAGGAATGTACTTATACAACATTCCGCTCGAATGAGACAGAAGCGACAGCGGAGAAACCGATGCTGGTTCTGGATAACAGCAACCGGAAATGGAAGCATCATTCCTGTGGTGTTTTCACCAACCCGATTAAGAAGACATCCTTTGAATTTGACGAGGAAGATGGAACTGTAAGTGCGGACATTCTCCAGATCGATGCGAGATTTGTAAGCCTGATCAAATGGCTGGGCGAGAATCACATCAATGTCCGCCTTTCCGGTGAAAACCGTGCAGACGGCTATGCAGTATACAAGATCCGGGAGATCGCATTCGGTGGGGCAACCAAGCTTTCAGCTGAAGATGGTTTCCTGCAGTTCATGATCGAGCGTCTTTTCGCAAGCAGTGCGCCGACAGAAGAAGCAGTGGATGAGGAAATGGAAGAGGACGGCGACAGCATGAAGCTGACAAGTCTGCAGAGTATCACCGATTTTATGAACTGTGCAGGAAGAACCCTTCCGGACAATATCCGTCTGTGGGCAAGAAGAAACCTTGCTGTTGCAAGATCACACGAAGTGTCACCGGAAGAAAGAAGACATGCGCAGAGAGCTCTTTCAATCATGATGAATATTCAGTGGAAGAGCAATTATTTTGAATCCATTGATCCGGATGAGGCAAGAAGAATCCTGGATGAAGAGCTTTACGGAATGGAACGTGTCAAACAGAGAATCATCGAAACGATCATCCAGATCAACAGAACGCACACTCTTCCGGCGTATGGAATCCTTCTGATCGGACCGGCCGGAACCGGTAAATCGCAGATCGCTTATGCAATTGCACGTATCCTGAAGCTTCCGTGGACAACTCTGGATATGAGTTCCATTAACGATCCGGAACAGCTTACAGGAAGTTCCCGTGTATACGCCAATGCGAAACCGGGAATTATTATGGAAGCATTTGCGGCAGCCGGAGAATCCAACCTGGTATTCATCATCAATGAGCTGGATAAAGCAGCATCCGGAAAAGGAAATGGGAATCCGGCGGATGTACTTTTGACACTCCTTGATAACCTTGGATTTACGGATAACTATATTGAGTGTAACGTTCCGACAGTTGGCGTATATCCGATTGCAACTGCCAATGAAAAAGATCAGATCAGTGCACCGATCATGTCCCGTTTTGCAGTTATCGATATCCCGGATTATACACCGGCAGAGAAGAAGATCATCTTCTCCAGATTTGCACTTCCGAAGATCCTGAAGAGAATGAGCCTTCGTCAGGACGAGTGTACGGTGACAGATGAAGGTCTTGATGTGATAATTGAACTTTACTCCAATACATCAGGAATCCGTGATCTGGAGCAGGCAGCCGAACATATTGCGGCAAATGCACTGTACCAGATCGAGGTAAATCATGTAAAAGAAGTTGTGTTTGACGGAGAAGCAGTGAGAGCATTGCTTTCATAAGAAAATTAAAATATGAAAATGTAAATGATGATACCAGGGGCAAAAGATTCTATTTCTGTTAATATTTATAGATGCAGTAAAATTGCAGAAGGAGCCGGAAAAGAAAAATAGGGTACGGGTGACTTTGCACTATGGAGATGAGATCCCGTCAATTGTGGAAGCCATTGCTGACACAATTGACGGTTTCGGGAGCTCATCGGAATGCCCAGTGCAACGGAACCCGTACCCTATTTTTCTTTTCCGGCGGTGCTTATCATTCTACCCCTGTCTATAATAACTCAGGAAATCAGAAATTTTTCCCACAGCTTCTTTCAGAACTTCAATTCGTGGCAGATATACTACCCGGAAATGATCCGGCTGTTTCCAGTTAAATCCACTTCCCTGTACGATCAGGATCTTCTTATCCTGCAGCAGATCCAGTGCAAATTTTTCATCATTTACAATGTTGAACTTCTTTACATCGATCTTCGGGAACATATAAAATGCAGCCTGCGGTTTGACGGCAGTGATTCCCGGAATGTCAGTCAGTGCCTTGTAAATATATTCGCGCTGTTCGTAAATACGTCCGCCCGGAACGAGGTAGTCGTTGACGCTCTGATTGCCCCAGAGAGCGGTCTGAACGACAGACTGTGCCGGAACATTGGAGCAGAGACGCATATTGGAAAGCATCTTGATTCCTTCGATATAATCTTTTGCGATTGCTTTATTTCCGCTGAGAACCATCCAGCCAATACGGAATCCGGCGATCATATGGGATTTGGAAAGACCGCTGAAGGTGACGCAGAACAGATCCGGTGCCAGTGAAGCAATGGAAATATGTTCTTTTCCGTCCATAACAAGGCGGTCATAAATTTCATCTGAGAAAATGATCAGGTGATGTTCCCTTGCGAGATCAACAATCTTCTGCAGCACCTCTTTCGGATAAAGTGCTCCGGTCGGGTTGTTCGGATTGATGATTACAAGAGCTTTGGTACGGTCTGTGATCTTACGGCGCATATCTTCGATGTCCGGATACCAGTCAGACTGTTCATCGCAGATATAGTGAACAGCCTTTCCGCCGGCAAGTGTGGCACAGGCGGTCCACAGAGGATAGTCTGGTGACGGAATCAGGATTTCATCTCCGTTGTCAAGAAGAGCTGACATACACAGGTTGATCAGTTCGCTGACACCATTTCCGGTGTAAATGTCACTGATCGTGACATTTGGCAGCTTTTTGATCTGGGAATACTGCATGATTGCTTTACGTGCAGAGAAAAGTCCCTGAGAAGGAGAATATCCTTCGCAGTCAGAAAGCTGCTGACTCATATCATAGATAACTTCATCCGGTGTACGGAAGCCGAATGGAGCTGGATTACCGATATTGAGCTTCAGTACGTGGGTACCGCGTTCTTCCATACGGGCAGCTTCTTCAACAACCGGTCCACGGACATCGTATAATACATTATCGAGTTTGGATGATTTTTTGAATATATGCATGGCAGAACTTCCTGCATTATCGTTATCATTTTTGTCGGTTATTGTCTTTTTCATCGGTGTAGTTCCCCTTTTTGAAGAGTTTGAAGTTCCGACAGAACCAGAAGTCTTAGTGGTAGACGGAGCTTTTGGGGCAACGGAGTTGTTTTCCCGAGCAGTAAAGTTTTCCTGACTGTCACCGAGCAGCCAATCGGCATCTACGTGAAGCGTATCTGCCAGAAAATGGAGGATATCATTTCTCGGAACAGTTTTTCCGCTCACGTACTGGCTTACATGGCTTTTACCTAATTTTACATTATTTTCTGCGGCGATATGAACCAGATCAATCTGTTTCAGGTTCTGTGCATACATCTGATCCAGAATGGCAATGTCTTTCAGAAGCTGCCGCTGGTGGCCGTCGAGCACGTCACAGATTTTATTGACATTCACCTCTGCCTTGTCATACTTCGCTTTCATTGCATTGATTTTGTTCGTGCTTTTCTTAAAGAAAGAGAATGGTCCCTTTTCTTCTTCTGCGTCAAACGTTTTCAGCTCTGTCACAACAGAGGTGAGCAGATCGCCGATTTCCCCGAGATCTTTGCTTCTGACGTTCTCCAGCGTTTTCTCGGAGAAGTCTGCCATTTTCTTCTGTGCACCGGCACCGTACTGCAGAATGCCGTTTGTATTGGCAAGATCAATCTGGGAAACAAAGGCATCCACCATGGCTTTCTGTTCGTCGGACAGAACAGAATCATCTATGACCTCTTTCTTTTCTTCCGGCTGCTGTACCGGAAGTTCCGGTTCCGGCTCCGGAGTGCCGAAACTTAAGCTTGGAATTTCAGTGGTGTCCTTTACAAAATCATTCATGTTTTCTATTCTCCTTTTCTTCGGTACGGAAACGTAACCGGTGATTTGATTTCAATTGTATAGCTTTGAATAGTTACATGTGAAGCGGCTCAATATCCTGCTTTGACGGACCTGCCTGATTTGTCAGTCCCTCCTGCGCCAGCATCGTCTGCAGAACAGAGATATCAGAAGAAATATCCCATGCCGTTGTCTGGAACAGATCATCAAGCAGCTTTTCGAATGCGGCATTGATGGTATCCAGTGTGTCCTCGATTTCCTTCTTGGTTCGGAGGATATTGTCGCTTTGAATTGGTTCGTTCTCAAAGGAACGGTAAGCGTCGAGCAGCTTCCAGGTTGTCGGCATATAGTAATCCATAAATTTCCGCAGGGCGGCGGCTTCTTTTGGGCGCTTTTTTGCCTCCTCGAGAATCCGGGTAACAACCGTTTCGAGACGGCTCAGCTTGGCTGTGATGACTTCACCCGGCAGATCCAGGTTGCACTGATGGATCTTCTGAATATAAGATTCACATTCTTCCAGCATCTGCTGGTATTCCGGCGTTACACCGGAGGCCTCCAGCTGTTCACGTGCTTTCTGTTCGGCAATCTGCTGTTCCTTCTGGCTGGCGAGCATTGCGCGGTACTGGTCGTAGCAGTCATTTGTCACCATCAGACAGGTACCATTCTCGTCGAGGTGGCCCTGGCGCATCATGGATTTATCAATCATGGTCGTAATATCGGTCAGAAGCTCACCTTTCTCACAGTGCATACTGTCGCAGAGTTCTTTCGTAGAAATATATTCCTTTGTGCCGATCAGCGTACAGATCTGGCGGAAATGGCGGACCAGACGCCGGTTTTTACTTCCTTTTTTCAGAAGAATGCCGCCGCCGATGGTAAATGCGGCAAAAATAAGAGAAGGAATCAGCGCGCTGTCATTCGGACTTGCAAATAAGGAATAGAGACTAAGCGCTGTGCAGCAGCCGAACAGTCCGGTGACACCCCAGCCGGCGGCCGTCTGAAATCCGCCGACAAGTGCAAGATCGGTGGATGGCATAAAGCGCTCGCGCAGTACACGACGTTCCTGTATGCGGCTGTTCCATTCCGTATTCTGGGGGGTCTGCCAGGTATGGGAAGGTTTGGGAACCGGGTTCGCGCTCTTACCCGGCATCGTGCCTCCCGGCCCGTAGGAATAGTGATGCGGTCTGGTCTGCTGCGCTGTATTATTATGGGAAGAATGCTGGCTGCTGTAGGAAGTATCTGCGGAATAGCCGCGGGACGGCTCCTGTGTGCCATTTGCACGGAATGGTCCCTTCCGGTTTGGGTAGACAAACTGGTTGATGGTGTCTGAAATCTTCCGGTTTAATTCCTGAAAATCCTGAGAATTTACAGCATTATCCACAAGCTTTCCAATACTGTCGCCGACATCCTTTAAATCATCTTCAAAACTCATGTCAGTTCCTTTCTGATGAGGTACTTTTTCTGTGTACCGTCTTCCAGTTATTATACAATGCGATTGGAAATCTTACAAGCATACAGTGCTTAATTTTCTATGAAGCTGGAGATGATGGGAATGGTTACAGTTCACAGGAAATGATTTTGTTTTTGGATGAGTTGAAAGAAAGCAGTAACTATTATATACTAAAGAATATCGAATGTCAGAAAAAATCAAATCAGAATAAAGGGGCCGCAATACTAAATGAATAAAAACGAAATTATCCAGATACAGGGAATGGAATATAAAGAAATGACAAAACAGCTTTTGAACGAATGTGCCTTAGCTACGCTCATTCCTTCGAAGGTCAGTCTCATCGGTATTAAGCCAAATCTGGTAGCACCTGTCCCGGCGGAGTTTGGAGGGACGACACATCCGGAGGTGGTTGCGGGGATCATCGAATATCTTCAGGAAAACGGATTTACTAACTTTCAAATCATGGAAGGCTCCTGGGTGGGAGATAAGACGGAGGAATCGTTTGAGGTCTGTGGATACCGTATGCTTTCGGAACAGTACGGCGTTCCGCTTATCGATGCGCAGAAGGAAAAAAGCATGCCGGTGCAGTGTGGTGATATGGAACTTCAGATTTGCGAATGTGCGAAAAAGGTGGATTTTATGATCAATGTCCCAGTCATGAAAGGCCATTGCCAGACTAAAATTACCTGCGCACTGAAAAACATGAAAGGTCTCTTGCCGAATAAAGAAAAACGTCATTTTCATGCCATGGGACTTCATCGGCCAATTGCGCATCTGGGGCTGGGGATTCATCAGGATTTTATTTTGGTGGATAATATCTGCGGAGACCTTGACTTTGAGGATGGCGGTAATCCGTTTATCATGAATCGCCTTTTCGCTGGGTTAGATCCGGTGTTGATCGATGCATATGTCTGCGCGGAACTGCATTATAAGCCAGAAGATGTCCCGTATGTCAAAATGGCAGAAGAGTTGGGCGTGGGCAGCGCTGATCTCACACGGCTTTCAATCCGCCAAATTGGCGAAATTGGTGAAAAAAGAGTGATTCCGGAAAAACGGAAGATCGTGGAACTGCAGGATGCCGTAGAGGAAGTTGAGTCCTGCAGTGCCTGCTACGGCTATCTGATCCCGGCGCTTGACCGGCTGAAGGAGGAAGGACTGCTGCAGGAACTCCACGAAAAAATCTGCATCGGGCAGGGATACCGGGGAAAGAGCGGGGCGCTTTGTGTGGGAAGTTGTACTTCCGGGTTCGCATGCAATCTGAAAGGCTGTCCGCCAACGGATGAGCAGATGTATGAATTTTTGAAGCAGTACATTGCAACTAGACGAAAAACAGAAGCAGAAAAATAGCAACAGAGGAGAGAGCGAATGAAAAAAGCAGTCAAAGCCATTTTAAATGTATTGTCCTACGGCGGAATTGAAGTAGAATCCGCCCGTCGGCTTGCCGATATCAAGAAGCTGGATCCGATCCGTATTTTTCTGCGGAAATTGGATATGGAAATATATAATGGGGACTACAAGGTTCCGATTCGGCTGTTCTTCCCGGATGAAAAAATGGAGGAGCATGGTGCAAAAGAAGCGATTCTGTTCTTCCATGGCGGCGGCTGGACAACCGAGAGTGTGGAGACATACGACCGTGTCTGCGCACGCATGGCGCAGTCGACGGGGCAGATTGTTGTATCGGTAGAATACCGTCTTGCACCGGAGCATCGTTTCCCGACAGGCTTAGAAGACTGCTACGCCGCCGCCCAGGCAATGCTGCGTGGGGAGATTCTGCCGGAGGTAGCGCCGGAAAATGTCACGATCATGGGCGACAGCGCAGGAGGAAATCTTGCGGCTGCAGTCTGCCTGATGGCGAGGGACAAAAAAGAACTGCTGCCGGGGAAACAGATTTTGATTTATCCGGCGGTGAATTCCTGTTACACAGAGAAATCACCGTACAAATCCGTGAAAACCAATGGAACCGGATACCTTCTGACCAGTGTCAAAATGGAAGATTATGTAATTCTGTATCAGCGGACCGAAGAAGACCGCAAAAATCCGTACTTTGCACCGGTACTGGCAGAAAATCTGCAGGGACTGCCGGACACGCTGGTACTGACGGCGCAGTACGATCCGCTGCGCGATGAGGGCGAGGATTATGCGAAAAAGCTGAAAAGGGCTGGCAATCTGGTTGAACATCATCGGATCAAGGGCGCATTGCACGGCTATTTTGCGCTTGGCATTGAACACCTATATGTGCAGGAAAGTTTTCAGTATATGAATGCATTTTTAAGGAAAGAAAAACAGCAGAAAAATGCAGACGAAGAACTGGAAAACATAGCAGCAGTGAAGAAACAATTGACACACGGGAAGGCGTAAGGAGGCATAGAAAATGAAGAAAGAACATTCTTCGCGCTGGAGAAAGCTGGACAACGCGGCACAGGCATTTCCGGCGGCCACCGGAAAAAAGGATACGAGAGTCTTCCGGTTTTACTGCCAGCTGAAAGAGGACATCCAGGCGGATCTGCTGCAGAAAGCGCTGGAGGAGACAATGGAGCATTACCCGGTGTTTTCCATGGTACTGCGGAAAGGTCTTTTCTGGTTCTATCTGGAGCAGCGCGATCTGCCAGCAAAAGTAGAAGAGGAAAAGCGTCCGCCGTGCAGTGAGATTTACGTACCCGACCACAAAACGCTTCTTTTCCAGGTTTCTTACTATAAAACCCGAATCAATTTCGAAGTATTCCATGCCCTGACAGACGGCACCGGTGCGATGCTGTTTCTGAAAGAACTGGTGAGCAATTATCTGATCTTGTGTCATCCCGAGGAAATCTTTTCAAAGGTCAGCGAAGACATGCTGACAGAGACAGATTTCGAGGAGGACAGCTTTTCCCAGTATTACACCGGAAAGAAAAGTGAAAAAGAAAAGAGCCGCCCGGCATACCAGATCAAAGGCGAATATCTGGAGCAGGAGGAGATGGAAGTTACCGAGATTCTGCTTTCTGCGGAAGCAGTTCATAAGTGCGCAAAAGCACATGGCGTGTCGGTAACGGCGTACCTTGCGGCGGCGCTGGTATATGCGGTATATGAAGAAATCCCGAAAAGCAGGCTGAAAAAGCCGGTTTCTCTGATGGTTCCAGCCAACTTGCGTAACTTTTTCCCATCTGCATCGATGACGAATTTCTGGAGCTGGATCGAGATTGCCTGTGATCTTGGGCCGGAGGCATCGTTTGAGGATGCCCTGCAGATCACGGGAGCCGCGATGCAGAAAGAGGCGCTGAAGCAGGAGATTTCCACACGTATGAACGATCTGGTGCGGATTGAGCGGAATCCGGTGCTGCGCGCCGTGCCGCTGGAAATCAAAAATCTGGCGCTGATGGCGGGCACGACGGACGAAGCATTACGACCGTCTATTCCAATATCGGCCGGATTCAGATGCCGCCGGAGTATGAAACATATATTGAGCGGTTCGGATTTTTCACCAGCACCGACAAAGTACAGATGTGTTCCTGTTCCTACGGTGACAGCATGGTGCTTGGAATCACATCTAAAATCGCCGATTCCAATATTGAACGGAACCTGATGCATCTGCTGCAGAAAGAGGGCATTGTCTGTGAACAGGAGGAAAATGATTTTCCGGGACAGAAAGAACAGCCGCACGGGACGGCCAAACTGGGATTGAAAATTTTTTCTTTCACCTGCATCGCGGCTGTCGTACTCTGCTGGATGATGAATTTCCTTGCAACGCCGCAGATGTGGTGGGCAGGTTATGCGACAGCGGGTGTGTTCTGCGCCTGGCTTCTGATCCGGGTGGGATATCAGAAACGGAAAAATCCACTCAAAAACAGTATGTGGCAATTGATCTTTATTATGATCGGTGCGATTCTGTGGGATTATGCGACGGGCTGGATCGGCTGGTCTGTCGATTTCGCAATTCCGCTCGCCGTTCTTCTGAATGGCGCGACGATGCAGATTCTGGCAAGAGCGTACAAAATGGAGGTCAGTGAATATCTTTTTTATCTGATGCAGTCCGGAGCAGCAGGAATCGTTCCGGCGATTTTGTGGCTGACGGGAACTGTCCGCATTACCTGGCCGTCCGTGATCTGCGTGGGCCTCAGTGTGCTGTATCTGATCGGGCTGTTTTTTTTCCGCGGAAAAGATTTTATGCGGGAAATGCAGAAAAAATTCCGGGTATGAAGGGAAAAGGTGATAGAAAAAATAAGAAGAGCAGGTAAGAAAAGTGGATGTTGGTCCCTTTTCTTACCTGCTCTTTTGAAACTTGTGTGTGTCTGCGGCGGAAAAGCCTGGAGAGATATCTACTGCGCCTTCTCCTCACAGCCGCAGGAATCCCACGACGGCATTTCATCCCCATTCTTAATCGCATCGCGAACCGCACTGTAATACCGCACTTTCTGCTGAATATGCTCGAGATCAGATTCCATGCGCTCGATTTTCTCGCGTGTATTCTGCTCATGTTCCTTGAGAATGGCAACCATCTGGTCAATATTTCCCGGGATATCGTTCTCAAGCCGGAAAAACTCCTGAATCCCCGCAATCGGAAGCCCGGTGCGTTTGAAGCAGAGAATTGCGGTCATGCAGTCAATGTGCTGCTGGGTGTAAATTCGTTTCTTACTTTCGGTATGAATGACATCCGTCAAAAGTCCGATCTCCTCATAATAACGAAGCGTAGAGGCCGGAAGTCCAAAACGCTCGGACATTTCACGAATGGTGTAGGTCTGCTGTTCCATGGAAAAACCTCCTTGAACGATAGAGTTTGAATAGTAGAATAACTTCTTAAAGTATACTTTAAGAAAGTGAAATTGTAAAGAGAGAATCTTCGTTACGTTTCACTTGGCAGTGCAGCACTTGCTGTTTTGATGCGTAGGAAAGGAATATTTATCAGAAAGTGAGAAGAAAAAGTACATTGCTTATTTGCACTAGAGTGGAATATAATATAAAGCAGAAAAAACGTGAAAAATGTGAGGAATAATCGTGAAACAGGAAATTATAGCAGACCTGTCCCGGATTACGGAGGAGGAACAGGCGATTCTGGACGGCAAGACGGAAGTGGAAAAGGAGCGGTATTCGAGCGGGCAGAAGTTTGTGATGGATGCGGGAAAGCTGCTGGAGCGGGGAAAATTGATTGATATTCGACCGCACACGCGGTTTATTCGTTTTCCGGCGCACAGCCACAATTATGTCGAGATGATCTACATGTGCCAGGGAAGCACCGTGCACACCATCAACGGGGACCGGATCGAGCTGAAAACGGGTGAGCTGCTGATTCTGAATCAGAATGCAGTGCAGGAAATTGAACCGGCAGGGCGTGACGATATCGCGGTCAACTTTCTGATTCTGCCGGAGTTTTTTGACCAGACGCTGCGAATGATCGGGGCAGAGGAGAATCAGTTAAAGGATTTTATCGTCGGCTGTCTGAAAAGCGGGGAGGTACCGCTCTGTTATCTGCATTACAGAATTGCGGATGTCCTTCCGGTGCAGAATCTGATCGAAAATCTCGTCTGGACGCTCTTACATCACCAGAGCAATAAGCGGAGCATCAATCAGATTACGATGGGCCTTTTATTCCTGCAGCTCATGAACTACACCGAACGCGTGCAGGTGGGAGAGCAGTATTTTGAACAGGAGATGCTGCTCGGCGTATACCGCTATATCGAGGAACATTACCGGGAGGGCAGTCTTTCGGAACTGGCGGAAGAACTGCACTACGATTTTTACACCTTAAGCCGCCTGATCCGCCGCCTGACCGGGAAAAACTACACTGAACTTGTCCAGAACAAACGCCTCACCCAGGCCGCGTATCTGCTGGAAACGACAGGACTTTCCGTGGCAGACATCGGCGAGCGGGTCGGGTATGAGAACATGAGTTATTTTCATCGGATTTTTAAAGAGCGCTATGGAATATCGCCGAAGAAGTACCGGGTGGAGAAGAAAATAGAATAGAAATAGAAAAATCCACAGGGGGATAAGGGCTCTGTGGATTTTTTTGCTGTTATCCTATTTTAGCGGAAAACGAATCCTCATAAAGATAATTCTGCTTTTATAATAGATTTGTCCAGCATAGTAAGATGTTGGGCATTCGAAAAAGAAAAAGCAGAGAAAGAGTGGAAAAATAGACAACTTTAGAATATAATTGACTAAGAAAAAATGGAAAAACAGGAAAAACTCGATAAAATTATATTTTACGTCGTAATTGTCATAGGAATTTTAATGATTTTGCTGCAAAATGGAGGTAAGAAAAAACAGAAACGGAGTGAATAAAATGAGTTTATATATCGGGACAAATTATCATCCGCATGATTGGCCGAAGGAGCGGTGGGAAAAGGATTTTCAATTGATGAAAGGGGCTGGATTTGATACAGTACGGCTGGGACATCTGTGCTGGGACAGCTATGAGCCGGAGGATGGCGTTTATACCTTCGAATGGTTTGATCAGGTTATGGAGTTATGCGTAAAATACAAATTGAATGTAATACTGGATGTGTCGATGCATCCGGCACCGATCTGGGTTCATAAACTTTGCCCAGGATGCAATGTAGGAGGAAAAAATGGAGCTCCACAGGCACCGCTGCGCCGATATATGGACGATGTTTCTGATCCAGAGTATCAGAAGTATGCACTGCGGTTTGCTGAAAAAATCGTTTCCCGTTATAAAAATCATCCGGCGCTGTTTGCGTTTGGACTGTGCAATGAGCTGGGAGCAGGCTATCCATCCTATTCTGAAGCGTCGAAGAAGAGATTTCAGAAATGGCTGGAAAAGAAATATTTCCATACAGAAGTAGATAAAACAAAAGAACCTTTTTGCATCGTAATGCCGCCCCCGAATATTACAGGGCAGCTGCACATGGGACATGCACTGGACA
>ENA-OPAA01001095-OPAA01001095.1-human-gut-metagenome-genome-assembly--contig:-NODE-1095-length-16259-cov-2.685201_pt1 | contig 16259 bp, 15 predicted proteins | sample MGYA00241049_ERZ501414 | MGnify/ENA primary metagenome ERZ501414 (study PRJEB25962, sample SAMEA2042520) | human gut metagenome | biome: human gut; feature: human-associated habitat; material: faeces... | reverse complement strand
ACGCTCTTCACGGCAGCATCCGCATCCAGCCGGTTATCTCCGTAGTTGGAGCTGATCGCCGCTTCAATCGCTTTGCGGCATTCCACGTTTGCGGCGAGAGAAGCACGATATGACTCCAGCTCATCGGCTTCATAGGCGTAATTCGCCGTCTCGCGGTAAATGGGGACTTCCGGCTTTTCCTCCGGAACAGCTTCCTTTACGGGAGCTTCGACTTCCATCTCTGCGGACTGTGCTTTCTCTGCCAGCAGCACCTTGAGCTTGGCGTCAATGCCCTCGATCATCTCAGCCGCCGTCTTGCGGATGGTGTCCAGAGAGCTTTTCAGTTCCTTGGTTTCCTTGCCGGATGACCAACCGGCGATGTAGCCGAAGGAATAGTCCGAGGTTTCAATGCCGTAACGCTGGCAGACGGTGTAGGCAACGCTTTCCGCTTCAACCTCCTTGGTGTGCCGATCCTTCTTATCTTCTGGCGCGGCTTTCTCATCCGGCTTGACGGCGTGGAGCTTGGCATGAGCAATCTCGTGAATGGCGGTCTTGACCGTCTGGATTTCGCTCATGCCCTCCTGAATTGCAATGCGGCTTTCAACCGGCGAGAAGAATCCCTTTGCACCGCCCGGAATGTCCTCAAAGGAAATGGGGACGGGAGATTCCTGCTTGAGCGCATCGAAGAACGCCTCGTAGTTTTCGACGGTGCCTTTCAGCTCATCGACGATGATGTCCGGAAGCTCCTTGCCGTCCGTCTGGGAAACATCAAAGACACTTACCACCTTGAAGGCAGGACGCAGGACCTCAACCGTTTCCGTGACAGCCTTCCCATCTGCGCCGATCACCGGCTTCTGCGTCAAAGGATCAATCTTCTCACGCTCTTCCTGCGCCTTGTACGGCGCGGGTGCAAGAATCTTGATGCCCTTTTCGCCCTTCATGACCTGACGGTCAAAGTTGCGCTGCCACGAGGTATAACCGGCAACATAGGTTGCCTCCGGCTTCTGCATCGCAATGAGCAGCGTGTTGTTGAAGGAATAGTTGTAGAACTTGGACATCGTGCGGAGATATTCCTTGAACCGCTCGGATTCAAAAAGCTCCTTGATGCCCTGTTCCAGCTTGTCCGTAATCTCGCGGACTTGCTGTGCATTTTTGTTTTCAGCCATCTCAAACCTCCATTTCTTATTTGCTTTTGGGAGAAGAAAACCCCGTCTGGGATTTGCTCAATAAACGAGCCTTTACCTCAGACGGGGTTTCTCTGCGCGTCATCCGACGATGGAAGATGTTATCCTCGTTCTCCCATTCAATCAGTCGGTCAAACATCTCAGAGTGCTTCGTGACCATGTGCAGCAGTTCTTTATCACTTGCGTTGGGGCAGAACCAGCAGCCGTTTCTCCGGCAGTGATCGTAGATTGGGGAAAGCAGCCCGTGTTTCTGACAGAGCTTGTAGGCGTCAACCTCGGTCATGCCGTACTTGGCAAGCAGACTGACCTTCTTCACTCCGTCCAGACGCGCAAGTCGTTTGGGTTCGTCTTCTGCTATACCGACATAGCTCACGGTGTCCGGAGAAAGCGCGGCATTGTACTTGTGGACTGGCGGGATTTTGCAATCCCGATTGACCGCGCACATTCCAGCCCATGCGAAGCCGCGAACCTCGCCCTTATGCGGTCCGCGGGTGATAATGTGATGGAATACGTCATCGTAGGTCTTGTCGGCATGAAGAATGGTGAACTTGATGCCCAGCTCCTTTTCGCAGAAGGGCTTGAGCCGGTCATAGATGAAGTCCCGGTGTTCCGGGACTTCACCGCTTGTGTCCTGATCAAACATGACTTCGCTGAAAACCGCCTCGTCCAGCGGCTCATTGTGCTGTGCCGCCAGCAGGAGCGTCGCTACGCTGTCTTTGCCTCCGCTGCAAGAGGCAACATACTTCGGGCGAGTCATCGGTCAAACTCCATCTTGAAGCTGACGTATTTGCCGCCGCTGTCATCCAGACGAATCACCGCATCGTAGAGCTGAGGCTTCTTCGGCGTGTAAAGCCCGGTCACGCGGCACCAGCCCTTGTCCAGCAGCTCCTTTGCGATCTTCTTGGTCAGCTTCTTTTTCTTGCTGGAAAAGAACTTGTTGTCTTCCCACAGGCAGAAGGAGCAGTCCTTGTTCGAGCAGTAGAAGTTGCCCTTGCCGACATAGACCGGAGAGCCACAGCGGGGACATTTGCCGATTTCCTCCTTGCCCGTGCCGAAACGCTGGGCTTCGGCATCGGAGAGAAACGGGTAGGCTTTCACGAGATCCCCGGTCATCTGGACAATGCCGCTGAGGAAGGCGTCTGCATCCGCATTGCCGCGTTCGATCTCCATGAGCGTGTTTTCCCATTCCGCAGTCATTGCGGGAGAGGTGATCTGTTCCGGCAGGACACAGACGAGGTTGCAGCCGTCCTTCGTGGGAATGAGGGATTTGCCCTTGCGCTCTGCAAAGCCGGACTTTACCAGCTTTTCAATGATACCGGCACGGGTCGCGGGAGTGCCGAGACCTTTCTTCTCGGTGTCATCGTCAAACTGATCGTTTCCGGCAGTCTCCATTGCGGACAGGAGCGTGTCTTCCGTGTACTGCTTCGGAGGCGTTGTGAAGTGTTCGGTGACACTGGCAGATACACCATCCAGAACATCGCCCTCATGGACTTCGGGCAGGGACTTTACGGGATCGTCCTTTTCCTTCGTCTTGAGAGATGCCTTGAACAGCTCTTCAATGGCTTTCCAGCCGTTTTGAACGACGGTCTTGCCCTTGGTTTTGAACTCGTAGCCCTCGCAGGAGAGCGTGATCTGCGTCTCTGCGTAGGTGTGCTTCTCGCCGGTCGCACACAGAAGGCGCATCCCGACAAGATTGAGGATTTTCTGCTCCGACTGAGGAAGCGCCGAAACATCCTGCTTTTCAAGCTGGACGGTCGGGAGAATGGCATGGTGATCTGTGACCTTGCTGTTGTCGGTTACGCGGGAAATGTCCGGAGTAACCGAAACGCCGGAGAAAAGCGGAAGCTGGCGGCAGACGATGGAAATGACCTGACGGGCGGTGTCCTCCATATCCTCCGTAATGAACTGGCTGTCCGTGCGCGGATAAGTCAGGAGCTTCTTTTCGTAGAGCGTCTGAACGAGATCAAGCGTCTGCTGGGCGGTGAAGCCGTAGTATCGGTTTGCCTCGCGCTGCAAGGTGGTCAGATCGTAGAGCTTCGGAGGATTGACGGTTTTCGTCTCCCGCTTGAGAGAAGAAACGACGGCTTGCTTTTTCTCGCAAGCCGCCGCAATTCTTTTTGCTTCCTCTTCGGTTTTGACCTTTTCCAGATCGCCGGTCAGATCGCCCTTGCCGACGTGGACGTTGAAATACTTTTCCTTCTGGAACGTGGAGATTTTACCGTCACGCTCCACCAGCATTGCAAGGGTCGGCGTCTGGACGCGCCCGACCACCAGCTTCTTATGATAGAGCGTGGTGAAAAGGCGGGTGCCGTTGATGCCGACAATCCAGTCTGCCTTCGAGCGGCTGAGTGCCGCTTCATAGAGACGGTCATATTCCTTGCCGTCCCGGAGATGCTGGAAGCCTTCGCGGATGGCGGAGTCCTCCAACGAGCTGATCCACAGACGCTTGAAGGGCTTGGTGCATCCGGCTTTGTTGTAGACCAGCCGGAAGATCAGCTCACCCTCGCGTCCTGCATCGGTTGCGCAGACCAGCTCGGTGACGCGCTTGTCCTTCATAAGAGAGGACAGCACCTTGAACTGCTGGGCTTTGTCCTTTGCGACCTCGAACATCCAGTTTTCCGGAACAATGGGCAGATCGTCATACCGCCACTTGGCATACCGCTCATCGTAGGAGCTGGCGTCTGCCAGCTCCACCAGATGACCGAAGCACCACGAAACGATGTAATTGCCGCCCTCCATATAGCCGTCCTTTCGGGACGTTGCGCCCAGAACCTTTGCGATGGACTGGGCAACGCTGGGCTTTTCAGCAATAACTAAGATCAATCTTCATCACCATCCGTTTCAGCATCCTCCGCAATCTGCGGCTCATCATCCTCGTTGATGTACGGCTCTTCCTCGTAGCCTTCATCATCAAAGAAGTCCATATCTTCATCCTTGGGCTTTCTGCCCTTGACGAACTTGATGTAGTAATAGGCTGCACCCGCAGCACCGGCAAGAACGAAGATGACGAGGATCATGCCGATGTTGGATTTCTTTTCGGGTTTAGGGGCGGGAGCATCGGTTTCTGCATCCTTATCCGGCTCAGGTGTAACGGGGGCTGTGCCGGTGCATTCGCTCATGTTGGTCTTGCAGACCGGGCAGTCGGTGTTGACCTGACCGGCAGCGCATTTCTCTTTGCAATTACAGGTAGTCAGAGCAGCCGCAGTGTCTTCATCCAGCAGCGCAAGCAGATCGCTCTCATCGACCATGTTGAGAAAGTACGTCTGATACTGTTCCTCATCCTCGTTGATGGGCGCATCGTAGTCGATGACAATGAATAAGGTGTTGCCGTTCTTCGTTTGGACAGTGATGAACTGCTTGTTGGTTGCCTTGTCATAGAGCAAGTCGCGGGTGTAGGCGTTGCCCTCATCGTCAATCGGCTCACCCTTCGGCTTTTCCGGCGCGGGAGTAGTCTCAGGCTGCTGTTCCGGCTGGGTTGCCTCCGTAACGGGAAGGTTCTGCTCGGTATCATCGGCGTAGGCAAACGCCGTCACCGAGAAGCAGGACAGAACCATGACGCAGACCGCAAGGACGGTCAGAAAACGAAACTTCTTACGCATTGTCGATTACCTCCGTATTTTCAGCGGGCTTGGTGCCGCCCTTCATGGAAGACAGGAACGCCATGATCTGATCCTTGTCCATCACCATAGAGCGCACGGTATTGATGATTTCAAGGTTTTCCAGCTCTGTCTTCTTGTCGTACAGCTCCTTGAGCTGACCTTCGATTTCGGACTTCTTCTTTTCAGCCTTCTCGATGTCGGAGAGGACTTTCTGATACTTGGGATTCATGAAAAACTCCTTTCTTTTAATAGGCGGGTCTTCCGAAGGCGTAGAAATGCTGCTGCCAATAGGAAGAGTTGATGGATGTGTACTGAATGGGGTCGCCGCAGTGGATCATGACCCCATCACCAACGTAGATGCCGACGTGAGACACACCGGGGGTGTCATACGTCCCGACGAAGAAGATGAGATCACCGGGCTGTGCATTTGCCTTTGAAACTGGCGCACAGACGTTGTAAAGTCCTTGTGCGCCCAGCCGCCCGGTATTCACAAGACCGCTGTTCGTGAGAACGTAGCTGACGAAGCCGGAGCAGTCAAAGGACGTGGACGGGCTGCTGCCGCCCCACACATAGGGGAAACCGAGATATTTTTCCGCTTCTTTCAGAATGGCGGCAAAGGTTTCATCGTCCAGATAGGACTCCGGGACTTCATGCTCCGGCGGGCGGTTGGTGATGTATTTCCCGATATAGCCGGACGAGGGGAACAGATCAGGACGGTTTCCCAGCGTGGACATATACAGGGCGTACATGGAAAGCTGCTCCTCGGACATCATGTAAACCGGGACGTGGGAGAGATTGAAGTTTTCCAGCGTGACATAGCAAATGTAATAGTTGTACGGAACGTCCACTTCATAGTCGTTGCCCTCACTGTCCGTCCGTGTGACCGTGCGGTAGCGTACCTCGACAACCACATCCTCAGTCAAAATGTACTGGCGGTCAAAAAGGTCTTGCAGCGTCCCCTGCACCTCGTCCAACGTCCACGCGCCCTCATGGAGCGCGGAGATCATGGAAATCAGCACATAAGGATCGTGTTCAATGGTGTCGAGGTCAAAATGGTATTCGTCATAATCGTGGGTGCGGGTGTAGGTGTCGAGGTAGCGTTGCAGCTCGTCCTCCAGAGCGCAGTAGGCGGCCTCGGCTCCCAGCATATCCGCGTCCTCCGCCTTATAGGTGCTGGCGGCGATGGCCGCAAGGGTGCTGTTTCCCACGGACACCATCGAGGACATACACGATTGCAGGGTCAGCACCACCAGCAGGCAGCCCAGCGCAAGCAGCGTTCCCACAGGATGCCGCTTGACGAACGCCGCCGCTTCCCGGACAAACCGCTCTGTGGCCGATACGGTTTGTTCGGCGGCTTTGGCGGTCTGCTTGGCGGTTTCCCGCGCCTTGCGCTGATACTCCCGTTTCAGCTTGTGGCGGTGCCATAACCGGGCGGCGGCGCTCTGCGCCTCCGGCTGCTCCTGTGCAAACTTGCGGGAATGGTAGTCCGCCGTGGCCTTGATGTACCGGGACTCCGCACGGGCGGCGGCCTTGGCCGGGTGCTCCCGGATGGCCCTGCGTACCTTGTGCCGCCCATAGTGCAGCGCGGCCTCGCCGGAACGCTCCACAAAATGACCGCCCTCCACGCCTACATTGTCGCGCTCCTCCTGATACACCTTTCCGTGCAGAAAAGCGTGGGTTTCATGTCCGGCGATCCGGGCAATCCGCTTGATGGGGCCGGGCTTTTTCGGCGGCTTTTGCTTTGCCAGCCTTTCGCGGGCCTTGTTCAGCCGTTCCTCCCGGCTCTCCATGCGGAGCTTGGACTTGTGGAGCTTGGCCTGTTCGCTGTCGGTATGGAACTTCTGGCCACCATGACCAGAAGCAGTCCCGCCCTCGGGCGGCTTATTCTGCCTGTTTTCCATTGGCGGCGTCCTCCGGCTTGGTGGTCAGCAGGTCGTAGATCTCGCCACGGGGGAAACGGTCAACAAACGGGATGGTGACGCTGCCATAGAACAGCAGGCCCTCGCCGGAGTTGGACTGCGTGATATACGATAGCTGGTGCTCTGAAATGCCGATCTGCTTGGCAAGAATGGCGCGGTCACTCTGCGCCTGCGACAGCAGGATCATAAAATCCGTATTATCCAGAATGTTCTCGATCTCCCGGCTGGCCAGCAGGTCTTTCACATTCTGCGTCAGGGCCGAGGGAACACAGCCCTGTTTGCGGAGCATCTTCCAGACGGTCACAAAGTAGCTGGCCGTCAGCGGATCACGGAGCAGGATATGGAACTCGTCAAAATAGCACCACGTCGCCACACCGTTTTTGAAGTTGTTTCCCACCGCAGAGGTGACAAAATCGTTGGTGATGTGCATGGCGATCTTGCGGAGATTTTCGCCCATGCCTTTCAGCACAAAGCAAACCACGCGGGAATTGAGGTTGACGTTGGTAGGATGGTTAAAGAGGTTGAGGGAGCCTGTGCAGTAAAGCTCCAGCGCCGTGGCGATCCGCTTGGCCTCCGGCTCCGGCTGGCGCAGCAGCTCCTCATACAAATCTTGGAGCAGCGGCGTTTTGGTCGTTTCCAGCCCCAGCGCCATTTCCCGGTACACCTGACGCACACAGCGGTCAATGACGGTTTTCTCGATGGGCTGCAAACCATCCCGGCCTCCCACCACCAGCTCACACAGCGACAGCAGAAAATCCGCTTTCAGGGACAGGGGGCTGTCCCCGCCGCCCATGTCCATCTGAACATCCATCGGGGAAATGTGGTTGGGGCTGTCCGGCGCGATCTCGATGACCTGACCGCCCAGCCGTTCCACCAGCGGAGCATATTCGCCCATCGGGTCAACCACGATGATGCGATCCTGCGGGATGGCAAGAAAGACGTTCAGCAATTCACGCTTGGCGGCAAAGCTCTTGCCGCTGCCCGTGGAGCCGAGGTAAAGACCGTTGGCGGATTTCAGCTTTTTGCGGTCAGCCATGATGACGTTATGGGACAGGGCGTTCATGCCGTAGTAGAGGGACGGGCCATCCATGCGAAGCTCCCGCGTCATAAAGGGGACGAAGATGGCCGTGGAGCTGGTGGTCATGCCGCGCTGAATTTCAATGCCGTTGTAGCCGAGGGCCAGCGAGGACATATAGCCCTGCTCCTGCTGCCAGTCCAGCCGCTTGACGGCACAGTTATATTTCTGCGCGATACCGTTCACGGTGAAAATGTCATTTTCCAGCCGCTCCCGCGTTGGGGCGGTGTTGACGATCAGGAACGTCAAGAGGAACATTCGCTCGTTGTGGCTTTGCAGGTCGGCCAGCAGCTCGGCGGCGTCCTTGGAAAAGGTGACGAGATCAGGTGGGAGAATGTCAGGGTCATATCCGGCACGGGTGGCCTTGCGCTGCTCCTCCACTTTCATCTTGTCGATGTCGGAGATTTTACCCTTGACCGTTTTAATGGCCTTGACCTGATCCACCGTCTGAATGTGCATGGTGACAGTCAGCTCGGCGTCCAGCTCCAAAATCTCCAACAGCAGCTTGTCCGACAGCTCCGACGCCATAATCTGCAAATAGGACGCCGCGCCCCATGTCTGGCCCACGCGGAACGAGCGGCTCTGCCGGAAGTCAAAGCTGTCCGGCACGATAAAGTCTTTCGTTCCCATGCCCGTATGGGCGATGTCCGCCCACTTGAAGCGGAACGGCTCCCGGCTGCCGGGGTGAAGCTGGCCGTGTAGCAGGGCCAGACGCTCCCGCCCGTCAAGGGGCTGGCTCTGTACCCCCAGCCGCTTAAAGTTGCCGATCACGTCCGCCTCTACACGTTCCAGACGGGGACGGGCGGCGGCCACATTTTCAGCGGGGATGCAAAAGGTGACGTACTTGGCCCGTTCGATACCGTTGTTGCTTTTGGCGATCTGGTTTTTCAGCATCCCCGTGTATTCCGTGCGGACGCTGTTGAAGCGGTCATCCGCCTCGGAGATATTCACCTTGTAGCGGCTCCCGGAGCGGCTGCGGCGGTTGACAAAGGAAAGCTGGAACGGCAGCGAACTGTCAAAATAATTCAGCCACGAACTCCAGCCGCTGAAAATGGCCGTCTGATCCTCGGCGGACGCAACGGAATAGTTGATGTCCTCATATTCCAGCGTTTTTGTGTAGACACCGCCGGGGAGCTGACAAATGCCGTCCGGCAGCATCCGCACATAGGGAATGGTCTGCTGGGCCGATATGGTCGCCGGACGATTACCGGCCCGCGTCAGGCTTTTTGACTTCTTGGGGCTTTTGCTCAAGTGTGACCTCCTTTCCCGCAAATGGGGCGTAGATATTCTGCGTCTGATAGGGCCTCACACCGGGCCGCAGGAACTTGGCCCGGATGATATTCCGGGCCACCTTTTCAAAGGGCAGGCCATCACGCTCATACATCGCCATGAAAAAGGCCGGGAGCATGAGCGCGATCATCAGGAACATCGCCCCGGTGCCGCCCAGCGCGTGACGGGTCAGCAGATACACGGGGATGCCCACGGCAGGCGCGCCGCCGAAGCAGATAAGCTGGCGGCGGGTGAGGTTAAAGGCAATTTTCGTCTTGATCTTGGAAAGATCGTTGGGAACATTCACATAGGGCAAGAAATATCCTCCTTTCCGCTATCTTCTGGACACCGTGACCAGAGGCCCGCTGTCGGCTCCACCTCGTTGCCCCACACGTCCCAGCCGGGAGGGGTCTGCCGTGCGAACAGCTCCACGCGGGGCCTGTCACCCATGAGGGCAACGATCTTGTCCCGCGTTTCGTCCGGCTTTTTGCTGTGGGCCTCGATGGGGGAAATGATAAACTGGTGAATGTCGGCGGCCTGCCGCTTGGGGTGTCCCTTGGTCGCCAGCAGGCAAACCTCAGCGTTGGCCCTCGTCCAGAAGCCCAGCCCATAAAACCAGCTATCCGCCTTTTTGTTCTTTTTGAGCCAGACAAAAGCGACGCTTTTATAGGTGAAGCCCCACGCACGGATGAGCCGCAGGGCCTCCGGGAGCTGTGGGAACGTGGCCCACATGAAAAGGGCGCTGTCCTTGGCCGCAAGCTCGGCCACAGGCAGCGCGCACAATTCATCAATGCTCATGGTGGGGTAATGGTTTTCTGCCGCCCCCTGCACTTTCTTTGCGGAGTAGCGCCACGGGGGATCGGCGTAAATAATTTCGTAGGTTCCTGTCATCATTCTCCTTTCCCGCCAGATGCCACAGCCTCCCGCGCCCGCCGGATGCGCTCCGTGGCGGGGCCGTAAAAGGCCGGGGCGGTTTCAAAGCAGACGAAGCGGCGGCCCGTGTTCAGCGCGGCCACGGCAGTTGTGCCGGAGCCAGCGCAGATGTCCGCCACCACCTCGCCGGGGCGTGTGTAGGTGCGGATCAGGTACTCGCACAGGGCCACGGGCTTCTGCGTGGGATGCACGGTGGTTGTCACCGTGGGGAACGCCAGCACATTCCCCGGAAAGCGCCGCCCGTCGGACTCCCCGCTGGTGCGTTCAAACTCCCCGTAGTTGGGGCTGCTCCCGCTGCAACGGTGGATTTTCTTGTACGGCTTGCCCTGTTCAAACTGCGGGAAATAGGCCGGGGACTTCTGGTAGAACACCAGAATATTCTCCGTCTTTTTCAGCGGAGCGCGGCGGGCATTGAGAAAACCCGTGCAGCGGCTTTTGTACCATACCCACTCATAACGGAGCATGGCGAGGTTGGACGCGCCCAGCACCTTGTCATAGGGGCATTGTGCGAAAAACAGCACCGCGCCCTCCGGCTTGACGGCCCATTTCACCGCCTCCCACAGCTCCGGGAGCGGCAGCGGCACATCCCAAAAGTTCCGGGTCGTGCCGTAGGGCGGATCGGTCAGCAACATATCCACGCTATGCTTCGGCAGGGAACGCAGGCCCTCAATGCCGTCAGAGAGGTGCAGGCCCTCCGGGATCGGCCTCTGGCCACCGTGACCAGAAGCGGCGGTATCAGCGATAAGATCACCTTTCCTTTCTCAATGGGCGCTGAAGATGCTTTTGGAGATCGTCCCGGTTTTCATCAGCATGAAGCACAGAAGCACCGTATAGCCGATACAGCCCCAAATCGCGCCGATGGGATCTCCGCTTGTGGCGATCCCCTGAATGAGCACCGCATAGATCGCCACGCAGACGAGGATCAGCATACCCTGAAAGCCCACGGCAAACAGGGAGCGCAGATAATTCTGGCCCATCGTGCCAAGCTCCCGGTTGGAGAGCGTCGCCACGGGGATGGGGGCTAAACTGGTCAGCAGATATATCTCGATCATGCGGCCATATACGATCACGAAAATAAAAATGTTCAGCGCCAGCATGGTAAACTTAATGAGGAACGATTGCAGGAACAGGCCCAGCAGAGGGCCAAGCTCCATTGCTTCAAGGGTCATTTCCAGATCGGCCAGCATATCCGGCGTGATGTTGGTTGCGCCTGTGACGATGCCCGCCGCGCTTGCGATCACGCTTTGGGACACGTCAAAGACTGCCATGACGATATTGAACGTGTTGGACAGGATCAGGATGGCACAAGTGGTTTTGAATACCCATTTGTAGATATTCGCCACGTCGAACTCGTGCATATTGTTCTTTTCCAGTATCATCTGGATCAGCTCATAGGTGGCAACAAAGGTCAGGATCAATCCGGCAATCGGCAATATCACCGTTTCGGAAAGCTGCCGTATCAGGGAGAACACCCCGGCGTTCCATGCCGCCGGGGTAGTCCCCACCTGTACGGATATTTCCCCGACGCGGGTATTCACCGTGTCAAACAGCCCCTCGAGGTTTCCCATGATGCCCTCGATCAAAAGCCCTTTGAGCCATTCCGTGATCCATTCGGTGAGAATACCCATCGGCAGCTACCCTTAAAACAGGGTAGACAGCAGAGGGATCAGGGTCGTGCCCAGCACGATGATGCCGCCGCCCGCCATGAGCTGCTTGATGCCCTGGCTTTTGGCCGCTGCGTTATCCGAGCCGTAGCCCTCCAGCAGATTGACCACACCCCATACGCCAAGGCCAGCGCCGAGAGCGATAACGAGGGTCTGTAAAGTGTCGATTGCAGATGAGAAAAATGCCATATAAGCCTCCATTTCTCCGGGATTTTCCCGGTAACAAAAAAGCCGCCCATGCAGGCGGCAGGTTACAAACTTCGGGACACTTTGTCTCGAAGCGTTTATGCAAAGGCGTCTGGATCGTCGATGTCATCATAGTTGAGGATGTCCTCGTCCTCTTCCGTGAGTGCATCGTCCGGCACAGCCACCTCATACATCGTACACGCCTCGTTCAGCCCGGGCCGCCTGCGGCGGTTAATGAGCCTGTCGAGGTCAAAAGCGTTTTTCTGTTTATCGGCCTCCGCCGTATAACGGTAGTTCGGATGCCGTTTCAGATCATACTTGGGAGAGAAGAACGGGGGCAGGCCCCGAAGCTGCAAAATACATTTGTCTCCCGGCATGGTTGCAAGCTCGGCTGGGGTCATCAGTTCCCGGCCCAGCCGCTGGGTGTTTTGGCTGTAGCTTTCCGACTGGCCACGGGAGCGGCTGTCGGTCTGCATACTGATTGTGGCTTTTCCCAGCCAGTTCTCGGATATTTCCTTGATGGTGCTGGCTTCGCGGCCACCGAGGAACACCACGCTGTCCATGTTGCCGAGGATTGTCTCGGCGTGCTTATCGTAAATGGCCTTGCACTGTGCCAACTGTTGATACAGCAGGCAAAGACTCACCTCGCGGGAGCGGATAACCGCGACCAGCTTTTCGAGCTGGGGCACCTGTCCCGTGTTGGCTGCCTCGTCCCACAGCACCCGTACATGGTGCGGCAGGCGGCCACCGTGAACATTGTCCGCCCGTTCACACAGGAGGTTGAACATCTGCGAAAAGGCCAGCGCCACAAGGAAATTGTAGGTGCTGTCCGTGTCGCTGATGCAGAAAAAAGTAGCCGTCCGGCGATCTCCCATGCGGTCAAGCTCCAGCTCATCATAGGACATGATCTCCCGAAGCTGGGGAATGTCAAAGGGAGCCAGACGTGCGCCGCAGGAAATAAGTATGCTTTTCGCGGTCTTGCCGGCACTTAGCTTGAATTTGGCATATTGACGGACGGCGAAGTGGTCTGGCTTGCGCTTTTTCAGCTCGTCGAACATCAAGTCCACCGGATTTTTGAAGTCCTCATCGTCCTCGCGCACCTCCATCGCATTGATAAATTCAATGAGCGTGGAGAAGTTCTGTTCCTCCACCGGCGCTTCATAGTGGATGTACCCGATGAGGGCGGTGTAGAGCAGCGTTTCCGCTTTCACCCAGAAATCGTCACCGGCCTTGCCCTCGCCCTTGGTGTTGGCGATCAGCGTCGTGACCAGCTTCAAAATGTCCTTTTCCGAGTGGATGTAGGCGAACGGGTTGTAGTGCATGGACTTCTTGAAGTTCAGGGAATTGAGAATCTTGATCTGATACCCGTTCTTTTGCAGCGCATGGCCGCAGGAAACCACGATGTCCCCTTTGGGATCGGTGACGACGAAGCTGGTGGGATAGGTTTTTGATGTGCATTGGAGCAGATTGGGCTTCAACCAAAAGCGGGTCTTGCCCGAACCGCTGCCGCCGACGATTAGGACATTTTTGTTCCGCGCCGTTTTTGGGTCTTTGGGGCGGCTGTTCATCGTCAGCCGCTCCGTCTGCGTGAGAATGATGTTGTTCTCAAATGCGGGATCGACGTAGGGCTTGATGTCCTCGGCGGTTCCCCAACGGGCGCTGCCGTACTCCAGATTTTTGCGGAATTTCTTTGCGTTTTTGCCCTTGATATAGACCGCCAGCCGAATGGCGATGGCGGCGGCAACGCCCACGCACAGGTCAATGGGATGAAAGCTGGGGACAAGGGAGTGGAACGCCGTGTTCAGGCCGGTCATAATGTTCAGCAGCTTCGCCGAAGCGTCTGAACCGGGAGCCAGCCGCACCGCCTCGCTGACCTTGGTGGCCAGCAGCGCGATGAACACATACGGAATATTGGGAAGGATGAGCTTTTTGACGTTGACTTGCTTCATCGTTCCAGCTCCTTCCGCTTTGTCCTGTCCACCACAGCCGCCTGAATGAGCGACTTGAAGTGTTGCAGCTTTTCCAGCACCGAGGGGCGTTCCGCCTTCCTGACCTGTTTGGCAGTGTATTCCTTGAACGCGGCGGTCATGGCGTCGGCGTCCGGCGCTTTGAAGAACACCATGTACCGCTTTTCGCCCTTGACCTTGAATGGAGCGAAGTCAATGCCATACTTCCGGGCGATCCGGTTGAATGAGCCGATATTCTGATCGGTGACTTCAATGCTCTGCAATCCCTTATCCTTGGCGGCAAGCTGCTTGACGGTCATTTTTCCGTGGGGATTGGCCTTGCCGTGCTGATATTTCTGATAATCGTTTTTTAGCTGCTCCAGCAGCTTGGCAACGGCCTTGCGAAATTCCTGTTCACCCAGCTTTCCGCAGGAGATCATCAGGGATACGATTCTCTGTTCAACTTCTTCCTGCATGACTTATCACGCTCCTTTCCTTCGATTTGCAGGGAGAACGCCGGGACACTAAGGCGGCACCACCAGCCGGTGCAGAAGATGCTTATTCATTTCTGCGCCCCTGTCCCTTGACGGTCAGGATGCCGTCCAGCGTGGTGGCGGTGATCCGCAGGCGCTCGGCCACGGCGATGTCGTTTTTCACGCTTTCATCCACGGTGCTGCCGCAAACCACCAGCACACGAGCGCGGCGCAGATACTCCCGCGCCATGTCGATGCAGTCCTTGTGCTCCTGCGGAATCTCATCGCGTAGGAACAGCGGCAAAAACAGCGTGGGGCAGACGGGCGAAAAGCCCGCGTCATAGACCGCCCTGCAATACTTGGCGGCATTTTCGGTGTTCTCAAACTCATTCTCGCTCCACGGAGCGGTGATGTAGGCAAGGGGGCGTTTCATCGGTATCAAATCCTTTCTCCCGGAATCGGGCATGAAAAATGACGGCCTTTAGGGGCCGCCGTGAAAATCGTGATTGACCAGCATGGCATAGTGGTTGTCGATGGTGGAAACGGAATTGAACAGCGCCGCCATGAGATAGGCTTTCGTGTTCCAGACGCGGGTGGTGTTCTCGCGGATACCGTCCATGACCTTTTCGATGTGCATGGAGGTGATCTTTTCAAAGCGCTGTTGGACGAAGCCGGTGGGATACTCCGCATCCCGCCCGATCTTGACTGTGGGGCTGCGGTTCATAGCAACCTCCAGCATAATCTCCACCAGCTCATCAAGCTGCATCCGGTCATACTGCTGACAGAGAATGTCGTATTCGATTTGCTCTCTGATCTCCGCTTTTTTCTCAAATCCGTCCGTCATTCCGTCCGCCGCAGGCAGAAAGAATGAATGAGTGCTTGATAGATCAGTATTTGATTTTTGAGTATTAGATTTCTTAGTATTTAATTGCGCGGGATTATCCGTATCCGGTGCCTCCGTATCCGGGTTATCCAGATACGGGTTTTCCGTATCTGGTAAAGTCGTATCCGGTGGAGAGGGCTTTCGGGGCTTCTCGAAGATGGTGTACTCCGTGTCGGAAATGCGCCCGTCCTTGCCGCGAAGCTGACGGCGGATGATGTAGCCCGCCAGCTCCAGCTCCTTGAGCGTTTTCCCGATGGCGTCCACGCCCTCCTTGCAGATCGCAGCCAGCCCCCGCGTGGTGTAATTCCACTCGTCGGGGAGGGAGAGCATCATGGAGAGCAGCCCCTTGGCTTTCAGGGAAAGATTGCTGTCTTTCAGGTGATGGTTGCACATCACCGTGTAATCCCGCGTCCGTTCAACGCGAAATACAGCCATATTGCTTCAATCCTTTCCGCAGGGCAGTCAACCTGTTTGGCCGTCCTCCTCGGCAAAACGCGTATCCAGCCGCTTTACGCTCCAGTTCTGCTTGAACTGTCCCAGCGGGCCGGTGCCGAACTGCGCCAGCGCACGGCGATCCAGCTCCAGCAGCTTTTCCCACAGCTCCGGGTGGTGCTTTCGCAGCTTCCGCAGCTCGTCGATACGCTGGAACGGGCAGCACCAGCAGGACGCACGGTGGTAAATCTCATACAGCCCGCCGAAGTCAAAGCCACGGTCGTAACAGGCTTGGAGCGCCTGCGCCTCTGTGATGCCCCATTCCACGAGGGGATACCGCTCATCCTTGCAGCGCCACGCTTCATCGGCGGCGATACCGACATAGTGGATCGCGCCCAGCTCGCCTTTGAGCCGGTTGACCTCCTTGGTGATGAGGTGCGTTTTGAGCTGCCCGGTACACCAGCGGACGCGGATTCCCGGCCAGCCGTTGCCGTAGGGCGGGATGCCCAGCTTTGCACGGTTTTCCAGACTGCGGGGCTTCTGCTTGGGTTCGTCGAACATCAGGTATTCAAAGCCCTTGGGATGCCGCAGCGTGGTGATATGGATGCCGCGCTCCCGGAAAAGATGCTCGTCCAGTTTGGCAAGGTGTTCGTACATTTCCGGGAACTCCATGCCAGTATCCGCTGACAGCACCATGTCGATGGGCATACCCCGTTC
>ENA-OPAA01001093-OPAA01001093.1-human-gut-metagenome-genome-assembly--contig:-NODE-1093-length-16270-cov-3.422140_pt1 | contig 16270 bp, 28 predicted proteins | sample MGYA00241049_ERZ501414 | MGnify/ENA primary metagenome ERZ501414 (study PRJEB25962, sample SAMEA2042520) | human gut metagenome | biome: human gut; feature: human-associated habitat; material: faeces... | reverse complement strand
GCGGCCGGCGGCGATGCCGAGCGGACCGACGTTTTCAAGTTCGCGCACGACGATGCCGATGGGCGTTCCGCCCGTGGCGAGGGCCTTCACGGCATCCGCGCCGTCTGCCTGAACGGCGACGCCGGCGGGGATCGTTTCCTTGCCCTTGTTGAGCTTCGAAACGATGTTCGAGAGCTGGAGATCGGCGACCTGCCCGGCGAAGGCAGGCGCGTGATAGAGATTGACAGCGTTCGTAATCGCCATGTCGTTACTCCTGTTAGCGCGCGGAGCCCTTCCAAGCTTCTGCAGCGCGTTCTTTGTACAGCTGATCAGCCGTCTTCGACTGCTCAGCACTCTTCTCACCGGCGGCAAACGCCTCGGCGACGGCCTTCTGAGAGTCGTTCATGACGACCTCAGCGGCCTTCTTGGCGTTCTCCACGGCCTGCGTGAAGACGCCCTTCACGAACGCCGGTTCTGCGTCCGTGAAGTCGATGGTGGAGCCCGAGGCCTTGAGAGCTTCGAGCATGATGGTGTTCACGTCGACGGAATCGCAGGTGAACGATTCGCCCGCGAGCGCCTGAGCGTCGGCGCGGACGGCTTCGACGGTCTTCACGAGCTCGGCAACGTCGTCATCCGTGAGGATCATGGACTTCGTTTCTTCGAGGCTCTTCGTCAGGTCTTCGACCTGCGCGGAGAGCTTGCCGAGTTCCTCATCCTTGAGCGTGACGGCCTTTTCGGCTTCGTCGGCTCGGGCTTCGAGGCCCTTGATCGTGGTTTCGATGTGCTCGGCGAGGGCGTCTTCGAGTTCGACGCTCTGGTCGGCGATGGTGATGGTCTTCATTGCGCCTCCTTCGGCGTCGAGAACCCGCGCTTCGAAGCCCGCACGAGGGCGGTCGACCAGCGCGACGTGATTGACCCGCGTAATGGAATTCATGCGGGCGTCGTAGGCTTCGCCGCCGGGCGTCGTGCCGGGCGTGAAGTCGAGCGTGGACGAGTAGCCGACCGAAAGGCCCACGCGTCCGGCCTCAATGGCGCGGATCGTGGCCTCGTCTTTGATCAGCATGTCGCACACGAGAAAATCGGGATTCGCTTCGTCCCGCCGGGCGCGGCCCAGAACAACGCCGGACGAAAGAGCGCGGTAGCTCTTCGCGTCGACGAACTGCTTCGGGTGTCCGAGCGTCACGTCGACGCCCTCGTAGAGCGCGCAGGCGGCGTCCGAGAGCACCACGTCGTCGGGCCGGTAGACGCGCTTTCGCACGTAGGGCGCTTCGCCGTCGCCGATCTCAAAGCCGTAGTAGCTCTGAATGCCGGAGCGGGCGACGCGGCCCTTCACGCGCAGATAGCCTTCTGGCGTGTAGGTGCGCGTCGTCTCCCCCTCGAACGCCGACACGCGGTCGCTCAGGAGGACTTCTTTCTTTTCTTCCATTCCTCAACCTCCCAATCAGGTACCGGCAGAGCCACGCATCGACACTGAAAGTCTGAACCAGGTCCTAGGCGTTCTCCGTGAATTATTGGCAAATCATCCCAAGCGTATATGCCTTTGCCGTACTGCGTGATGCGGTTGGCAACGTCGCGGTGCTCTTGACGTACGCGCTCGTCATGCGACGTGGACCACCGGAAGTACCGGAAGCCTGCAGCCTGTTGCCGAACACGGCTGATCGTGCTCATCACCTTGGCCGTCTGGTCGCGGGCGATGAACTTGGCTCGGGCCTTGGTCGCGCCGTAGTCCCGGATCTCAGATACGAGCGACGACGGGCGGGCACCGGCCTGGACGTTGGCATAGACCTTCGACGCGATGGCGTCGCAGTGCTGTCGAGCGAGGCTCTTAATGAGCTGTGCGTTCTGCTCGGTCGCGATCCTGAGTGCCTCACGCATCTCCGGCGTCTGAATGCCGTTGACACCGAAGGCGCTTTCTTCGTTCGGGAACTGCACGTCGCGTGTCGCTTGGCTCAGACTGTCCGAGACGAACATCCTGGCGACGTGTTCGGCAAACTGCCGGACGCGGTGAGACGCCCATCGTCCCATGAACGACTCAATGAGCCGCGCCACGTAGTCCGAGAACGAATCTGCGGTGTAGCCGGGCGTGGCCTTGATGGTCTCCAGGGCGTCAGCGCTGATCGCGTTCAGCAGCGCGTTCAGCTGCCGCAGATACGCCGTCTCGACCTTCTGCGGGTAGGCCCGCTTCATCATCCGACTGCGCATCCGGTCGAGCGCCCGCTTCTGCGCCGGTGTCACCGATGTTTTCATTCATGCGCTCCGCGAGGTCGACCGAGTTTTCGAGCTCTTCGAGCTCGTCGATGCGGTCGCTGTCGAACTGATACTTTTCAGCGCTCTGAAGGTTGCGCTGAATCTGCGAGACCGTGACGACGCCTGCGTCGAGGTAGGCGATGTCGGCGCGCGCCTGGATCTCGTTTGCGGTCGCTTCTTCCTTCGCGGACGGCACGTCGAGCGGTCGCCAGGCGTAGTTGAAGTCTTCGCAGAACGTGCCGCAGGCGCTTCGAACGAGCACTTCGTCGAGGCGGCGGAGCGCGGGATCGAGCTTCGCCGCCTGCTCGGATCGGATGTACGAGTGATAGTTCACGTCGTCACCCTCGCCGGTCGCGTTGAGGCCCTTGGCGCTGTCGCCGAAGAGCTTGGTGACCGGCGTGTGCGCAGCACCGGCGACGAGCTTCATCTGCGTCTCGATGATGTCCGCGATTCCCGAGTAGCTGAGGCTGTTCCGGTCGAACGATTCTTCTCCGTCCAGAAGCGACACGCGGAAGAGGCTCTTCATCATCCCCCATGCCTGGAAGCGCCGGAGGATCGCATCCTCTTGGTCGGAACCCAGTTCGTCGAAGAGACCCTCCTTGCGAATGGTGTCGACGTTGAATTCCTGCATGGATTCCGCGACGCCCGCGACAGAGGCTGAGAAGTCGTTCAGGACTTCAAGCGCCTGACGCAGAGCGCTGTCGCCCCAACCGTGCGCCTGAAGAGCGAGGCGGACGGGGAGCGGCTCGCCGATCACGCGCACGACGTGCGATTCGTGCACGATGGCGTTCTCAGCGTTGTTGATGTAGTAGTGCGCCGGGAGCATGAACTGCTCGGAGAGCACGTCCGTCACCTTGAGGTCGCCGGAGGTGAGGTACCACCGGTCGAGGACCATGAGGCGCTTCAAGCCGCCCTTCTTGATGCGGCGCGGATCCAAAGGCTTCGTGAGGTCCTGATCGGTGATCATGACGATCCCGGCGCCACCGTAGAGGCGCGCGTAGGAAAGCGCGCGTTCGAAGGCGGCGGGGACGCGCAGGCGGTCCTCTTCAGAGCGGATCTCGTCGGCGTGCTCGCACTTGATCTCGCGCCACTCGCGGATCATGTCGGCAGGGATCACGTCGCAGATGCGGCGGGCGATCCAAGATTCTTGGTAGGCCGCTTCGTACTGCTGATAGTTCGCGAGCGAGCCGTAGGTCCACTTGAAGTGCGAGCGCTTGGAACGCTCTGTGCCGAGCGCCGTCAAGGAGTTGACGAGCCCGTCGGAGACCTTTTGAGTCTCCTTCTTTTTCTTTGCCATGTCAGCACCTTAAAAGGCGTCGGAATAGAGTGCGGTCGGGCGGATCAGCATCATGCTGATCGCGTCGCACATCGTGTCGATCTGGTCGTCGTGCGGGTGCGTGTCGTCCGCCGTGAAGGCGTCGCACTCCGCGAGGAAGTCGTTCAGGAACGGCGCGTTCCTGGGGAGCTTGACGTACCCGCTCTCGATGTAGCCCTGCACGTCCATGACGCGTTCGAGCTTCGAGCGGGAGCGCTCGATCGGCTTCACCGGGATCTTCGGGCGCACCTTGTGAACTAGCGTTTGAATGAGCTGCGTGCCGGACGCCTTGTCTTCGACGCCCATGTACCGCAGAGGCGAGGACTTGTCAGCCTTGGCCTTCGTCCAGAACGCGGGAATGCGCGCTTCCAGTTCGTACGCCTGAAAGCGGTCGCGGAGCATGTCGATGAGGTAGAGAAAGCCGTCTTCGCCAAGTCCCCAGAGCGAGGCCACCTGGAAGTCGTTCGACTCCTTTTCCTTCTGGGCCGTGTCGACGAACACCGCCCGGAACTTGAGCTTCGGGAGCACGTCGTAGTAGCCGAACCACGCGGACTTGATAATCCCGCCACCGAGCGGCGTTGGGTTCTGTTGCATTTGGCCGGAGAACATGTACGCGTTCTTCGAGCGCATCGCCTGGAGCTGTTCCAAGCTGTGCTTCTCGGGCCAAAGCGCCCGTTCGTGGTCCGTGCCTTCGTCGAGAATTGCGGGGAGCTTCAAAAGCTCGAAGTCGTACTCCGAATCCTTGAGGAGCATCCCGCAGAAGTCGTCCTCGTGGATGCGCTGCATGATGACGATGCATGGCGTCCGCGTGGAGTTGAAGCGGCTCTTGATCGTTTCATCCCAACGGCGGTTGATGGACTTCCTCATCACGTCGGAGTGTGCGTCCGATGGCTTCAGCGGGTCGTCGATGATGATCGCTCCGCCGAATCCGTGGCCGTCCTGGAAGTCGGAGACTTTGCCTGCACCGTAGCCGGTGACCTGCCCGCCGGCGGAACGTGCGAAGAATGCGCCGCCGGCGGCGGTCTTCCATGCGCGGTCGGAAGCCTTGTCGAGTTGAATCGGCCAAAGCTGTTGGAATTCCGACGACGTGATCAGGTTTTTGATCGTGTTCGAGTTGTCGAGGGCCAGTTCATCCGAGTAGCTGAGGTGGATGAACTCGCACTCGGGGTTCTTTGCGAAGCACCACGCCGTGAAGAGCTTCACGACAAGCTCCGTTTTCGAGTATCGCGGCGGGATGTTGATGATGAGGTGAGTGGTCTCACCCCGAAACACCCGCATGAGCGCATCGCAGATTTGGTGGTGGTGCCAGGAGAAGCGGAACTTGACGCCCTTCTGGGTCTTGAAGAAGTAGCGCGCGAAGAATTCGAAGTCCTCCTCGCAGCGCTCTTTGATGCGTGCGAGGAATTGGGCTTCGGTGATCATCGTCAGTATTCGTCGTCCAAGAGGCGGTCGAGCATCTCACGCTGTTTGGGCGTGAGCTCGACACGTAGAGTGGTTTCGGTCTTGATCGCGCCGCCGTCGGCGCCGGTGAGAGCGACCTTCTTCCTGTCGCCGAACCGGTCTCCGTCTCGCAGGGAAGCGCTTCGCGCGTCTTCCTGCATGACGGCCTTCATGGCCTCGACTACACCTTTGGGGAAGTGCTCGCCGGACGCCGCGCGGGTCTCAGCCTCACGAATGAGCCAACTGGCCGTGTTCTGCCGCCGCTGTTCGTAGACCTCGGCGGAGGCCACGCGTGCGCGTGCGGATAGGCTCGAAAACTCCGGGATGCTTTCTTTCCACTCCCAAAGCGTGGAGCGGGTCGGCATCCCCGGCATCGCGCAGATCTCGCGCTCCGAGATGCCCTGAGCGATGAGGTCGCAGATCTTCTCCGCAAGCGCTTCGCTGTATTTCGAGGGCCGTCCCACCCGTCGGGGCGCGGCTTTCTTAGTTGTCGCCATGCCGCCACCGGGCAAAAAGAAGCCCGCGAGCAAGCGGCTCACGGGCACTTTCCAAACTCAAAACCCTCAAAGGAAGAAGACTTCCGACGTTCTCTCCGGGCATGCCAAAGCTCCCATCCGGGAGCTTTAGGTCAGTGCCAGTGTCGAACTTTCAATTCACATTTTATCGTTTTCGCATTCATCATTCAACCGGTCGGCCGCGCGCTGGATCATGCAGAGCGCGCGGAAGCGGTAGGACTCGCGGTCCCGGCGCCGGATGAAGCGGAGCGCTCGATCTCCTGAGCGCTTCCAGACGTAGCGTTCAACGAGAAACTCCTTCTCTTCGCACTCAGGGAGCGAGCGCCACGCGCAGTCGATCAGCCACGCGTCTCGCTCGTCGAAGGCGCGGGAGGAAGGGCCGTCGGCGTATTCCTGGCGGTAGCCGGCGGCGACCATGATGCCGTAGAGGGACGAGCGCCCTTTGGGGCGGTTTCCTACGGTCGACCACCGACCCCAGTTCTCCAACCGGCGCTCGATGGCGAGACGGTCAAACATCCTGCCACCCCTCACGGACCGCAGTGGCGTCGAAGATCTTCCATCGTGCGATGCGCCCGAGCGGGATCCCCTTCGCGCGGGGCCAGGCGTCAAAGCGCATGATGTCGTCGGACTTTCGAACCATCACGGCGATGAAGCCGTCGTCGCGTTGGGTCCAAACGCGTGCGCCGACGAGAGGCCAGGTGTTCTCGTCCATGATGTCGAGCAGCTTCCAGTCGCCGCTGAAACGTCGATCTTTCTCCATCGGTGTGCCCTCCTTAAAGCTCGTTTCCGATGAGTCGCAAAAATTCTTCGACCGGCAGGATCGCGAGCCACTTCTTGCCGTCGGCCCTGGCGATCACGGCTGGGCGCGTCTTCTCGTCGCAGGACGCCTCTGCCTGGTCCATCCAGTCGTACACCTGCCCGATCCGTGCCCGGCGCTTCACTTCGAGGCGGTAGGGGCCGCAGGCGATGTCGTAGCCTCCTTCGCGCGTCTGCGTGAGGTTGCGCTTCGCCTCGATGCCGAGGTGGTCGCGGATGAGATGACAGACCTCGCGTTCGCCGGCCGCGCCCTTGGTGCGTTGAGACTTACCCATGAGCGCCTCCGTTGACGGCCTCGAGGTCGGTGCGGATTCGCGTCTCGATCATGCCGTCGAGGTCCTCGCGCCTTCCCTCGGCTTCGAAAAGCTCGTAGACGCGTGCTATGGCCTCTCCTAGGCGTCCTGCGTCGCCCGGACGTGGGGAGGTAGCCAAAGCACTCTGCGTGAGCATTGTGACGTTGTACGCGCACATGGCGGCCGCTTGGTCGGGCGCGATGGCGGGGCGTGTGAAGACGCGCTCGGGCGTCCAGAGCGTGCAGCCGGTGACGATCATGTCGGCGGCGGCCTCGACTAGCGCGGGCGTGACGCTCTCTCGCTGAAGGTAGTCGCCGACCTGCGCGATGAGTGCACCCGCGTCGCGGATGAAGCGGCGGCGCTGAACGTGGCGGCCGTTGGCGACGGCGATGAAGCCGAGGCGAAAGTCCCGGAGGCTGTCGGCGTCTTCGTAGAGGGCGGTGCTCATCGTGCGGTCACCCCCGTGTGCGCTTCAACCCAGTCGCGCATGGTCTCGCGGTCCTGGGCCTTCTTCACGGCGCGCTCGATCTTGTCGCGAAGAGGCTGAGCACCGGGTAGCGCGGAGACCGAGAGGGCGCGGTAGAGGATGCGCGCTTCGGCGATGTCGACATCGAGGGGCACGCGGGTGTCGTCGGGGGCGGGGGTCGGGGTGGAGGTGGTCATTGGTGTTCCTTTTTTTCCATTTTCCATCGAATTTGGCTGAGCAGCGAGGAAGCCTCTTCGAGTGTCTTGGCGTTTTGCGCGGCCTGTCGGCGTGCGAAGTAGAGGTCTTCGTTGATGAGGCGGATCTCATCCTGGAGGGTGCGGATGCGTCGGTTGGCCCGGGCGAGGTCTCGGGCGAGCCAGATGACGGAGACCACGCAGAAGCTTAGGACGAGGACGGTGGCGTTCATGGTTTGTCTCGTTGGTTGTCGGGAGCCTCCGTGGGATGATTGAGTGGTGCTCCCCAGCACATCCATCAACCGACCCACGGAGGCAAAAGTGGAAATCCTCAACGCTCTCACTCAGGTCGCGGCCGTCGCGACCCCCGTCGTCGTCATCGTGCAGATTCTGACTTTCGTCTGGTCGGCCTTTCGTGCCGAGGTGCCGCAGTTCTCCGCGTGGGCGGATGAGCCGAAGAACGGCGCTTGTTTGGTTCGCATTTTGATTCCCTCCGGTCAGTCGTGGATCGTGAAGTCGGTTTCGGTGAAGAGGTGCCTGGTCGCGGCTGACGATTCTGGGTACGTCGACGGGCGTTGGAGCGATCGCGTCCCGGTGCGGTTTGATCCCGTGCTCGATGGCCCGCTCGCATTTCAGCGCACCTCAGGCGGTCAGATGGTTCTGTCGTTTTGGGTGAAGCCGCTGCGCTCGTGCTCGATTCTCTCGATCAAACTTGAGAGCCTTCGGATCTGGCAAAGCAAGCGGATTGAGATCCAGGCGCCGAGCGAATTCCAGACAACGAACGAGCAGAAGCAGAAATAGAGCATCCAGTGTTCAAACGCGGTCATGCCGTCACCTCCATCAGAAAATCGTCGTCCTCGGCCGGATGCGGCGGTCGTTGAGCGCGAGCCTTCGCCGGGAAGGGATTCGAGAGCGCCTTGCTCACGGAGAGCTTGTTAGCGAGCTTCCGGATCCTCACCGTCACGTCGCGAGTGTCCTGGACCGGACGGCCTTCGCGCTCGGCCTTCGCGGCGGCGCGTTCCTGGGCGCTCTTGACCCGCTCCTCAATGAGCCCCTTGATATGCATTTCGAGCTGCTGGGCGGGCACGGGACGCGGAACGCCGATGCGGTCGCAAGAATCGTCGTAAAGATCCAGGTAGGCCCTCACGTGATCGGGGTGCTTGGAATCGCATCGAGCCATGGCCCCGGCGATGACGATGAGCGGATGCAGGAGATGCATGGCCTCCGTGCAGGCCTGCTCCTCGAAAGGATTCCCGCGATAGGGGAAGTGGTAGTCGCAGAAGTTGCGGCCCTGCATCTCGGTCGTCGCGACCATGCCGCACATCTCGCAGGAGCAAAAGCGCGACCCGCTTTGGTTGCGGAAGATGCCGTCGGTGCCGACCTCTGCGCGGCATCGGGAGGTGAGGAAGTTCCGGTACGCCTCAGAGAAGCCCTCGTCCTTGATGTCGAAGCCCCTGGGGCCGGACTGCTGTTCTTTGCGGTCGATGAATGCCATGGTTGTTGTCCTCAGTTCGAGTAGCGGTTCTCGCAGACCTTGACGAAGTTGGCGGCCTTGATGAGCCAGTCAAGGTTGGCGACGAAGGGCCGTGAGCGACCGGGGCCGGGATCGGTGCGGCCGGTCAGGAAGCGGGAAGCGGCGACGCGGTTGAAGATGAACCGGAAGTTCTCCAGGCACTCCGCTTCAGACGTGCAGTGCTCCTCCCGATAGATCTCGGTCCACCGGGCCTTGAGCTGCGTCTTTCGCCCGGGCGTGAGAACCGTGACCGTCGGAAGCATCGGGCACACCTCGTGGTAGAGGTCGACGAGCTTCTTGTAGGGGCAGGCCGGGATTCGGGCAGTGCCTCGATCAACCTTTTCCGTCACGTCTTCGACGCCGGCGGGCGGTGCGTCGTCGAAGTCGCCGGAAGGCGATTCGACAAAGAACATTCCCTGTTCATTCCCTGTTATTCCCTGTTTATTCCCTGTATCAGTCCGAAATTTCGTACCACCGGAGGTATGGGATTTCGTACCTTGCGTGGTACGAGATTTCGTACCATCGGTGGTATGGGATTTCGGACCTCCAGGATTTCGGACCTCCGAAGATTCGTACGTTCGGAATCTCGGACCTTCAGGATTCCTGACTTCCGGTCGCAAAGAGTTCTTCCACTCGTTCGGGACGTAGCCGACGAAGCTGTAGAACGCGCGCTTCTTGAGGCCCTCCCACTCGTACCTGCGGGACACGAGGCCCTGATCGACGAGCGCGGCAAGCGCCTTCATCACCGTCTGGCGGTTGAACCCCGTGTCAAACGAGATCATCTCGATCGTCGGGCTGCACTCAACCGCGTCCTCGCCGATCATCCAGTCCGCGAGGTCGTTCAGGACGCACCGCCTGGCGGCACGTGACGCGCCTTCGCCGCCAACGCTTTGGGCAAGTGCCCAATGTCTTGCCCACACGCTCATTTCGTACCTCCAGTGCGCTTCGTTTCCGCTGAGATTCCGCAGGCGTTCCATTGCGGCTCGGGCACGCGACCGACTACCTTGGAGACGTGGATGGTCTCCTGGCAGTAGGCGTCCAAAGCGAGCAAAACAACGTCCTGCCGCGTCAGGCCGGTGGCCTGAGCGACGAGATCGAGCGTCTGAATGATCGACGCAGGTGCCCGCAGGCGAAGCTCGATGTCGCCCTTCCTGAGCTCGGGTCGGATGAACATCAACGAGCCTCAGACTGCGAGGGATACCTGTCCCAAACGCTCATGTGAGGGAAACGGACGCGAAGGTCGTTCTCGCGCATCGTGGACATGCCGAAGCACGACCACCGGCTGACGGTTGGCTGCTTGACGCCAACGACCTCGGCAACTTCCTTCTGAGTTCCGATTTCTTTGATGAAAGCGCGGGCGACCTTTACCGACCGACCGCTGATTTCCTTCTTACGCATGACTATACCTTGACGTATGGCGTTGTATACGCCTGAGTATATCACGCCCATACGCAACCGTATCCGCGCATCAATTAGGCTCATCACTATGAGTACGCTGTCTGAACGCATCCGCTGGGTGATGCAGAATTTCAACCAAACCCAGAACGACATCGCCAAAATCGCGGGCGTCACGCAGCCGTCCGTGACGCGTTGGTTGAGTGGCGAAGTGGTGGAGATCAAGGCGGGAGCCGCACTGCGACTCTCGAAGCGCTTTCCGATCAGGCTTGAGTGGCTGATCGACGGCATGGGCGACCCCGCCCCTACTGGAGTCCAGGTCGTCGAAGTTTTTCCGGATGAAGGTGAGCCTCCAGAGGGCTTCGCCTTCGTGAAGGCATACCGAATTGAGTGCGCCGCCGGCGACGGCAGGTACGAGTGCGAGCTCGATGAGACCGTCGAAGGCAAGTCGTACCGGGCGTCGTGGCTCCAGAAGCACGGCCTGCGCGCGGACAAACTCAAGATCTTCAAGGTGGTAGGCGACTCGATGGCGGACCTGATTTGCGACGGCGACAGCATCACCGTCAACACCGCCGAGACGACCATCACGCCCGGGAAGGTATACGCCTTTTGCTACAAGGGAGGTCTACGCGTGAAGCGGTTGCGGCCGCTCATGAACGGCGGTATTTCCGTGCACTCCGACAACCCCGGGTGGCAGACAGAGACCATCGGGCCGGAAGAGGTTGAGTACGTCCACATCATCGGTCGCGTCGTCGACCGTTCAGGGAGCGGAGGTCTCTAATGCAAGTGAACGCCATTAGCTCGGACACGCCGCCTGCGACGCTCGAAGAAATCTTTGAGTACCTCAGTCAGTTCAGCCCGAGGACGTGCGACTTCTGCGGAAACAATACGTGGACGGTCATGCTCAATGCCCATGGGCAACCGAGCATCGTGGACCACAACCAGTACGTCATCATTCCGGAGAAGGCAGGTGGCCCATACGTCTACGCCGGTTTTGCTCATAGGGACACGGAGAAGTGCCTCCTCGTGCGTTGTCAGCACTGTGGCCAGGTGAAGCAGTTTTCCTATGGTAGGCTCTTGGAGTGGGTCGTCGAGCACCGAAAGACCAAGGGTCCCGAATCATGACGGACGGCTTCAATTCATCGGGATCCTCGGGAAAGTATGAGGATCGGATCATGGATCACGGCGAACGTCTCTCTGCTCTGGAAGAACGAACGAAGCATCTTGCGTCGAAAGAAGACCTTCAGAAGGCGATGAATGCACAGACGTGGAAGATCATCGCAGCCATCGCAGCCCTCGTCAGCGCCGTCTATTGGATCGCCACGCACTAACACCGTAAAAAGCCCGCCTTCGAGCGGGCTTTTTTGCGCCTACGGATATGTGTAGACGAAAGAAATATACGCCCGGGTATTGACGTGACGAATACTTTGGCGTATATTTCACCCATGGACATACGGCGACGTATGTTTAGGAGTCTCTCCGCCGAGGACCTAAACCGCAAGGCATGGTCCGGAGCCGAGGGACCGCATGGGTGAAAGGCCCTGCGAATCCACCCGCTTAGGTGCACCGGACGTGAGGAACGGACGGGCGAGAGGAAAGCCGCAAGAACCCGGCCTAGAAACCCGGGGAGCGACGAGACGCAAAGGCAGACCTCCGCAGTGATTTGGCCTCGTGGGAGGGGAGACGGTTCAGACCATCACCCACGAGAGAAAACACAAACCAAAGCGGCCTCACTGGCCGCTTGAGCTTGTCTTTTCCAAGCTTTCAGGAGATCGCCATGACGACCGACCAAAAGATTGAGGGCTTCTTCGAAGCCCACCCGTGGGTGATGGTCCCCATCGCCGCCACCGTCGTCGCAATCGGCTGGGCGGCGCTCTACGCCCTCTTCGCCTTCGCAATCACCAAGGGGTTCTGACCATGAACGAACTCAACATCGAAGCTCATGGCTTTGAATTCGCCGCCGAAGTCGAACGCAAGGACCAAACCCGTCTGCGCGCCCTGGCGCAGTCCTTTCTCGACGCCGTTGACTGCGAGATGACCGCCGGTCGCATCGAGCTCGCCATCGAGTACATCGACGAAGCCGCCGCCTGCCTGCGCGAATGCGAATGCCACCGCATCGAGGCCGAGCGGTACGAAGACGCTGCCCGTCGCGCCCGCGAAGCTCGATCCGCATGAGGAGATCACCATGCTCAACCTCTACCCCGGCAGGTGGGAGTTCCTGATGGACGACGCCAAGGAAGCCGCGCTCGACATCTTCTACGACCTCGACAACGACTACCCGCCGTCGGGTGACTCTTGGGATCCGAGTTCCGATCCGGACTACTCCTGCACGTTCTTTGAGCGCCAGATCAAGTTGGCGCTCGACGAGCTCAGCGACGAGTGCGGTGACGAGGACGAATACCACGCCCGCCGCGCGGCCTACCACGCCGCTTGACCCCGAACCACCGAAAACCACCCCGCCAACGAACACAGAGGATCTCATGAGTACCGAATCCTATCTCCGCCTCGAAGAGGCCCTCGCCGACGCCGCCAACGCCGCCATCGAGGTCTTCACCGACCGGCAGAACGAATACGCCTTCTGCCGCAAGCTAATCGACCGCGCCACGCTCGCCAACACTGTGTGGACGCTCTCACGCCTCGTGCGCGTCGCGAACGACATGCAGCGGGAAGGTTACAGCTACGAACAGCGCGAAACCCTCAAGGACGCCGTGGTCGCCTTCAAGGACGCCGCCAATCGACTTGAGGTCATCCTCAACCGTGAAGAGGCGCTCCATGCGTGAGCCGTTCTCAACGCGCGTCATCGCGTTCGTGTGCCGTCTCGGCGAACTCTCCGTCTACGGCATCGCGGGTGCGGTGATCGTCGCCGCCGTGCTTCTCTTCCTCGCCTCTTAACCCAAAGGTAACGCCATGTCTGAACTCCTCACCCCCTTCGTCGTCTCGGACGACGACATGAACCGCGAACGATCCGAGGCCGTTCTTGCTATGGCCCTCGACATCCTCGCCGAAAACCCCTCAATCGACTCCGACGATTGGCTCGACACCGTTTGCCCTGTGAACCACGTCACCGGCGTCATGGGCCTGCCGACCCACTTTCAGTGGGAGGTCGCGAAGCTGATCGACACGCTTCAGGACGAAGACCGGGGCGCGCCGTTCCTCCAGGCGTACGCCGCCCAGCACATCGCCGAGCGCAACGCCGTCGACACCCGCCTCATCAACGAGAACGAACTCCCCTTCTGAGGATCAAGATCATGGCAATGCAGTTCAAGAAAGCAAAGCGAAGCCTCTCCTACCTCCGCCTCGCCATCCAGGGGCCGTCCGGCTCCGGCAAGACGTACGGCGCGCTCCTTCTCGCGAAGGGTCTCGGCGGCAGGATCGCTGTCATCGACACCGAGCGCGGCTCCGCATCGCTCTACGCCGACAATCCCGAGATGCCCGAGTTCGACGTACTCGAACTTCAGCCCCCGTTCACTCCCGAGAGCTACATCGAAGCGATCACCGCTGCCCGTGACGCCGGTTACGACATCCTCGTGATCGACTCCATGACGCACGAATGGTCGGGCGAAGGCGGGTGCTTGGACATCAACGACAAACTCGCCAGGACGAGCTTCCGCGGAAATACGTGGAGCGCCTGGTCGGAAACCACTCCGCGTCACCGCAAGTTCGTCGACGCGATGCTCATGGCGCCGTTGCACATCATCGCAACCATGCGGAGCAAGACCGAAGTCGTCCAGAACGAAAAGGGCAAGTTCGAGAAGGCGGGCACGAAGTCCGAACAGCGCGACGGCATGGACTACGAGTTCACCGTCGTCTTCGACTGCTACGCGAACAACGAATGCAGGACCTCGAAGGACCGCACGAACATCTTCCGCGGCGAAGTCTTCAAGATCACGGAGGAGACCGGACGACAGATCAAGCACTGGCTCGAAGGTGCCGGCGCGACGCCCGAGGAAGTGGCCGCACTTAAGGCGAAGATCATCGAAGCCGAGAGCGTCGACGAACTCAACGCCATCGGCCAGGAGATCGCATCCAAGGGCCTCTGCCGTGAGGACCGCGCGGAGATGCTCGCCGTGTGGAAGAACCGCAAGGCCGAGCTGACCGCTCCGCCGCCGGCTGCGGAACCCGATCAGGGACCCGATCCGAAGCCCAAGGCGAAGAAGGCTGAAGCGCAGACCGCATGAACCACCGACGCCCCCGCGAGGGGGCGCATCGGGAAGCCCTCTCATTTGTTTCAACCCAAGCGGAATGGAAGGTGGGCGGAACCGAGAGGGCTTCCCGATGCTTCACTTCTTTGCGATCGGCAAGACCGGCGCGGAGTCGTTCGTCTGCGTCGTGTAAACTCTTCGTTGGCTTTGCGATGCCCTGTCCTTCTTAGAAGGTTGAGACCCCGCCACGGATTTGTCGGTTTGTGGCGGGGTCTTGCTTTTGGTGTTCGTCATAGTCGTGACAGCCAGTAGAAAAGGAGGGTGCCGAGTCCGCACACGATGGAAAAACGAACGTCAAGCCCCGCCAACCGGAGCATGCGTCCGCGCCTGTTCAAACTTTTCGTGACGACATCCAGGCCCTGGATGTAGCCGTCGGAAAGGTCGAATCTTTGGTTGTAGACCGCCTCCGGCGAGAACGACCCTTCATCCATGATCCTGATCTGATCTTCAACGAACTCCGTCGGCTCCATGTCGTCGTTTCCCGTCACGACATCGAGCCCTCGAATGAACGCCGACATCGCTCCGATGAACATCAACGCAAGGAGCGCCAGAGCGACGATGGAGAGGAAGTTGAACGGACCTTCCCACAAATGCGAGCGGTCGAAGAACGCCACGCCCGCCGTCATGAGCATGGCCGCGACCCAAAGGTAGTTGCGGGCGTTCGCAAGCTGAATGCTGTACTTGTCGACGGCGATTCGCTTGAAGGCCGCCTCTTGGAGCGGCAGGAGCTTTTCAAGCGCCAGAGCGCCCCGGTTCCATTTTTCATCGGAGAATTTGGATGGACTTTTCTGAGTGGCTTCTTCTCGCATTGCTGGCTCTCTTCCCCGTCATCTTCGGTGATGACTTTTCGTAAAACGATTTTGACACAGGCCCCTTTTTGGGTCCTTTTTCATTGGAGCGGAACCATGAAACTCTACGAAATCAAGGGCGCACTGCGCGCCGCGCTCGACCGCATGGAAGTCGACGAGGAGACCGGCGAGATCTTGAACGCCGACGCGCTTGAGGTCGTCGAAGCCGAGGCCCACGAGAAGATCGAGGGCGCCGCCCTCTACGTGCGGGAAATCGGTCACGACATCGACGCCCTCAAGGATGAGATCGACCGTCTCTCTAAGCGCAAGCGCGCTTTGGAGAAACGCACCGTCTTCATCAAGGACCTCATGCTCGAAGGCCTTGACGCCCTCCAGGCGCCGGGTCTCAAGACGCCCTGCATCACCATCTCGGTGCGCACATCGAAGGCCGTCACGCTAGACGACAACGCGCTGGACGTGCTGCCGGACGGCTTTGTCCGCGTGAAGCGCGAAGCCGACAAGACGGCAATCAAGGCCGCCATCGAGGGCGGCTTTGAAGTGCCGGGCGCGCACCTCGTTGAAAATCGCTCACTCACGATGAGGTGAAGGGATCATGCTCTGCAAATTCACGCCCAACGACCGGCGGCGGTGGAGTGCCTTCCGTTTGGCGGTCCGCTTGAAATTTTCCTCTCCGGCGAACATCAAGCGCTCCTCCGGCTCCTGCGAAACCAACTGCGACGAGGGTCAAGATGACTGAACCCCACGAGTACATCGTCGAGTGGTCCGAGTTCGGCCGCACCCGGCGCGAAAAGGTGCTCGCCACCTCGCCGATGACCGCCCGGACCGCCGCGAACAGGACCGCCCCGAGATCACACGCGGTCAACCTCTACGACGCCGGCGGGTGCCTCATCGCGGCCCGCAACCAAGCCAACGAATGGAAGCCCATGAGAAACGGCACGCGCATCGACGTGGAAGGCCGTACCGAGCCCGATGCCGAAACGCTCCGCACCACCTTCGCCATCCACACGGCTCCGCTGCACATGGAGCATTTCAAACGCTACCTGTCCGATTTCACGCCCCTGAACCTGAACAGCGGTACGGTGGCGC
>ENA-OPAA01001086-OPAA01001086.1-human-gut-metagenome-genome-assembly--contig:-NODE-1086-length-16349-cov-4.750460_pt1 | contig 16349 bp, 19 predicted proteins | sample MGYA00241049_ERZ501414 | MGnify/ENA primary metagenome ERZ501414 (study PRJEB25962, sample SAMEA2042520) | human gut metagenome | biome: human gut; feature: human-associated habitat; material: faeces... | reverse complement strand
AAAACTGTCCTATTGACAGACAGGATTCTTTCCCTGATACAGACAGAAAACTGTCTGGTAATAAGAAAGAGATAAAAAAGAACAATTTAGCAATAAGAGGGAGTAAGGATCCACTCTCACCCTATGGAAAATTTCAAAATGTTTTTCTGTCAGAAAAAGAGCTTGAAGATATCCGGCAGACAATCCCTGACTGGAAGGATTATATTGAACGCTTATCCGGTTATATGGCTTCTACCGGAAAGCAATATCAGAACCATGCAGCTACCATCATCAGTTGGGCAAGACAGGATCATCCTGCTTCCCGGCAAAGAAATTACGAAAGTGAGGAATACGAAACACTATGACAAGATTTACAGAAAAAGCAACCGCTATAACACCAAGCAGAGAGCTTCAGCCTGATGAATATTTTAACGAAACAGACCACTTGATCTACTGTTCCAAATGCAATACGCCAAGGAAATGCAGGCATGAATTACAGGGAAAGGTTCTTATTCCTTCCATTCGCTGTAAATGCCAGCAGGAAATCTTTGAGCAGGAAGAAGTCCAGAGAAAACTTCATGAAAAACAAATGGAAATAGCACTGTTGATAAACTTGACTCTTCAAAGAAAGAACAGCTTCTAAGAATTGCAAAAGTCTTATAAACTGCCTATTCCTTTATTCTTTTGACATATCTGTAATATGTACTCTTACTCATACCAAGCTGTTTCATCAGTTCAAATGGACGTATTTCTCCTGACACCACATTCTGATAATGCTCTGAAAATTCATCAATCGACATCACCGCTGGTCTGCCGTAATCATCCCATTCTCCACGAGCCTTTTTAGAATCTATACCTTCACGCTGTCGTTTCTCTTTCTTCTCAATCTCCGCCTGTGCCATAGCTGCATATAGCTCTATCAACATATTATTGATGGTTTCCATCAGCATACGAGCCATAGCATTATCCAGCTTTGATAAATCCATAAGCGTAGTAGGAAGCTCTAGTATTTCTACACGAATACCATTATCCCTGTAATACTGCAATTCCTTTAATGTCTCCTGCTTATTTCTGCCAAGCCTGTCTACCTCAGTAATAATTAGCTCGTCACCCGCTCTTAATACATCCTCTTTCAATACCTGATATCTTGGACGATTAAAATTCTTTCCAGTCTGCTGGTCAGTAAATATCTTTTCTAGTTCCAGATTGTTCTGCTCACAATAGGCTGTAATCTCCTTGATACCTCTGTCTAAATGCTGTTCTCTTGTACTTGTTCTGTGATAACCATATCTCTTCATGATTATTTGCTCCTTTCCTAGTCTTAAAATGCTTACATAAAAAATGAGACCTCCCATAATGGAAAGTCTCTACTTTTTGGCACTGATTCTATGCCCTTATTATTCAGTCCCTAAATGTACACTTTTCGGCACCACCTCCTTAAAATGGATATAAAAAAAGAAGGTATATTTCAACCTTCTATTTTGAGTAATTTACATAGCTATACAATATGCCTCTACGAATTTTAATGTATCATCACACATATAACGATAATGTATTTTCTAAGTGTATACATCTAAACAAATCCACCTATATCGTGTATTATTTTTTTCATTATATAAATAAAAAATAACATCGCAATATGACACATTATGAGGCTTATAAAAAGATTGTCAGTCGTTATAACCTTTAAATATAATCCTATCCACGAAATAATTCCTGTAAGAATAAATGCAATAATCAAAGGGATAACATACTCTTTCAAATCTCCTAGACTTTTCTTAAACTCATTAATGGTAGAATCAAAAAAAATAAATCTTCCTAAAACTAAAACAATATAGCATAACAAAAACTCATCATATTCCATAGTTTTAAAGTATATCTTAAGAAATAAAAATAACATAATAACACTACAACTGCTTATCAGCCTAATATTTGCTTGATTTTCTATCTTAAGCATATCTTGTTTCAATATGTAATCCAAAAAATTATTTAATACTATAGCCAAGACAATAAGTGCAATCATAATAATACCTAAATAATTTGTAAAAACAGCATATATTTTTCTATACAATAATAAACATACATCATTACTATAATACACGTATTACTTATAATTATTTCAAAAACTGTTTGAGCTATTTCATATGGTCGATTCACATATGCTTTTGCCATTGTATCTAATTCTGCCATTGTAGTGTTTTCATCTATTACTCTAGACTTATAAAGTATAATTCTCGTAATAATAAATATAGTAGCAACAATGAATAATAGTACAAAAACAGATATTATCGCCCATGATGCAAAATTTTCATTTTCTATCACTTTTATAATATGATTTACCTCCAAATTCTTTATACTTTTACCTTATTATATGTTCTTATTAATTAATCCAAAATGCTTCAATGCATCCTTAATATACTCCACCTTTTCCTGCGGACACTGCTTCACTTCTGGATTTTCCTTCTTGGACTTATTATAATTCTCTCCCATATCCAGACCACACATCCGCTTCACCTGTGCAATATAAGAAGTATGCACATTCACACCATACTTGTCCTTCACATAATCCTTAATCTTCTGATAAGTAGCCTTTTCTTGTGGTGTATAATTACTCTCTTCATCAGGCTCCATTGTAACCTCAATCTTAGGTGCATCTTTTTTGAGGGATAATTTGACAACCGTTTCCACATGTGTCGATAGGGTAATTGAGATGCACTTTCCAGAGTTTTCACTGTACTCTGGGAGCGAAAAATGTTGCACTCTCTGATGAGACTACAAAAAATTGACATGATGCACTCTCTTATGTCCCTGCATAGAAAAAGATTGCATTGTATTTTAGATGTAAGCCAGATCAGCTTACGATTGACTCTGCTCTTTCTCTATGGTCCACTACTCATCCCTTGATGATAACTTCTAAGATATTGTACCATAGATTGTTTATTTGGGAAATTACTTCCCGATAAAAATGGGCAGAAGAAAACCTCCAAATCTGTTGGGGACTTGGAGGCTTGATTCCGACCATTTACTGTTCATTTTGGATTTTTTCAATTAATCTCAAATTCTCCGGTTTAACAGTTCCTATAAAATTCTTCATTCTTGTGTCAAATGAGAGAACATATGACGATGCATCTATTAAAACACACGCATTCTTGGTTTTATCTATATGATCTAGGCATCCAACACAAAGCATATCAAAAATATCATTCTTGTCTAACTTTTTTCCTCTTTCAAACCATGATGTAAACATTACATCCCGAAGATATCTTCTCTGTGTAGCAGAATATTTTCCTTTTTTAAACATCTCTGACACTTTTACTTTCGCTATATCTAGGAAATGTTGGTCTGTTGCCAAGGTATCTACTATACACGGCATTGTTCCCGTATTTCCATCCAAACCACTTTCAATACTTTTTTGATATGTCTGCTGTACAATACTTATAATATCCTCCTTGTCCTGTTTGCAAGCAACACATCCTTGAATAATAATATTAGTAAGCACACATGCTTCATTCAATTCTTGGATATAAAAATCCTTGAGTACTTTTTTCTCTTTGTTTTCATCATACCCTGACTGCAGTTCTACTTTAATTCTTTCCTCTAATAAATTTTGATATTCCTTATATGCAACTCTTCCAATATACCCCAATATAGCATCTTTGTTTTTTTGTGACAGTCCATCTGTCATCTCTAATTTGTAATGAGCATATAAATCTTTTGTAATTTCAAAAAATAAAAGTGTGAATTTACTCTCAATTTGAATTTTGCTCTTTAATAATCTATCCGCATAATTTTTGAGAGCTGCTTGATCCATATATGCAACACTGGTAATTTCATCTTCACTCACAACATAGTCTGGAATATTATTAAAAAGTGGCAACCCCTTCGCATACCTAAACTCAAGTAAATTTTGTAACACTTTTGGATTATTTCTAAAGTGTGTCATTATCTCAATATATACCGAAGTCGGAAGACTCTTTTCTCTCTGTTGTTCTAAATATTTTTTTAAACGTTCTTCGTCAACAGGTTCTGATGTCATTCCTAATTTGCTTCTTCCATAATATGAATAAAAGGCATTTGCATCCAAAAAAATCATTTTTTCATCCTCTACTTGAATCATTTTTTACCAATAAACTAGTTTGTAATTTTTGTAACTTTTCATACATTATATCACATTTATTCTTTTCGCAAAAATTTTACACAGGACATATAAAGAGAAACCTCCAAATCTATTATAGACTCGGAGGCTTGGTTCCAACCATTTTATTCGCAGTAAACTGTTTTCCTGCTACTGTAAAAGAACTATGCAAGTGCAGGTTCCTTCCCTGCAATAATCGCTTTCACTTCTTCTATATCCTTATCTGTGGCTGAGGCTATCTGCTCTGCTGTAAAACCATTCTTGTACATGTTAAGAATAATTTGCGCTTTTTCCCTTGCCTCTCCAATTGCAATACCATCTTCTTTTATTCCCTGACTCAAGTTACACATAACGCTCACATCCTTCCTGAAGTTCTCCTCAATAGGAATATCGTATTCATTTCCAATTATGTTTAGTTTTTCATCTATTGTAAGTTCCTTGGATAACAATGCTCCCAGCAGACGGTGCAGTTCATACGTCTCATCATGTTCCGGCAGATTCTTTGCCAGTCCAAGCATGATGATATTCAGCAGGTCAAGATTTCCCTTCCATTCATAGGAACCAATCAAATCTTCCTTTGTGAGATGCACATGGCTCATGCTGCTCTCGTCCATGTTCATACATACCCAGATGGAATATACACGCTTAATGTCATCGTAGCTGGAGTTCTCAAAATCACGTTCTTTTTGTGATGAAATCAGTCTGCTCACATAAAAGATTGCCCGGTTTAAAATTTCATATCCCGTCGGCTCGTCTTTCTGTGCTTCTACATTGATGATAATCTGTGACAATCCATCTTTCATGCGCACATAAAAAACGATATCAAATCTTACCAGACCTTCATTGATCTCTTCATTTTCTGTGTTGAAACCGACCAGTCTTTCACCATTTTTTTCGCTGGCTGCATTTGTGAGTCCAGGCTCTACCGGTACCGTACTGATATGTGGTGTTCCCTCGATGCAGTTGACCACATCCTTGGGATTCATGCCCTTAAACTCATCAACTGTTTTTACCAGTATATGTGCCAGTATGCTCTTCTGCCCTAACAGACGCTTTGCACTCGTATCATACTGTGCATCCTTGTCTGTTGCTTTCACTGCATTTTTTAATTCTGTATTCACTGGCCTTCCTCCTTTTTGTAACAGATATAGTCATCCCCAAAAAGGCATCTGACCACACCTATATTATAACTTACCCATTTCTTTTATACAATCAATTTTTACATTTGAAAAAGGAACATAAGAAAAACTCCAAACCTGTCATAGACTCGGAGTCTTGATTCCATCCATTCTTCACATTGTCTGCACCTGTACATGTTGTTCCTGCTCCTCATGCTCCAAAGCATCCTGCTCCGGTACATGGTCTATATTTTTCGCTGCTTCCTGCACTTTTGCCATATACCGGATTTTAATGCTGCTATAATCAACCCCTGCCGGTTCCAGCACTTTTTTCTCTAACATGTTTAACATCGCCTCGGTGTCAAATTTCCCCTCAAAATAAAGTTCCTCATCCACCTTTATCGGTACATCCATTTCTTCCGGTGAACTGCCAAGGATCGTCCTCCAGCGTCCGGCTACTTTTCCACACATTTCCATAAACCGCTCATGGATATCCGGCTGTTCATTACAGGTCTGCAAAATCTTTTGTGCCACCTTTCTCCATGTAGGTGTCTCTATCCATTCTCCCGGCGCAAACTGGACTGCCAGTGGTCTTTTCCCTTTCAGTTCCGCCGGGGATACTGTGATAAGGCTGCTTTCCCGGATCGTATCTCTCTTATCTGTATGCATCTCCCCACTCCGGTACATCTGGAGCAGTGCATCACATTTCGTGTTTACAAGTTGTAACATTTCCTCCCTCAGTTCTTCTATCAGTTGCTCATAATTCATACGCTTTTCTCCTCCTGTCGCACACTTACTTCATGTGCTTTTTCTATATCCACTTCCCTTTACTCATTTTCCGCTATATATCGCTCCTGCTGTTCTTTCCTATTTTTGTGCCAACAATAAAACGCCCGGATCATCGGGCATTTTATTCTTACCATAAACTGGCAGGAACAACGTTTCCTATTTGCTTGCTGCCATTCCTGCCGCAGTCTTACTCATATCGAATCTCCTGTTCCATGACAATGCCTGACTGGAACTGTATCAGCAGCTTCTCGCTGGATTCCACTTTGATGGTCGAGATCAGCCGTCTGACAAGGTCATTGTCGAACTCCTGTATCTGGCAGGTGCTTGTGCTTAAGTAATGGTCGATATCTTGGATTCTCTGTTCATAGCTGTCAGCCATCCATTTCTCGTTTCTGGCTGTTTTCTGTGCCTCTTTTAAGGCATTGATTTCCTCTGCTATGGTGCGATAGCGTTCATCAAACTCCGGTGTGTAGGAGCCGGTCTTTGCATTCTCCGCGATCAGTGCCACCATCTCTTCCTGCTTTTCTTTTATCTTTTCTTCGTATTCCTCAGACTCTTTTGCGGTGCTGTAGTTCCCGATGACATGGATGATGTTCTGCCGGAAGTTTTCCATAAATTCCATATCATCACTCGTGATCCTGTGGATGGCTTCCATCACCGCCCTGTTTAATGTGTTCTCTTCGAGTGTCTCGGATTCCCCGCATTTCTTCACTCCGTTAGTCAATCGGTTGCTGCATCTCCAGACAACTTTCTTTTTCCCGTTTCTCGCCCAGGTGACTCTCCGGTACTCCTGCCCGCATTTTCCGCAGATCAGCATGCCGGTCAGTGCATAGGTGGAGGAATACCTGCTCCTCTGGTTCTTCTTCCGGGTGACAGCCGCCTTGCATAAGGATGCCCTCCGCATCATCTCTTCCTGTACCCTGTAGAACAGCTCCTTCGGGATAATCGCCTCATGGTCATCTTCCACATAATACTGCGGTACGATTCCAGTGTTCTTGACTTTCTTTTTTGTCATGAAATCCACCGTATAGGTTTTCTGCAGTAATGCATCTCCCATGTATTTTTCATTGCGGAGCATTTTGTCTATTACCGTGGAATGCCATTTGTCCTGCCCTGTGGCGGTCTTGATTCCCTGCTCTTCCAGATGCTTTGCGATCTTCCCGGTACTGTAGCCCTCCAGATAAAGCCGGAAAATCAGCTTTACGATCTCTGCCTCTTCGGGTACGATGACCAGGTCACCATCCTCGTTTTTGGTGTATCCCATGAACTTTGTGCAGTTTACGATGACCTTGCCTTTTTCAAATTTCCTCACGACTCCCCAGCGGATGTTCTCACTGATGTTGCGGCTCTCCTCCTGTGCCAGACTGCTCAAGATGGTAATAAGGATTTCGCCGGTTCCCTCCAGTGTATTGATCCCCTCTTTCTCGAACACCACCGCCACGTTCTTTTCCTTCAGTTTTCGGATGGTCACCAGCGAGTCTACCGTGTTCCTCGCAAACCTGCTGACCGACTTTGTAAGGATCATGTCGATCTTTCCGGCAAGGGCATCCTGTATCATGGCATTAAAGTCTGCCCTCTTTTTGGTGTTTGTTCCACTCTTTCCGTCATCCGCATAAATGCCGGCATTTTTCCAGTTTTCGTTTTCGGATATCTTGCTGGTATAATACTCCACCTGTGCCTCATAGCTGCTGTCCTGCTCTTCCAGTTCCGTACTGACACGGCAATAGGCAGCGACCTTCATTTTCTTCTCTGACAGTTTCACATTCCGGTCATACTGCACCTTGGCAGGTATCATGCTGATCTTTTTTGCTGTTTCTGCCATCTGCTCTCCCTCCTAATCCTTGTATCCGGCTGTGACACGGCTCCCATTGATAAGCTCTACTTCTGCCATGTTTCCACCATGCACCCAGATGCGTGCGATTATTTTTCTATATAAGTTTTCATCAAATGTTTCCAGTTCCTTTTTTCCTGCAAGGATGTTTTTGATCTCCTCTGTCCGGAACTCCCCATCCCTGACCTCCAGCGTCCGGTATCGTTCCTCTGCCCTTTCATAGAGCAGTTTCATCAGGTCTGTTTCTGTGCGTTCCTGTTCTTCTTTCATCCGCTGCAGGTTCCGCTCCAGAACCCGGTACTGAGGGCTGACCTTTTCCTCCTGCCTGTGTACCCGGAGCAGGCCTTTGTTTCGTATCACTGCATTGATGGCTTCTACACACACCTGCTTTGCCTGCCCGTCTGTAATAAAACTGTTCCTGCAGTTTTTTGCTCTGCCAGTCACATAGTTCCTGCACTTCCACTTGGCAGTGCCGCCACGCTCTTTTTTGTGGTTCGGCTGGATATGGCTGCATACTGCCCCGCATTCTGCACACCAGATGACACCTCCGAAAAGGATTCTTTCATCCCTGCCGGGCCGGTGGTCTGCCCTTCCAAGCTCTGCCCTCACCTTTTCCCGTCTGCGCTGGACTCTCTCAAACAGTTCCTCTCCTATGAGCTGCGGATAGTATTCTGTGCCAAGGTAGCTTGGGTTTTCCAGTATCCTGCCAATGGATGCATGGGTCCAGGACACTTTCCCTTTTGCATTGCATATGTTTCTCCCTTTCAGGTTCTGGGCGATCCTGCCTGCCGCCACTCCGCTGTCATAGTCTGTAAATATCTGTTCCACAATCTTTCTTTGCTCTTCGCAGATGGTGATTTTTCCATCCACAACTTTATAGCCGATTGGCATGTGCCACTGCATCCTGTCCACCTCCCCTCTCCGTCAGTTTCAGTCCGTTGTACAGGCAGAAGGTGATGTCGTGTTCTTTGGAGACCACGATCTTCTCCGCTGTCATTTTAAACAGTTGCTCGTCAAACTCCTCCCTTAATCCGTCCTGTTCTGCAATCAGTTGGATAAGCTGTTCGGTCCGTACAATTTCTTTTGTCCTCCGTAGCTTTCTGGTCAAAAGTGTCTTTTTTCTCCTGCATTCCGTCAGCTGCCAGCCAAGCTTGCTACTGCTCTCCATAAAAAGAGCAGAGTCCATATATCCTTTCCTCATGACTTGATTTAGGATTTGGCTCTGCCCGCTTATATCTTTGATTTCCTTATCCAGTTGTCTGATTTCCTCACTGTCCTGCCTTGCTGCCACAAGTTCCGTCAGCCCTTTTAACAGCGGCTCTAATATCGTTCCCTGATTGGTGTACAGCTTGTTCCACATGTCTGTAAAAGCCCGGTGCAGCACATCCTCCCGGATGGCTTTCATGCAGCAGCTCTCTTTATCCTCCACATGTCCGCTGCACGTCCAGATGATTTTTTCATATGGTTTCCCGATGTAGATTTTCTGCCGCCGGAAGGTTCTTCCGCACTCTCCGCAGATGATTCTGCCGGAAAACAGGTATCTTTTGGTGTAGTCACTCTTGTTCATGTGCAGTACATCCACCCGGTATGCCATCAGGTTGCGTACCGCTTCTGCCTCCTCATGTGTGACGATTGACGGATGGCTGTCTTTGATGAGATACTGGTTTCTCTGTCCGTTGTTTACCCTGCGGACAAATGGGAACCTTGTTTCTGTATATGTCCTCTGCTGAAGCATATCTCCCTCATAAATGGGATTTTTCAGAATGTCCTGTATCACCCCGTCCTGCCACTTTTCTGCACCCCGGATTGTTGGAATGCCTTTCTGGTTCAGTGCCTTTGCTATCACATACACTCCCATGCCGTTTAAGTAAGACTCATAAATCCACCTTACGGTTTCTGCCTCGGATTCTATGATGACTAAATTTCCATCCTCGTCTTTTCCATAGCCATACGCTGGCGTCGATATGATATAGGTTCCATCCTGAAAGCGTTTCTGTATCGCCCATCGGTTGTTGCTTGAGATGTTTTCTGATTCCCCCTGCGCCACCGATGCCAGGATGGTAATGAACAGCTCGCTTTTTTCTGACAGCGTGTTGATATTCTCTTTTTCAAAGTAGATTCCAACGCCAATCTCCTTCAGCTTTCGGATGGTCTGGATGCATTCCACCGTATTTCTTGCAAATCTTGTGATGGATTTCGTAAGGATCAGGTCGATGTTCCCATCCTCACAGTCTGAAATCATCATCTGGAACTCATCCCTGTGCTTTACGTTTGTTCCGCTGATTCCTTCATCCGCATACACCCCTGCAAACTCCCACAGGGGGTTGCTCTCGATTTTTTCTGTATAGTACTCGACTTGTGCAGTATAGGAAGTTGCCTGTGCCTGACTGCCGGTACTGACTCTGGCATATCCGCACACTTTCAGCCTGCGTTCTTCCTGTGTATGTTTCTGCGCTTTTGCTGCCTTTATGACAGTCACTTTTTTTGCCATGCTTTTTTCTCCTTTCCCAGTATTTTCAAGGGTTTGCACTCCCTGTCAGCAACATACACTACCACATAGTCCTTTATATATCCAGTGTTATTACAGATATACTTTTGCTAATTCCGGGGAGAAAGTCTTGACATTCAAAACCCGGATTTTTTCCCATTCCTCCTCGGTTAACAGCTTATCTTCATGCATCCTTTTTAAGAGAAATTCGGCAATCTTATACCGCACCTCATTCGCTCCGCCTTCCATCATCTTTTCCCTTTTTCCTCCCGCAATTTAAGAACGTTAAATTCATTCTCACAAGCCAAACACTTTTGCCCAGAAGAAACACCTTTACATCATCCCGATTTCAGCCATGGTTGCAGCCTCATCTTCTTCCCGGAAATACTGTTCCGATACATCCCTGCTGACTGAAAGCACCTCTCCCGCGTCCTTTTCTCCCATCTGGATCGGGATTAAGAACGGATGGATTTCCTTACAGAATTCCTGATTGGGACAGCTATTGATAAAATAGCCGCAGGTATCTAATATCAGCCTGTCACACATATCTGTGATGACGATCTTTTCGGCTTCAAACATGTGGCTGCCGATATAATTTGCGATATTTTCTGCCGTGGTCGAGATATAGTCCTCTTTCCGCTCCCCTCCATCACTCGGATAAAGATAGGCATATCCTGCCCTCTCCGTTTCAAAAATCCTTAACATCATTTCGGTATCTTCTTTCTTCATCTCCTGTTTTCCTCCATTCCCCATTTTTCAGCTTTTCTTAACTCCACAAGAATACGGCGGAAGTTCCCCTCCGCCGCATGGTTTCTGTAATTAAGTCTTACTGCCATAATCCTTCACTTCATAAATAAAAAGTGTCTGTCCCTATTCGTCACTACTCCCCGGAACCAAAACGCCGCCAAAACAGAGAAGAAAAAATCCCAAAGCCGGCATTTCATGGGCAGTCAGTCCAGACTGTCTTTGGTCCCTGCCACTCGGACAGGCAGACATCACAGGTATCTCACCTCCACCACTGCGTGCTGGCTAATCTCAAGGTGTATCATTATAGACCATTCCCCTCTTCGCGCCTGTCCACCACAGACAGGCTGTACCCCGGCTTTCCCGCTCGGCTCCTTAGATGCGATCTTTTTCACAGCATGGCTGGCAGAAAGAACATCTGCCCGATTGCTGCAGGAGTGTCACTGCGCCCCGGTTACGGCTCATGAAACGGCTAACGTATCTGAACTGCTGGATATGGCTGGCAGGATATGGCGTGATTCCATCCTGCGCTCGGAGCCCTGCATTCCTCTCCGGCATTTTTCAATGTGCGTTTTGTCTGCCTGTGTCGTATCCACACACGAGACATGAGAGGATTCCCGGAAGAGACCATCTGTCCAGAAAAAGTTCCTCTCATAAGGTACTCACAGAAAAACACGTTTTGAGGGGGTATTAATCAAAATATTTTTTTATTTTCTTTACCGCACCGTTTATGCTCTCCCGGATGTTCTTCTCTCCGACCCCTTCTTTCGCTGCAATCTGCCGGTATGTCATGCCCTCAAAAAAATAAAAATGCAGCCGCTCTCTCTGCACTGGGGTGAGTGACTGCATTGCTTTCTGCAGGGTTTCTATTTCCATCTGCCGGATGACCGTATCCTCTACCGATTCCCCGGTCAGCTCCACCAGCTCTTCCGTTTCTCCTTCTGTATATCCGTCCTTGGTCGTATGTCTGATATCCCGCATTTCCTGTGCGTGGGCTTCTTTGCGGAACGTATCGGCAAGTGCCTCGTAGACTTCTCTGGTCACATAGGTGTATTCCAGCTCACCAACTGCATCTTTATAAAAATCCTTGACTCTGATCCTGATCCATTCTGACATTCAAATGTCCTCCATTTCGTAATTTTTTTTGAAATGAAGGACATCTGGCGGACCTCTGGGTTCTGCTTTACTGGAAAAAGACAATAAAAAAAGGTGCTGTTCCCATGCAAAATAAAGCATGCAAAACTGCACCCGGATGTTATCCTTATGAACTTTTCCCTTTCTGCCGCCCCCTGCAATCCGGTGCGGCATGAATTCCCCAAAACATGCCACGCCTTTCTTCTCCTAAGCCTTTTTGCGGTACTATACTTGGAAAGAAAGTGCGCTTCAATATAAGTGTAATAAGTCTTACGGTACCTGTAATAAGTTACCGTCTTGGATTGTCATCCCTCCTGTTTTCCAGAAAAAAAGTCCCTTCCGTTTGTTCGGAAAGGACTATCCATTTTCGGTATGCGACTGTATCCATAGCTGTGCTTTTCCTACGATCATGAACAGTGCCGTGATGCAGATGCCCGTATAAACAGCGTAAGCATACGGTATCTGGCCTGCATACCACAAAATGCCAAGCACAGCCAGTTCCAAGACTGCGATCAGCCTTGCTTTTCTGCCAAAATGCTTTTGTTCCTCTTTATCCAGTTTCCGGTTCTTGCTGTGCATGGGGCTGAGTAAAAAAATGATCCCTGCGGACACCAGCAATACTGCCAGCAGCCTTGCCAGCGATGTCTTGTAAAACACAGCCTGTGTATAAACCGGAACCAGCAGCACCAGATTGGAACCAAGATAACAGAAAATCCTGCTGTCTGAGTGATATCCACCGGTATAGCTGCGAAGAACCATAAAAGAAAGGGTAAACACTGCCACAACCGCCAGTTGCTCTGTAAGCAGGCCGATGACCAGTGCTGTCACAACGTTTAGAAGCAGGATCATACCATTGCGTATTCCAAACTGGTATAATTCCTGCTCCTCCTCTTTTATGATTCCCCGCTCAACCATACGATGGCTGAGCCATTTCGTCATGATTTAAAACCTTCTGAGTTTTTTGGAATCTTCCGGCATCTTGTCCTGTCCCAGATACCACATGCAGGAACGGTTCGTTGCCATGGTTGTCACCATAAGTGCCAGTGCTGCCATCACACTCATGGATTTGCTGCTCAGTCGGTACATCCAGTTTCTTTTCTTCATTTTTAGTAAAACCCTCCTTTTTTTGATGTTTTCACTCTAACAGTTTCCATGTAAAAATCAATCTATCTGTAACAAGTTGCAGGTTTGCTGTAATAAGTTGCAGTCTCACTCCAGTTTTGCAACTCCGTTGAGCAGAAGGACTGCCTCAAAATGTTCCCCCTGATCTTTTAACAGAAGCTCCCCGCCATATTTTTCTGCCACTTTCCGCACCGAACGGATTCCTCTGCCGTGTTTTATTTTATCTTTTTTGTTTGTCTGTTGATAGGAACTTGTCCCGGATGGCTTGCTGTTCTTAATGGATAAAAGCAATCTGCCCTCCTGAAACTTTGATTCCACATGAACATACCGTTTTTCCTGTTCCACTGCCATCGCCGCCTCTATCGCATTATCCAGAAGATTCCCATACAGAACACCCATGTCCCCGATATCCACGGATACTCTCTGGGGGAGCAGCGTTGTAACCTGCATCGGTATCTCTTTCTCTTTTGCCTTTATGCTTTTTACTTTTAGTATGGCATTCACCACCGGATTTGCAGAATAGATGATCTCTTCTGCCAGCCGGATATCTCCCAATACTTCCTGCAGTCTGTCCTTGATCAGTTCCGCACTTCCCTGTTCTGCCGCTGCGAGCAGTCCCGTCAGCCTGTTCTTCATATCATGCCGGATGTCCTGTATCTGTTCCTGATAACGTTCCATGTCCTGATAGTATTCGTTCCGGTATAAGATTTCCCTCTGGATCATTTCCTCTTCGTACTGTTTTTCCTCCACTGTTGTGTACTTTTCAATCATCAGAAAAATTACATAATTAGTGATGATAATGACAAAGATGATGCACATGCACAGCACGACCATCTGTGCCGAGATTAATTCTTTTGCAACCTCTATCAGTAAAAAGCAACTGATCAGGCTGCATAAAGGTATCATTGTCAACATATATTGCGTTTCTTTTGGCATTGCTGATAGTCGAATGCTTTTTCCAGATTTCAGTCTGCAAAACACCTCCACAATTGTTGCTTTCAAAAGTGCCATAAAAAACACGATAAAATAATATGAAACCGTGGTATCGTCCAACACCTTTTCCATGAATGCCTTATTAAACAAATATCCTAACGGTTCTGCAACTCCCATAATCCCCATATACAGCAGAACCGCAATCAGCCTGCTTACAATCCCTGCCTCATACTGGCAGACATATACACAGAGAATTGCAACCATCGTCATAAAATTCAGCCAGCTTATCCCCATCTGGTTCACCGCACTTCCAATCAGCTCGCACACTATCAGCAGAATAACAGAAAACTCCATGGAAGTTTTTCTGTTTCCAATGAACTCCTCTAAATACCTGCGGTAAATGCAGAGGTCAAAAAGATTTATGACAAGCCTCACCCCATATAATGCCATGTCACATTCCTCCCTGCACAAATGCGATGTGCTTTTCCGTCAGCTCCTTCCGGTACCCTCTTGTCACTCCCAGCTCTGTGCCGTCTGTAAGCATGACCATGCCGCTGGATACAGAATGAACATGTTTCAAATTAACGATAAAAGAGCCATGAACGGCGGCAAACATGCGCTCGTCCAGTTTCTCCCATATTTCATTCAGGTTCATGTTGGACTGATATTTCATTTTCTTTGTGTGGATTATCGCCTGACGCCCCCGCTTTTCCAGATACAGGATTTCGTCAAACTTCAGACTGTACCGCACCCTGCGGTAACTAAATGAAAAACTCTGATTGGTCAGATTCAGATAGGTTCCTGCCTTCTCAAACAGCACACGGAGCCTTTCTTCTGAGATTGGTTTTGGAATAAAATCAAATGTGACAACTTCAAATACACTTGGCATGTATTTGGTATAGCTGGTAAGAAACACCAGCAATGCTTTGGAATCTGTCTCACGGATCTGTTTTGCCACCGCAAGTCCGTCCATTCCAGGCATCTCAATATCAAGAATGTACATATCCGGCTTTTGCTCCGCATCTGCACATTCCCTCAATAATTCTTCCGGTCTGGTATAAAACACATACTCCACCGCATAGTCGATCATACGCAGTGTATAGCGTCTGATCCTTTCAATGTCCTGCTGATTATCATCGCAGATTGCTACCCTCATATATCGTCTCCTTCTCAAAATATATTGATCAAATATACATCCCGGAGACTGTACTGCTTTAACGGCCTGTCATCAGCTTTCTCATATACGCAAGCATACGGTCTATAAATGCATCCCGTTCCTCCCTGCTACAGTTTGCAAGGAACAGTTCAATATCAACCTTATGATTTGTATCCCCCGTAACCAGATAAGTCGGCTCAATCCTGTACTTCTCATACAAGATCAGCATTTTCTCTGGCTGTAAGCCATAGACACCACTTTCGATTTTGCGATAATGCTCTACCCCTACATCCAGCGTCTCTGCAAAAACTTCCTGCGTATATCCACTGTTTTCTCTGGCGGTTTGCAACCTTTTTCCAATCTGTATATTGATTTCCTTCTTCTCTGCTTTCATGGAATTCACCTCGCTTTTATGGTAATGATACCAACGAGAAATACCCGAAAACAGATTGCAATACAACACTTCAAAAGTCGTATTGCGACATATCCCCATAAACGAAAAGTGAGCAGCAGACACCAATCCGCTACTCGCCTTCTATCTTTCTTTATTCTAATTACATTTCCTGTTATTCCACCAGTTTCCCAAGCACCACATGATTATATTGGTAACTCACAATCCTTTAGCCAAAATCGCAGTTCCATAACAGTCACAGCAATTTTATATTTTACTTCGATTTCAACTTTTTCTGGCGGATTGGCTAAAAGCCTGTCAATATCCTGTTCCTCAACATCAGCCATTTTTGCTATCGTTAGCTTGGATATGCCATGATAGGAAACAAGCACTTCCAAAAAACCGCTTAATTGCTTATCCTTATCTTCAATCGCTCCAAAATACAGAAATCCTACTTCTATTTAAAATTCTGAATTATGAACTCAATTCCGTTACCAGTGAAGAATATCTTTTTGTCCGGTTCTTTATA
>ENA-OPAA01001076-OPAA01001076.1-human-gut-metagenome-genome-assembly--contig:-NODE-1076-length-16427-cov-3.402822_pt1 | contig 16427 bp, 10 predicted proteins | sample MGYA00241049_ERZ501414 | MGnify/ENA primary metagenome ERZ501414 (study PRJEB25962, sample SAMEA2042520) | human gut metagenome | biome: human gut; feature: human-associated habitat; material: faeces... | reverse complement strand
CAGGCGAAGTCGTTGCTTGACCCGTTGCTGGGCAGCCATGCCGGAATCATCTTTGCCCTGGCATTGCTGATGGCGGGGATTTCCTCCACCATAACCAGTGGTATGGCGGCAGGTTCTATCTTTGCGGGTATTTTCGGTGAGTCTTATCATATCAAGGATATCCACTCTAAGGTCGGTATTTTGATTTCTTTGGGGATAGCATTGGTTCTTATCTTCTTTATTGAGAATCCCTTTTACGGACTTATCATTTCTCAGATGATTCTGAGTATCCAGCTGCCTTTCACGGTGTTCCTGCAAGTAGGACTGACCTCTTCCAAACGGGTGATGGGCAAATATGCCAACTCCCGGTGGAGTTCATTTGTGCTTTATACCATTGCGGTGATTGTCTCCGCATTGAATATCATGCTGTTGCTCAGTTGAATAATGTGCGAATTTGCCCATGTGCCAATTGCCATGCGGGACCATAGCGCAGCACGTGGGCACATGGGCAAATTTTTTATTTCGTTTTGCTTTCCGAGATAATCAGCAGCTTGTCACCGGCGTGCAGTTGCAGAGAGCCATTGGGAATCATGAACTCGTTTCCTCTTTTTATCAGCATCACCAGCATACCTTTAGGCAGGTTCATATCCATTAGTCTGTTTCCTTTTGCCAGCATTTCTTCCGTCAGTACGATATCGCGGAGGTCTGTATTGATTTCCTCCGGTATCTCTACTCCGAAATCATTTCCTGTTTTTTCCAGTGGGGTATCCAGATGGAGTAATTTGGCCATCCATGAAATGGTCGTTCCTTGAACCACTAAAGACAATATGGTAATGAAGAATACGATATTGAAAATCTGAGTAGATCCCGGCACATCAGCCACTACCGGATAAGTGGCGAATATGATAGGTACTGCTCCGCGCAATCCCACCCAGGAAATAAACAGCCGTGAGTTGATGTTCATCTTTTTAAAGGGAAGGAGGCAGAGCAGGACACTGAGCGGGCGGGCGAGGACAATCATGAAAATGCCGATCAAGGTTGCCGGTATGGCGATGGACAACATTTCATGGGGATTCACCAGCAATCCCAGGCTCAGGAACATGATAATTTGGAAGAGCCAGGTCATGCCGCTCATAAAAGTAGCGATCTCCTTACGGTTTACAATGCGTGCGTTACCCACCATCATCCCTGCTATATAGACAGCCAGATAGCCGTTTCCTTTACACAGGTCGGTCATGGTGAATGTGAAGAAAATAAAGCTCAGCAGCAAGATAGGATAGAGTGACTGGTTCTTCAAGTCAATCTTGTTGATGATTGCTACCGCCAGTTTTCCCAGCAGGAATCCTGATGTGCCACCCACAGCAAACTGAATCAGGAATGAAATCAGAATATCGTCTGCCCCCATGCCTGCCGACGTGATGAACTGTATCAGGACGATAGTAAGCATATACGCCATAGGGTCATTACTTCCGCTTTCCAGTTCCAGCATCGGTCGGAGGTTATGTTTCAGATTCATGCTTTGCGAGCGCAGGATGTTGAACACGGAAGCAGAGTCCGTAGAGGACATGGTAGCCGCCAGCAGCATGGCCGTCATCAGGGACATGGTAATGCTGACATTCGAGAATCCGGAAATCCAATAAATAAAGAATCCGGTGAAAATAGTAGTAAGCAACACACCGAAGGTGGAAAGCAGTATGCCTTGTGGCAATACAGGCTTGATATCCGAGTATTTGGTATCCATACCCCCTGAGAACAGAATGATGCTAAGGGCCATCATGCCGATGAACTGGGCTTCGCTCGCATCATGGAACTGGAGTCCCAGACCATCGCTTCCGAACAGCATGCCGACCAATAAAAAAACAAGTAACGTAGGGATTCCGAACCGGTATCCGGTCTTACTCACTACAATACTTACGAACAATAGGATGGAACCTATCAAGAGAATGTTTTCTGCATTAAATATCATACTTCTGTGATCTTGTTTAATTTTTTAATATGATGTGCCAGCATCAGGCAGGCTGTGATAAACGCTAACAGATCGGATACAGGCATACTGAGCCAGATACCGTTCAGTCCCCACCAATGAGGTAGTAACAGCAGGCAGGGTAATAAATACAACAGTTGGCGGGACAAGGAGAGGAAGATAGAAATTTTCGCTTTCCCGATAGATTGGAAGAAACTGGAAATTACAATTTGTATTCCCACGAAAGGAAACATCAGTACTCCGATTTGTAACCCGGTGCGTGCCAATGCTGTAAGTTCTTTATCGTCTGTAAACATATTAACAACCAAATTAGGGAAAAGTTCGCTGAAAGCAAATCCCAACGAAGTGATGCACCCCCCTGCAATCATGCAATATTTCAAAGTCTGCTTCACCCGGCCGAATTTGTGTGCGCCATGATTATAGCCCACAATCGGTTGCATTCCCATAGTCAGCCCCATGATAACCATTACAAACAGCATCAGCAGACGGTTTAATATGCCGTATGCGCCGATAGCCAGATCGCCCCCGTAGAGCAGCAGGCTCTTGTTGAATATAATGACAATGGCCGAAGCGCAGACATTCATCAGGAACGGCGACATACCGATACTGAAGATATTCTCTACGATCCGTTTCCTTAATTTGAATATCCCTTTCTTGAAGCGGATATAACTTTTTTCCTGCATGAAATGGCTCAGCACCCATATCATGCCGGCAAACTGTGAAAGGATGGTTGCCGTGGCTGCTCCGCGGATTCCCCAACCGAGCCAGAAAATAAAGACAGGAGCCAGAATAATGTTGCATCCCACTGTCAGCATGGAGGACAGCATCGCCTTTCGGGGATAACCGGTGGCACGCATGATATTATTCAGTCCGATCATTACATAGGTGACAGGACTTCCTATTAATATAATCTGCATAAAGTCGCGGGCGTATGGCAACGTGTCATGGCTTGCCCCGAAGAAGAACAGAATCCGGTCCAGAAACAGCAGGGTGATGCCTCCGTAGAAAATAGAATTTATCACACAGAGCACCGTTACGTTTCCCAGCACCTTCTCGGCACCGTCCGTATCCTTCTGCCCCAGGCGGATAGAAGAAATGGTAGCGCCACCCACCCCGACCAGTGTACAGAATGCCACCAGCAGATTCATCAGCGGAAAAGAAATAGCCAAGCCCGATATGGCCATGGCGCCGACACCATGACCGATAAATACACTATCAATAATGTTGTACAGTGATGTCAGTGTCATCCCTATGATGGCAGGGATAGAGTACTCTAAAAGCAGCTTTCCGACCTTTTCTGTACCCAGTATGTGCGGGTTGTTTTCTTTCATTCGCGTTTTTGTTATTTTTAAGCTTTGCAAAGTTAGGAATATGGAGGATTATTCGGACCTTTGTGGCGTTAAATCAAACTAAAAGTAATATGAATTCAACAAAAAGCATAGCAGCTTTATTCGATTTTGACGGAGTGGTAATGGACACTGAGACTCAGTATAGTATCTTCTGGAATGAACAAGGACGGAAATACCATCCGGAGCTTCCCGAATTCGGCCGGTTGATAAAAGGACAGACCTTGACACAGATTTATGCCAACTATTTTGCCGGAATGGAAGAGGTGCAGCATGAAATTACAGAAGATTTGAACAAATTTGAAAAAAATATGTTATATAATTATATCCCGGGCGTAGAGGCTTTCCTGAAAGAATTGAGGGAAAACGGGGTAAAGATAGCTATAGTCACAAGTTCAAATGAGATGAAGATGAGCAACGTATATAAAGCACACCCGGAATTGAAGCAAAGTGTGGACCGTATCCTCACTGCTGAAATGTTTACTCATTCCAAGCCTGACCCCGAATGCTTTCTGTTAGGTGCGACAGTTTTTGACACCGTGCCGGAGAACTGTGTGGTTTTCGAGGACTCGTTTCATGGCCTTGAGGCGGGGAATCGTGCCGGAATGACTGTGATAGGACTGGCTACCACCAATTCTGAAGAGCAAATACGCGACAAGGCAAATGCTGTTATTCAGGACTTTAATGGATTCAGTTTCGAAAAAATGAAGAATATGATGAGGTAATGTCAACTAAAACATCTACCTTTGCAGCCGTTTTTTATAAATTAAAGTAAATATGGCAGGATATATTTCGGGCGATACACGCAAAGTAACTACCCACCGTTTGGTGGAAATGAAGCAGAGAGGCGAGAAAATTTCTATGCTTACCTCCTATGATTACACGACAGCGCAGATTGTAGATGGCGCAGGCATCGATGTTATATTGGTAGGCGACTCCGCTTCGAATGTCATGGCAGGAAATGTGACCACACTTCCTATCACCCTTGATCAGATGATTTATCATGGAAAGTCTGTGGTCCGTGGGGTGAAACGCGCGCTTGTTGTGGTGGATCTGCCTTTTGGCACTTACCAGACTTCCGAATACGAAGCGGTGACCAATGCGATCAAAGTAATGAAGATTACGCACGCTGATGCTTTGAAACTGGAAGGGGGTGTGGAGATCATTGATGCGGTAAAGAAAATCATTGCTGCCGGCATTCCCATCATGGGACATTTGGGGTTAATGCCGCAATCTATCAATAAATATGGAACCTATACTGTACGCGCCAAGGACGAGGAAGAGGCCGAGAAGTTGTTGAGCGATGCACATCTGCTGGAAGAGGCAGGGTGTTTTGCGCTGGTACTTGAGAAAATCCCTGCGTCACTGGCAGAGCGTGTGGCCAGGGAACTGACCATTCCCGTTATCGGTATCGGAGCCGGTGGCGCGGTAGACGGGCAGGTACTGGTCGTATCGGATATGCTGGGGATGACCAACGGTTTCAGTCCTCGTTTCCTCCGTCGTTATGCCGATCTGCATACAGTTATGACGGGAGCCATACAGCAGTATGTGGATGATGTGAAAAAAGGGGATTTCCCTAACGAAGACGAACAATATTAAAAGTTTTTGCTGATATGTATGATGACTTCTTCTTTCCGTATGAAAAGGCAAAACTGTGGACTGGGAATATGTTTTTGTTATCCCTTTCCAATTTTTTGCTTTATGCATCACTATACATGATGCTTCCTGTGCTGCCTTTATGGATGGTGCGGCACTGGTATTGCAGTTATGCGGAAGCAGGAGCAGCCATTGCTGTTTTCGGGCTGGCCATGTTCCTTCCGGGAACATTCAACAGCTACCTTATTGATACGTTCAAACGTAAAAGTGTGTGCTTTATAGCGATATTCCTGTTTGTGGCATCCAGTCTGCTATATCCGTACGTTGCGACCGTAGGGTTCGTAGCTTTGGTCAGGGCTGTCCAGGGAGGGCTGTTCAGCGTCATTACCATGACTACGGGCAGTACACTGGTGATTGATGTCACTGCTTCCCGCCGCCGCACGGACGCCAATATCGCTTTTGCCTGGGCGGGTCGTTTTGGAATGGTGGTGGGTCTTGCCTTGGGGATCTATATTTATCCTTATTGGAATTTTCACCATATCATTTATACCAGTATGGCTCTGGGAGCGTTGGCGCTGGTGCTGATTCCGGCGGTGAAAGTTCCTTTCCGTGCTCCGCTCAGCACTTCATGGTTCTCGCTGGACCGTTTTTTGCTGCCGCGCACTTTGTGGCCGGGGATGAATATGATGATGGTGGCCATTATCTTTGGGATATTGGTGGCACATATTTACAATGAATTGTTTTTTGTTTGTATCCTGATAGGCTTTGTCCTGTCTTTGCTGCTTTTGCGTTACGTGCTTTCTCATGCTTCCGGTCGTTCGGAGGTAGAGCTGGGGCAGGCGGCAATGATAGGAGGGTTGTTATTGCTCGCTTTTTCCAATAGCTTGATGAACAGTTATATAGCTGGTATTTTGTTGGGGATGGGAACCGGAACCACTGTGTCACGTTTCTTTATAAAAATGATCAGCCTGCCGAGGCATTGCGAGCGGGGAACGGGAAACAATACCTATCAGCTGATGTGGGAGGCAGGAGTACTGATTGGTTTCCTGTTTGAGAATATGTGGACTGAGGGTCATCCCGATACTATTTATTGGATATGTATCGGTATCTGTGTCGTTCTGCTGCTGATGTATGAGTTCTTCACACATCCGTGGTATTACAGAAAGATGGAGGAAAAACAGTGAAATATGGCAACTTACATAAATTAATAATATAAAGAATATGGCAGACGACAAAAAGATTATCTTTTCGATGGTGGGCGTAAGCAAAGCCTTCCAGGCGAACAAACAGGTATTGAAGGACATCTACCTATCCTTTTTTTACGGTGCTAAGATCGGTATCATCGGTCTGAACGGTTCGGGTAAATCGACCCTGCTGAAGATTATCGCCGGATTGGATAAGTCCTATCAGGGCGAAGTGGTGTTCTCGCCGGGATATTCTGTGGGGTATCTGGCCCAGGAACCGTACCTCGACCCCACCAAGACCGTAAAGGAAATTGTAATGGAAGGCGTGCAGCCCATTGTGGACGCGCTGGCAGAATACGAGGAAATCAATCAGAAGTTTGGCTTGCCCGAATATTATGAGGACCAGGACAAGATGGACAAGCTCTTCTCCCGCCAGGCCGAGTTGCAGGACATCATTGACGCGACCGATGCCTGGAACCTTGACAGCAAGCTGGAACGCGCCATGGACGCCCTCCGTTGTCCGCCCGAAGACCAGTCCGTAGAACATCTTTCCGGTGGTGAGCGCCGCCGTGTGGCCCTTTGCCGCCTATTGTTGCAGAAGCCCGACGTGCTTCTTCTTGACGAGCCCACCAACCACCTTGATGCCGAATCCATCGACTGGCTGGAACAACACTTGCAGCAGTACGAGGGTACGGTGATTGCCGTAACGCACGACCGTTACTTCCTCGACCACGTTGCCGGCTGGATTCTTGAGCTGGACCGTGGCGAAGGTATTCCCTGGAAAGGTAACTACTCCAGTTGGCTGGAACAGAAGACCAAGCGCATGGAGCAAGAGGAAAAGACCGCCAGCAAGCGCCGCAAGACGCTGGAACGCGAGCTGGAGTGGGTGCGCATGGCTCCCAAAGCCCGTCAGGCAAAGGGAAAGGCGCGTCTGAACTCCTACGACAAATTGCTGAACGAGGATGTGAAGGAGAAGGAAGAGAAGCTGGAAATCTTTATCCCGAACGGTCCCCGTCTGGGTAATAAGGTGATTGAAGCCAAGCATGTGGCAAAGGCGTTCGGTGACAAACTGTTGTTCGATGACCTCAACTTCATGCTTCCACCCAACGGTATCGTGGGTATCATCGGCCCTAACGGTGCCGGTAAGACTACGCTTTTCCGTCTTATCATGGGACTGGAAAAGGCAGACAAAGGCGAATTCGAGGTGGGGGAGACCGTAAAGGTTGCCTACGTGGACCAGCAGCACAAGGATATCGACCCCAACAAGAGCGTATATCAGGTCATTTCCGGCGGAAACGATCTGATTCGCATGGGAGGGCGCGACATTAATGCACGCGCCTATCTGTCCCGTTTTAACTTCTCCGGTGCCGACCAGGAAAAGCTCTGTGGGGTGCTTTCCGGTGGTGAACGCAACCGCTTGCATCTGGCGCTCTGCCTGAAGGAGGAAGGTAATGTGTTGTTGCTGGACGAGCCCACCAATGACATCGACGTGAATACGCTCCGTGCCCTCGAAGAAGGTTTGGAGGACTTTGCCGGATGTGCTGTGGTCATCAGTCACGACCGTTGGTTCCTTGACCGTATCTGTACGCATATCCTCGCTTTCGAAGGAGACTCCAATGTGTTCTTCTTTGAAGGTTCTTATTCAGAATATGAGGAAAATAAACAGAAACGTCTTGGGAAAGAAGAACCCACCCGTGTACGTTATAGAAAGCTCATGAATGATTGATTTCGGTGCGAATTTGAAAGTATATTCTTTTACTTGTTGACAATACGAAAGCCCTGCTGTAGAATGCAGGGCTTTTTTTGTTTAAAAATATCTCAAAAAAGCCTTTCTACCTTCAAAAAATGTAACATAAATATAACATTAATCTCGTTTTTATTAGTTATATTTGCGACTTAAAACATAAATTAATGTTTAATTAATACTATCTATTAACAAAAAACAGAATTATGAGAAAACATCTAATTCAATTCCTGTTGGTTGCAGTGTTGTCGGTATTTAGTGCCGCTGCATTTGCTCAGACTACAGTGAGAGGTCAACTTGTTGATTCAGAAACAGGTGAACCGTTAGTGGGTGCCGCCGTCATGGTGGAAGGTACTACACAAGGATCGGTGACCGACATTGATGGCTATTTCAAGCAAAGCGTTGCTTCGAATGCGACATTACTATTCAAGTACGTGGGTTATAAAGACCAGAAGAAGAAGATTACGCAGAAGGGCGCTTCTGTGGATTTGGGTGCTATCCCAATGGAACCGGATGCTGTGATGCTGAAGGACGTAGTGATTACATCGTCTATTGCTGTGGCACGCAAGACTCCGGTTGCAGTATCTACTGTCGACCCCGTATTTATTGAAGATAAGATAGGTTCTCAGGAGTTACCGCAAATCTTGAAATCTACTCCGGGTGTTTATGCTTCTAATGAGGGAGGTGGCTTTGGTGATTCCAACATAAAGATTCGTGGTTTTAAGTCAGAATATGTGGCTATGATGATTAACGGTGTACCCATGAACGGAATGGAAAACCAGAAAGTATACATGAGTAACTGGGGTGGTTTGATTGATGTGGCCAGCAGTATTCAGGTACAACGTGGACTTGGTGCCAGCAAGGTGTCAACTCCTTCAGTAGGTGGCTCACAAAACATTATAACCAAGACTACTGATGCCAAGAAAGGCGGCTTCATCTCTTACGGCATGGGTAATGACGGCTACAGTAAAGTGATGTTCAGTGTCTCTTCCGGTCTGACAAAAGATGGTTGGGCCTTTACTTTATTGGGTGCCAGAGATAAACGCGACGGTTATATTCAAGGTACGGAATCCGAGGCCTACACTTGGTTCATGAGTATTGCAAAACGTATCAATGACAACCATCAACTTTCATTTACAGCTTTTGGAGCACCTCAGTGGCATAATCAGCGTAATATGGCAAATGGTTTGAATATCAAGGAGTATCAGCGTGTAAAACAATGGATGGGTGAGGAAAGTCCCTATCGTTACAATTCTACTTTCGGTTATCGCAATGGACAAGTGATGAACTCTTCACGTAACGAATACCATAAGCCCCAGATGTCTCTTAATCATTTGTGGCAAATCAACCATAAGTCAAGCCTCAGTACAGCAGCTTATATGTCTATCGGTACTGGTGCGGGCTATAGTGGTACGGGGGTAACGGGGTACACCAGCTCTTGGTACGGTACGGCCAGTGATGGTACGGTGAACACTCAGTTCCGTTGTCCTGATGGTACTTTTGATTATGATGCTGTGGATAAGCTTAATGCAGATAACTATACTAATCCGGTGAATGTGAGTGGAATGCCCGGTTATAAAGGTTCGCTGATGATTATGAACAAAGCCTCGAACGACCATTTCTGGACAGGATTAATTTCTACTTATACCACTAAGTTTGGTGATTACTTTGATTTCTATGGTGGTATTGACTTCCGCTATTATAAAGGTTTGCACAAGAATGTCATTACCGATCTTTTTGGAGGGCAGTATTATGTAGACTCTTATAACCGTAAGAGTGTATTGGCTGAGAATAGTGTGAATGGTGGAGTCACCTCCTGGGTAAACCAGAAGTTGGGAGTAGGAGATGTGATTCGTCGTGACTACGACGGTTTTGTGATGTACGAAGGTGGTTTTGCCCAATTGGAGTATAATAAAGATAAAGTGAGTGCATTTGTTTCAGGTGGTCTTACAAATACCAGTTATTGGCGTAAAGACCGTTTTTATTATAGTGGTGACAAACAGCTGTCTTCGAAGAAGCATTATTTGGGAGGCAATGTGAAAGCTGGTTTGAATTACAACCTTGATGATTACAATAACGTATTCTTCAATACCGGATTTATCAGCCGTGCTCCTATTTTTGATAATACCTTCATCAATTCTCAGAGTTCACATGAGCGTAATCCCGATGCTAAGAATGAGAAAGTTTACTCTTTCGAATTAGGTTATGGATATCGTAGCCAGTATTTTTCAGCCAATGTAAACGCCTATTATACTATGTGGAAAGACAAGGCTTTATATGATACCGGATCCTATGAAGACGTAAACGGGGCTTCCCAGCGTTGGACAATGAACATGACCGGTGCGCAGGCTAACCACATGGGTATAGAGCTTGACTTTATTGCCAAGCCTTTCCGCTGGATGGAAGTTAACGGTATGTTCTCTTGGGGAGACTGGCGCTGGAATGGGACAGCGAAAGGCTTCATGATGAATACTGAAGGCCAGATTATGGCGAATAGCCGTGGTGAAGTGGTGACAGATATGAGTAATGTAGATCAGTACAAGTATACCATTGAAATGGATAATGTACAGGTGGGCGGTTCTGCTCAGACTACAGCTGCTTTGGGAGTGACATTCCGCCCAATGAAAGGCTTGCGTCTTAATGCAGACTGGAACTTCTTTGCACGCAATTATGCCGATTATGACATTGATGCGAGCCAAGCCACTCAAAAAGAGGCTTACGTGGTGGAAAAACCTTGGGAGATTCCTTCATGGAGCACATTTGATGTAAGTGCAGGATATACCTTTGACTTCGGTAAGATTCGTGCTACACTGAGCGGCAATGTGAACAACTTGTTCAACCAAGAGTACATAGCCGATGCACGCGATGGAAGTAACCATGACTGGGAGACGGCCACACGTGTTATCTATGGTTGGGGACGTACTTATACTGTAAGATTGAAGTTGAATTTCTAAGCGAACATATTTATGAAAAAACATATATTATTAGGAACCGCATTGGCTTCGCTGTTTGCACTTGGGGCCTGCGATTATAACGAGGATAATTTCCCCGGATTTGATGAAAAAGAAACCATCACGGATGTCAGTACCGATACCCTCGTATTGGCTGATGCCCATTATGGCAAAATAGCTTCTATGCCGAAGAACCAAGGGATAGCTCTTGCCAAGGATCCCGAGGGGCAGACTTATCTTACGGCATTGAACCAGCTGGGTAAAACCAAGATGTTTACTGATATGGTAGCTCCTGAAGATTATCTGCCTGCATTTGTCGATTCGCTCTACGCATATCTGTCAGATGGTTCCAAGGTGCTGGTGCAGTACAATATCGGCAAGGAGCAACCTGAATATCTCTCGAAGATAAACGAAGCTCAGACTTTCGATCTTACTTCTGACAATTACGCTACAGTATGGGGGGAAAGCATGGTAGTGAAATATCTCACCCCTTCTACGTTGAAGAAGCTTCCTGCTTTGTTGAAGGAAGGTATCAAGAACCCGAAGACGGGAGATGTGTGCCAAGTGAATTACGCTTGGTCGGAGACCGAGCCCAGTACTGGCGGCGGTGCAGTGAAAATGGTATACCAGAAAGTAACTTCTATTGATGCCGAAGGAGGTAATTATGTCATTGTGGCTCCGACGAAGGACAATACTTGGATTCCTTTCGGTCAGTTCAAAGACCCGGATAAGACGTATGGTTATATGGAGGGTGAACCGGTAGAGATTGCGGATGGTTTCATCACCAGCGATGTGTCCAATCATATCATGACACTTACTCCTACGGAAAAAGGTTTCACTATGCAACGTCCGGATGGCAAGTTCATCTATCAGAGTGGTACGTTTAACAGTTTCAACATCGGTACTTCCATACCCGAGGGTGGGGATTGGAGCTTTGCTTACAACTATGACCGTAAGGCATTTGATGTAAAAAATGTGGAAAAGGACAAAATCATCAAGCTGAATTTCTATGAAAAAGGAAACTCTTATTCATACGGTTCTTATCCGAATGCTACGTTGGGCATTTATATGAATGAGTCGTTCAATGGAAACGAGGGCGGTTTCACTACTCAAAATGTGAAACTTACCGGCACGTTAACTAATGTATGGAAGGTGGATGGTAAATATGGTTGGAAGGGTAGTGCTCATGTAGGAGATAGCGATTTTGAATCGGAAGCATGGGTGGTTTCTCCTATTATAGATTTAGCAAAAGCGAAGGCTCCTCTTCTTAAGGTAGATATTGCCATTAATTTCTTGAATGGTAACAATCGTGCTGATTTTATTGAATTGCTGGCTTCGGAAGATTATGTGGATGATGTGGCTACTGCTGAATGGAAGACTCTGAATGTACCTCAATGGCCGGAAGGCAAGAATTGGAATTATGTAAATTCCGGTGATATTGACCTGAGTGCTTACGAGGGCAAGAAGATAGCCATTGCTTTCCGTTATAAGAGTACTACAGAGTGTGCGCCTACTGTAGAGTTTAAGAATATGTCACTTACAAGTACCGTATCAGGGTATTATGAGGGTGTGGATATTTATAAGGAGATTCCTGAATCAGAAGCTGAAATGCCTGCTCGTGCCGTTACCCGTGCATCAGACGTGAAGCCAAATGCTTCTGCTCTCTACCAGTATGACGGTTCGGCTTGGACTGCCTACGAAGAAAGCGCAAGTATCGGTATCCGTGTGATGCAACCTGCCGATTATGTTTCTACCGGTTCGGACTATTTGAGCGATGCTGATGCCGTATTGCCCGTTTATCTGAAGAATGCATTCCCTTACGCACAGAGCGGGGATGTCAAGGCAGTAGTTTATTTCGGAAATAAGGAGTATGATGTGATGGCCGATGAATATGGCTTCGATGGCACTGCATGGGTGAAGAAGAATACCGAAACGGAAACTGCTGAAATGGCATTCCTGAAGACTGACGGCAAATGGATGGAAGCAAAAGAGTATTATAGCAATGACTTTGCTGGTGAACTTCATAACGATGCCCAGATTGTGAATGTGAAGCTTGATGGCATGAATTATGTATGGAGTGCAGGTGCAGGTTATACCCGTATCAAGGCAAGCGGTTATTATCAGCGTAACCGCGATACGGAGGCATGGCTTGTAACCGGTGAGGTAGATCTTACCGAAGCTATTGCCCCACAGATGGTATTCACTGCTTCGGCAGACTATTTGTATGGAGGCAAAATTGAGAACGCAGTGTCTGTACATGTGTCCGAAAATTATATCCCTGCGGCTTCTACTGCTACTGAGGAAGAGAAGATTGCAGCATTGCAGGGAGCGGCTTGGAGTGATCCGTTGTCGTTCGAGTGGCCTACAAGCTCTAAAGAGATCGAAATGCGTACTTCCATGGCTGACTATGTGGGCAAGAAAGTATATGTGGCATTCCGTTATGCAAGTAATACTGATCCTGGATTTGCTCCTACATTCTACATGAGTAACTTTGTGGTGAAGGAATAATTCCTGAGGTTGTGCAATAGACAATGTGGTAATGGACTTTACTGTCCATTACCACATTTGCATTCTTAGTATCGTAAAATCAAATTTAGAAACATAGATGAAAAAACTGTCTTACTTATTTCTTTTGCTGGTCGGAATTTGGCTGGCTGGATGTGATGATTCTTCAGAGGCTTCGCTCATTCCCGAGATAATACCTACCGAGCAGGGTTCGGATACTTACGTGATGAAGGGCTATGAGTCGAGCGACAATGGTTTCAACGTGTATAAGCCCAAGGCTATCGGCACCCCTTTCTATATCCAGTCCAAAGCTTTTACCGGGCGTAATTACGCATTTGCTCCTGTTAATAGTGAGTCGCTGGAAGGGCTTACTGTTGTTCCGTCTGCCGATGCTTTCAGCGAAAGCGTTGAGGTGAAACCCTCTACGTGCTATTGGGTGCGTTTCAACCGCTACAATCATTATCAGATGGGCAAGCTCCGCGTGGCCTATATTCACGGTAATGAAGTGGGCATAGAGTATGTGGCTTCTGAGGATATAGATGTGAAAAATGCCAATATTGCTGATAACAATAAAGCAGACAATCTTGAAATCCCAGCTCTCAATGCAACCAATCAATATATTGAATACTATGCAGGCGTGTCTGATGAGGAAGGTGCCGGGCAGGTACTCAATTTCTCTTTGGAATACATCGCTTCCAAGAAGCATTCGGCTTGGGTGGCATTCAGTTTCGACCCGATTACTGCGCAAGACAACGTGAAGCGTGCCAACGAGTGGAATCAAGACGACCCCAATATTGACAACAGCGTGGAGGTGACTGAATCCATGCATAAGAGCGATGGGTACGACAAGGGGCATCTTTGTGCCAGCGAAGACCGTGTGTACAGTAAAAGTGCCAATAAGCAGACCTTCTACTACAGTAATATCTCGCCACAGATAGGGAGTTTCAATCAAAAGTATTGGGCGGCTCTTGAGAAGCAGGTGCAGACTTGGGGACGTTCCACCATCAATGGCACATACGACAAACTTTATGTCGTGAAAGGTGGTACTACTGACCGTTTGCTTACCAATTTCACAGGTGTGAAGAAAGCCAATGACGAGCTTTATCCCACCACCAATGCCGACGGGCTGACACTTGGCGGACTCATTTGTCCCAGCTATTATTACATGGCTCTGTTGAGCGAGAAGGCAGGGGTTTATCATACTATCGCTTTTTTAGTCCCTCATTCTGAATTATTGCCAGAAAAACCTGGAAAAGATGAATTTATGGTTTATGCCGTTTCTATTAAAAATTTGGAGTACGAAACTGGTATCGACTTCTTCTGTAACCTGCCTAATGAGATAGAGAAGACTGTAGAAGCTACTTATAGTGCTGACGATTGGGCTTGGTAAAAGCTTCAGAAACTATAAGGAGAGTCTCCCCTTTTAGTATGACGGGCATGTCATGATTTAGGTAGCTTTCTTAAAAGCTGTTTTCGTTTTGATGGAAACTGACTTCTTATCCGTATCTTTGCATATTGATTAAAAAAAGAGATATTCATGGAACTTTCGGATATACTTCATAATTTGAAGATACAAGAACTTACTCCGATGCAGGAGGCTGCTAAGGAAGCCTATCAATCAGCCCAAGATTTAGTGCTTCTTTCGCCTACCGGTTCGGGTAAGACACTGGCTTTTCTCCTTCCGCTGGTACAGACCTTGAAAGCGGATATACAAGGTGTGCAGGCTCTTGTACTAGTACCTTCACGCGAATTGGCTTTGCAGATAGAAACTGTGTTCAAGTCTATGGGAACTCCTTTCAAGGCTATGAGCTGCTATGGCGGACGCCCTGCTATGGAAGAACACCGGACAATGAAAGGCATTCATCCCGCCGTCATTATCGGTACTCCGGGACGTATGAGCGACCATTTGAGGAAAGAGAATTTCAATGCCGCCACTGTCGTCACTCTGGTGATAGATGAATTCGACAAGTGTCTTGAGTTCGGTTTCCATGACGAGATGGCAGAGGTTATCGGGCAGCTTCCCTCACTGAAAAAACGTGTGCTTCTCTCGGCCACCGATGCAGAGGAAATACCGCAATTTGCCGGAGTAGGAGGTGATTCCCCGTCTTCCGGCTCCCGGCTCATGAAGCTTGATTTTCTTGCTCCGGAAGCCCTTGCTCCGCGTCTGCGGCTGCATAAGGTCGTTTCTCCGGAGAAGGACAAACTGGAAACCCTCTATAACCTGCTTTGTACCCTCGGCTATCATTCCACTTTGGTATTCTGCAATTATCGTGAAAGCGTGGAGCGTGTTGCCGGGTACCTGCAAGCCAGGAAGTTCCCTTGCGACATGTTCCATGGCGGTATGGAGCAGCCCGACCGCGAACGTGCGCTTTACAAGTTCCGCAATGGCAGTTGCGCCGTACTGATATCTACAGACCTTGCCGCCCGCGGACTGGATATTCCGGGTATTGAGAATGTGGTGCATTACCATCCTCCCGTAAACGAGGAAGCCTATACACACCGTAATGGACGTACCGCCCGTTGGGAGGCATCGGGAAATGCATATCTTGTTCTGCATGCCGAGGAGCGGGTACCCGAGTACATTTCTGAAGACATCGAAACGTACGAGTTTCCGGAGACGCTTCCCAAACCGGCCAAGCCCCGATGGGCTACCTTATATATAGGTAAAGGGAAAAAGGATAAGTTGAACAAGATAGATATTGTCGGCTTCTTGTATAAAAAAGGAGGAATGGCGCGTGAAGATGTCGGGCAGGTGGATGTAAAGGAACACTATGCCTTTGTAGCCGTGCGCCGCAGTAAAATGAAACAATTGTTGACGCTGGTACGCGGTGAAAAAATCAAGGGAATGAAAACTGTTATCGAGGAAGCAAAATGATTTATCTTATAAATATTCATTTTATTTGCGCTTATTCTTTTGAATATGAAGTAATGAAACCGCCTTGCTTTTAGTTTCTCTAAAAGTATTATCCTTGATAAGTAAAGATAACAAAATGGTGCATATATCTTGTATAAACCATTAAAAAGTAAGCTAAATACGGCTTAAAAATAGAATTTCATCAGGAAAGGTTTGTTTTGAAGAAATATTTCCGTAATTTCGCAAAGTCGAAAGACATTAATGAACGAAATTGTATAACCAAA
>ENA-OPAA01001073-OPAA01001073.1-human-gut-metagenome-genome-assembly--contig:-NODE-1073-length-16442-cov-5.299323_pt1 | contig 16442 bp, 20 predicted proteins | sample MGYA00241049_ERZ501414 | MGnify/ENA primary metagenome ERZ501414 (study PRJEB25962, sample SAMEA2042520) | human gut metagenome | biome: human gut; feature: human-associated habitat; material: faeces... | reverse complement strand
ATGCTATGCCAAATTGTTGGATTTCAATAATGACGGCATCAACGAACTTATCCTGGCATACCAAACGGAAAAGTATAACAAAGACAAAGTTCAGTATCATGTAGAATTGTGGAAATATGACGGAAAATCTGCAAAACGGGTTACCTCACGTATTTCATGGTCCGGAAACAACATACCATATTTTGGAGGATTTTCCATCTGCAAATACAACGGAAAATTTTTGCTAAATATTACAAATAATGCTGGCTGGAATAATTACTATTATGGAGCCCAGAGCGATGGATCTGTCGGACTGGTCCATAAACTTATCTGGAAGGGAGATGCAATGGAAGGAGACTGGTACCTTAATGGCAAAAAAATCACCGTAAATAGTTATCGAAACTATTATAATAAATATCATGCCAATACAACAGGGGTTGGTTTTGCTAAAGCTTCGTATAATGACATTATACGAAAGGATATTTCCAACACCAAAAAGAAATTAGGAATGTAATTTCCGTCTGGTCGTTGCAGGGAATGAAGCCTTTTCAAGCATATATCGGGCATACTCAAAGAAATTCATCAAAATAAAAGAGGGAAAAAATGAAAACAGAAGAGAAAAAACAAAACTCACTTATACAGAAATCAGTATTTCTGCTGATAATAATGGCATTATGGATATGCATGGGAACAGGATTTACAGTGAAGGCGGCACAAAGAGAAGACACTACGCTCTTAAAAATATATGATGGACAATCCGTAGAAGCAAGCCGTATTCAGTTTAAGGCAGACGTAGCCACTCCAGACTCTAATCGAATAGACATCTATCGTTCAGAGAAGCCGGTATCTCAAGGTGGAAAATTAGAAAAACTGGATAGTTTCAGGGTAATAGGAGACTTCTGGGAAGTCCTCGGTGACAACCTGTATATGAACTACGGGAATAATTTCAAGGTACAGTGCTATTCCCATGATACATGCGTGGAGGGAAATCTGACTTTTGTAGATACTACGGCAAAAGCCGGACATCAGTATTCCTACAGACTGGTCTATGGCGATATGGTGTATGATCCGGACAGCGGAGAATATAGCGTGGAGATTGTATCAAATATCATTGATGTAAAGGCCAATCTGCAGACACCGGAGCTTTACAAGTGTTACTCCACAGACAATAAGACCGTAAAGCTTTCCTGGAGCTATATCGCACAGGCAGATGGCTACAGATTGTATCGATATGATAACGGAAAGTGGTCATTCCTGAAAAATGTCAAAAAAAGAAATGTGATCACCACAACTGACAAAAATGTACAGGCCGGAAAGACTTATCAGTACAGAGTGCTGGCGTACAGAGTCATAAAGGGCAAAAATATTTACAGTTCCAAAAGCAAAGCCCGAAAGATCACCTTGAAAACAGCAACTGTAAAAGGTGATTATCAATATGGCAGCGTCTACGGTCCATATCTGGATACGCAGCATCTGGCACAGGTTCGGAGTGTTGTCCAGAGTTTTAAGATCAATTACATCCGTAAAGGAATGTCAGACTATGACAGGGTACTGACTGCATATAATTACCTCCGCAGCAACTGCAGCTATGCTTATAAGGGCTGGCAGTATAATTATGCAAACACCGCCTGGGGTGCATTGGTATATGGAGAAGCACAATGCTCCGGATATGCCAGAGCCATGAAAGCACTCTGTGATGCGATCGGAGTAGACTGCAGATATGTACACGCAGACTCCAAGGCAAGTAACCCAAGCCACCAGTGGAATCAGGTAAGAGTTGGCGGCAAATGGTATATTCTGGATGCGCAGTCAGGCGGATTCCTGCTTGGCAGCCGGACATGGAAGAATAAGGCAGGTATGTCATGGGATACCAAAGGATTACCAACCTGCAGCGTGACGGATTACAAAAAGTGATCAGAATGGAAAGAGACTTCAGTTAATATGACTGGAGTCTTTTTTGTGTCTCAAAATACTTTTTGATATTGGTTCTCCGCAAAAAAACCACTTTTGCATATCCATTTATCCAGTTTTTCCCCGGACAATGCCTCCGCGGAAGAGAAATATTCTTAATTTTTTCTTCCTTGTTTTTCATATTATCTCCAAAATGAATTTCAGGAGGTATATGTGTAATGAAGTTAAAGAGATTGGTTCCGAGAATGATAATCGGAGCAACAATGGCTGCTATGATGGCAGTACCCGTATCTGCATGTAATATTAATTCTGGTAGTACCCCCCCCTGATAGAATTTTCGAGGGTTAGTAGTACCAGTGCAGATGACAACTCTGGAGATAACAGTGGGAAGGTATACGACTTTAAGGATCCCAAAACTTCAGGAGTAGTAACTGTTACCAAATCATGGGATGACAGTTCTTCTAATGATGAGAGAACGGTACCGGATGTTTCTATCAGCACGGAGAAACCCAGTAAAAGCGCATTAGGACATGTAATCACCTATCATGGAAATGGATTGTCCTTCCCAGATGGAAGTATACAAAACGAAATCGTCATTAATAATTCCGGAAAAATAGTTTCTGGACAATATAAAGAATTATATGGCTCTTTGGGGTGGTATTCTGATAAGGCTTGTACACAAAAAGTAAAAGTTGATTCTGCCGGACTGCCGGTAAATGGAATTAACGCTGATTTGGATCTGTATGCAAAACAGAAAACGTTTGTTTTAAAAGCTAGTTACGATTTTAATAATCTTATTCCTTCCATGGCAACATCGGTTATATTTACGAATGAAATCATGCCTATATCTGCAACCTTAATTAATGTGGATAAAGACGGAGATAATGGAGTAGTGGCATGGATGGATAAAAATGTCATGAAAGTTTCCACTCAGTCCTACGGACAAAAAGCAATTATAACTGACTGCCAAGGTATGTTTTTAAATAAATCAAATTTAACAACTATAGATTTTAATAATTTGGATACAAGTAATGTAAAAGATATGGCAGGAATGTTTCAAGGTTGTGAAGGACTTACCTCCTTAAACTTAAGCTATTTAAAAACCGATGAGGTTACTAATATGTCATATTTGTTTTATCACTGCACTGGTCTTACTGACTTAGATCTCGGTTCATTGCATACCCATAAAGTAACTGATATGACATATATGTTTGCCCGTTGCAGTAGTATAACCAGTCTGGATCTGACTTCTCTGGACACCAGTGAAGTTACCAGTATGCGTGGCATGTTTGGCAATTGTAGCGACCTTACCAACTTGGATTTGACTCCTCTGGATACACAGAATGTCACGAATATGTCCGGTATGTTTAGTAGTTGTAAAAGCCTTACCAGTATGGATCTGTCTCCTTTAAATACTAAAAATGTAACGGATATGAGCTGGATTTTTTCCTCCTGCGTAGGTCTTTCAAGTATCGATCTTTCTCCTTTAGACACCAATAATGTCACAGATACAAGTTTTATGTTTTACGGTTGCACCGGACTTAAAACTCTTGATTTGACATCTATGAATACTAGCAAGGTTGTCACCATGCAACAAATGTTCTATGATTGCAGCGGCCTCACAAGCCTAGATTTGACTTCTCTGGATACTCGTAATGTTATGGGTATGAGTGGCATGTTCCAAGGTTGCAAAAGCCTTATCAATCTGGATCTGTCGTCTCTGAATACACAAAAGGTAACAAGTATGAACTCCATGTTCCTCGACTGTGACAGTCTCTCAACCTTGTCCATTGGAGAGAAATTTGCCTTTGTAGGCACATATTACAATCTTCCATCCGACACTTGGTACTCCTCCAATGGCACCGCCTATATATCAAACGGAAATTCATGTACAATACCAAGTAACAAAGCTGACACCTACACCCGTAAATAATATATCCAACTTCAGGCTGTTCTCCTTACGAGCAGCCTGATTTTTTGTTTCCTTTGTTTTTTTTCATATTTTCAAGTACAAAAAAACGAAAGGAGAATAAAAAACAATGAATAAGGAAAAATCAGATCGAATACGAACCAAACCCTCAAAGTTTGGATGGCGTATTCACGATGGATCTCAAAAGGTACAGGTAACTGAAATGGGAGTTTATGTCTGCCCAGTCTGCAAAGAAACAAGTAAGTTGGTGCAGCGGCAGGCTCCAGGTTTCAAGAATATCCTGTCCATCTGCCAGCATGGTCACACCTGTGAGATTACCAAATCTTTATATGAAAAATATAAAGTTGGCGATCGCATCCGCAGATATGAATCCACTTTTGGCAAGGATGCTACTGTGCGCCTGGACTGTTATACCGAGGGCGTGATCGAGAAGTCATATCCTAGTCTGGTTGACTGGCTGTTCGATTACCGGATTGACAAGTGCGTGAGTAATGGAGCAGAAATAAAAGCCCCTGCATGGATCATCGGACATCTGTCGGTTGGCAGTTATCATCACGACAAACATGTCGTTTTGCTACAAAAAGCCGCGTCCACAGTAACTTATACACAAGAAAATTTGATTCTGTAAATACAGGAGGATAAATTCATGAGAGATATTCACAAACAAAGGATTATTCAGACAGCAATACGTGAATATAAGGAGTCTGTTCTTTTTGGTTTCAGCCCAAGTGCACCTCACGCCATCAATATGATGGAGGAGGCTTTGCATATGTGCAGACCTTACAATGTGCTGGGTATTTCTGTATTAGAAAATAGCTTAAAAGAAGCTAAGAAAAAATACGAAAAAGAATTATCCGGGACTGACAAACTGGATGTTTGATTTCCGTATCGACAGATGCGTAGGAAACGGAAGGGAGATAACAGCTCCTGCCTGAATTATCGGACATCTGTCCATTGGCAGATCCAACAAAAGTGTCGTCCTGGTAAAAAAGCAATACCTGATGGAACCTAGAAGAAACTGAATAACATTTTATAACAAAGGAGAAAAACATGATCAAAAAAGAAGACAAACCTGAGTTTATAGGGCAAATAATGGATCTTTTCGAGGATTTCCTGGATGAATACGGGATTAAAATTCCTCAAAAAGAAGGAGAGGAAAGCTATGATCCGGATACTCCGGTAAATCTGTGTGGAAAAGCTTATGATGACCTGGCAGAACAGCTGGAGGGCTTTTTCCGTAGCTGGGGTGTCATAAAGGATGAACGCCCACAGGTAGAATATCTCTTCATTTTATCCTTAAATGGGATCAAATGTGAGGGAACCATCTCCGTAAAGGCAAAGGATTCGGATGAGGCTTACAGAAAAGCACAGGATCTGGCGGAGACAGAACTTAGCAGTTCTTTTCCATCTTTGGACATTCCATATGATGTAGAACCAATTGAGGAAGAAGGCTATCCCCTTTACTCCATAATCACTGAGTTTCTGCCTTTTTCGACAGAACAAAAGGTTGTTTCAACTTCTGACAAAGCAGATGCTGATGCTCTTTTTGAAAAAGCATGCAGAGATAATTCGGCTGTCAAACTGACAGTTCAGACCAGTTCCAAGGCATCCCCGGCAATCCTTAAGAAATGGAGCATCTGATTTTGCGAAAAAAAGAGAAAAACATGAGCTGGCTTCCGGAGAAGTGTATCTCCGCGGAGCTGGCACACAGGACCAAGTACAGCACGTTGAGACGGGCTCTGGACGGGAATAAGATTTCCGTTGTTGTCCGTGGGTACTGCTGGTATACGAAAAACTGCCCAAAACGGTTTCTGGGCATGATCAGGCGGGAGATGAAAAGACTCTATCCACGCTTCGAATACACTTATTAAGTACAGAGGAGGAAAATAATATGACAGGTTACAGATGCGAAGAGTTTTTTGGAGAGGGGCGCCGAGATGCGGCGTCCGTAATGGCATACGAGACATTTGTATTGGAGAATACAGATATTCTGGATTACCTGATCAAATCCGATCTTATCGGTGAGACTATGAAGGAGCTTCTTTTTGTTTATAAAACCCTCATGAAAGAAGGAATGCTTATCCATACCGGATTCGATACAGACTACGAAGAGATGCTTTACCGATATCGTAATAATGAAAAAGACCGGGTAGAGTTCTTTGAGGAAGTTCTTGACGATATCCGTAAAGCGACAGGTGTTAATGTCAGATTCTGTCTGTGGCTCTGTGACAGTCCGCAGGAGTGCCTTGATTCCCATAATGCAGATCAGGCAAAACACCTCAAAGAGTTTGAGTTCGATATGTATGATACTTCTGACATTGTCCTGGCTGATCTTGGCAAAAAAGGAAAGCTGTGCGGGTATGAAAAACTGCCCGAGGCTTCCTGTTCTGTCCAGATGGAAAATAACTTATAACTGCTACTGCGGAGGTTTGCTCCGCGGCATTTAAAACAAAGGAGAAAAACATGTATATCATTGACACGTATCTTGATAAAGACCGGCTTCCTGTTCTTGAAAAAAAAGAACTCTGCCGGGAAACACAGACACTTAATTCGCCGGATATGACCTTCGATTTCCTTAACCGGTATTTCCGTCTCAAAGACCGGACGGAAGAATATATATACCTTCTGGCATTTGACAAAAAGTGTCATCTGATTGGGGTTTTTGAGCTTTCCCACGGTACTGTGGACAGTTCGCTCATCACTCCGCGGGAGGTATTTATGAAGGCTCTGCTCTGCGGAGCTTCCGGTATCATCCTTGCACACAACCATCCGAGCGGAGATGTTTCTCCCTCAAAGATGGATATGCAGGTGATGACAAAGATCAAAGATGCCGGTGAGATACTTTCTGTACCGCTGCTAGATTTCATCATCTGCGGAGAGTGCTATTATTCAGCCCAAAAGGAAGGCTGTCTATAAAGGAGAAAAATTATGCTGTTAGAAGAATTTGAGAAAAAGACCAATATTTTTGTACCAGGAGAGTATTTCGACCTGATCCATCAGTTTTATATGAACACAGAGATGGATAAAGACCAGTTCTGCAAAGGGAGCCGGGTTGTGTCCAAACGTAAGGAAGTCCTTTGGGGCTTCTTTTTTTTAATTTCTCATCAAATCCTCAGACTTTATCTTGTATTCTTTCAGGAACCGGTAATAGGTCGACCTGCTGATCTGCATAATTTCCATGATGTCCTTCATGGAAGTTTTTTTCTTCATCAAACTGCAAAAAGTAAGATATCGTTTCCTGATCTCCTCATTGTTCTTTTTTCTTCCGGCATTTCTGTTATTATGGGATGATGAACTCCACAGTTTTCTGTTTTCTTCCTGAAGTTCTTTGATTGTCTTGATGTAGTAATCACTGGATTTTTCCAGTGTTTTCCCAAGCTCCTGGAAATGATTCTCGTATCCCTCAATTTGGAATTTGAGTTCTTTTACTTCATTCTCCAAAAAAACCTTATACTCTTCCAGACACTTTTTTTCATTTTCCAGGGCAGCGCAACGTTCTTCCAAGGAATTAAGGAATGAAATATTCCTGCTGTTCTTAAGCTGTGCTTTCATCTGACGGAGTTTCTTGTCTGACTCATCTCGTTCAGCTTTGATCTGCTCAATAAACTGATTTACTTCTTCCTCATTTTTTGCGGAAATCTGCGCCTGCAGTTCTGATGCCTCTTTTTTTTAATTGAATGTTTTTTTCCCGCAACAAGTTGATCGCATATTTATGACCTTCCGCCTGCAGCCGGAGATTATGGATCAACTTTTGATCAGATTCATGAATGAAAGAATAGTTCTTTAATCTGTCTGCTTCCTGCTGCAACTCCTGAATCCTTTTTTGAGACTCTTCCAGTTCCTGCAGGATCTGCTTTTTCGTTTTTCCAGTCATAGGACTCCCTCCGTTTCAACTTTTACCTATTTTATCATATTGTTAGGTTGGCGTATACAGTCTCAAAAATTAATTTGTGAGAAAAGTGAATTCGAATTCACTTTTTTGCCGTTGACCGGACAGTCCTGAAACGGTATAATCGGTTTGCTCTGCGTTTTTTCGTGTGAGCAGAAACGCAGGAGAAGATCGGTTAAACTATTCTCAAAAACGAAGGAGGATATTATGGCATATACAGATGAAGAGATCATGGCACTGGTCAAAGAACGTGGTATATTGCGGTACTCCATGCTGATGGCAAGGTTTCATATTTCCAGTGTGGAAGCAAAAAATATCGTTTCTGACTACATTTTCAAAGGTATCGTGGATGAGGACGGGAGATATGGAAAAAAGTCCGAGTGTTCCTGGAAACGTTTCTCTCCGAAAACGATTGCCGAGATCAACAGCGAATCCGAAACTCAGGAAGAAGCTGTAAAGGAAACTCCGCAGACGAGAAAAAAAACCTCGGATACAAAAAACTCGGACACAAAAATCCGTCAGGATCCAAATGGACAGTTGTCATTTTTCTGATCAAAACAGCCTTCGGGCTGTTTTTTTCGTGCCAGATTTCGATTTATCATTTTTCCTGTATCATTTAGAAAAAATGAAGGAGGAAAAAACATGAGTATCAAATGCAGTTTCTGCGGAATCGATCAATCTGAATGCAGATGGATCTTCAGTTCTCCAACTTCAAACGGCAAACATTATATATGTGACAAATGTATCGGAAAGATTTCTTCCCAGATTGAGGAATTAAAACTGGAATACCCTGAGGAAAAAGCATTCCTTACCCCTTCCGTCATCAAGTCAAAGCTTGACTCTTATGTGATCGGACAGGACAGGGCGAAAAAGATCCTTTCCGTAGCTGTTTATAATCACTATAAAAGGCTCAGGAAAAGAAATGCGGGAGTAGAGATACAGAAATCCAACATCCTGCTTATCGGCAGTACCGGCTGCGGAAAGACTTATCTGGCCCAGACACTTGCCAGGATCCTGGATGTCCCATTTGTGATCTGTGATGCCACCGGGCTGACTCAGGCAGGGTATGTGGGAAAAGATGTGGAAGAATGTCTTTCTTCCCTTTTAAAGAAGGCGGACGGCAGTATTGAAAAAGCACAAACAGGGATCGTTTACATCGATGAGATCGATAAACTGGCCAGAGTCGGGGAATCCTCCGCACAGAGGGATGTCTCCGGAGAGGGAGTACAGCAGGCTTTGTTAAAACTCCTGGAGGGACATGTGATCTCCATTCCTGTTGGAGACAAGAAGTCTCCGTTTACTTCCACAGTGGACATCGACACCAGTAACATCCTGTTTATCTGCGGAGGTTCCTTTGACGGGATACAGAAGAAGATCGAGCCGGAGAAGACCATTGGTTTTGGACATGCCATTCCAAAAATAAATGAGTTCTCCTATAACGAGATTGAGAGTTCCGACCTGGTAAAATACGGACTGACACCGGAACTTACGGGAAGACTTCCTGTCATCGCTTTCCTGGATGGTCTGGATGAAAATGCCCTGGTAAGGATCCTGGTGGAACCGAAGAATTCCATCGTCAGCCAGTACAAAGAACTTTTAAAAATGGACAATGTTTCCCTGGATTTTGAGCAGGATGCGCTTGTTGAGATCGCAAGGACCGCACTTCGCAAAAAGACAGGGGCAAGGGGATTACGCTCTATCATGGAGAGCACCATGACAGATATCATGTTTGAAGCTCCAGATATTGTTTGTGAAGATACCTACGAAATCAGGATTACAAAGGATATGGTGAAAGGAGGCGGCAGGATTGGCTAAGATCATTGAAGTAACCGCTGAAAATAAGATCGACACACGGCTTTTTGATTCTCTCCTGAAAGAATACCGTTCTGCATATGAACAGAAGCAGAAACTACATGATCTGGTCATAAAAAGCATCCTTTCCGGGGCGAAAAAGCATCACCTGGAATTTGGGGAACTGGAAGAGGTTGATGACGAAGGACTGTTTCAGTTTTTACAAATTGAGTCAAGAATGCTTGTGACTTCAGTCATGAGATGAATTGGCTCAGGAGGCTGCTGTTTTTTCAAAAAAGTATTTTTCTTCATATTGATCTTAATCAATATGATTAGGAAGGAGGAATCCTTTATGCATATGCTCAGACTAAGGCTGCTGGTGGACTACCACACAGAACCGATCGTGGAAAAGCGTTTCCGGATCCTTGCGCATATCAGCAACCAGCTCCGCAAGCATGTTAAAAAACAGCTGTCCAGGCTGGAGAAAGACAAGGTATACCAGGAATTAAAAAAAGAATTCGGACGACTGAAAAAACTGGATCCCGACAATCATAAGGAGGTGGCTGCAGACTTATCGCGCATCTCCGGTCTTATGAAAGAGACCATCAATGAGCTGGGACTGACCAAAAGCGGTCTGGAAAAATATGCCAGTGTCATGCAGAGACGGTATAAGAAAAATATCTCCTCCCACCAGGTGCAGGCAGAGGTCGCCCATATCCTCAAAGGCCTTGAGAAAGTACTGTATGGGGACGGCAAAGATATCCATTATAAGAAAGAGCGTGACTTCACTACGATCCCGGGAAAGAGCTGTTCCAATGGCGTGATCCTCCATTTTGACCAGGACGATGAAAAACATGAGGTAAACTGCTATATCACCTGGAACGGCATCACCATCCCGGTAAGATACGATCTTTCAGAGGCCGACCTGCCGGGCGGCAGGAACTATGTCAACGAATCCCTGTCCTCTGGTAAGATCTGTTACTGCGAGATCAAGAGGATCTGGTTCCGTTCCGGATATAAGTATTATGTGGACATTTATATGAAAGGGGAGGCTCCGAAGAAGGTGGAACCCGGAAAGTCCGTCATGGGCATTGACGAGGGGACTTCCACAGTCGCTGCTGTATCCGGGGATGCCGTGTTCCTGGAAGAGCTGGCTCCCCAGTGTGTGGATTACAATAAGGAGATCACAAAGCTCCAGAGACAGATCGATGTTTCCACCAGAAAGACGAACCCGGACAAGTTCAATGAAAACGGCACCTGCAGGAAAAGATCCGGGTGGAAGGAAAAACACTGGACGTTTTCCAAAAACTGTCTCAGGAAAAAGGCGAAGCTGCGGGAACTGTACCGCAGAAAATCGGCATATGCCAAATGCCGGCATGAAAACCTGCTGAACCGGATGATACAGTCCGCATCCTCTTTCGTGAACGAACCCATGGAATTCTCCGCACTGGCAAAGAGGTCGAAGAAGACGGAACGGCAGGACAAACTGTCAGAAGTAAAGAAGAAGGACGGTACCGTAAAACTGGTCCGTAAGTATAAACGTAAGAAGCGGTTTGGGAAGTCTGTGAACGACCGCAGCCCGGCCCTGTTCCAGACCAGGCTGAAACAGAAATGTGTCCAGTATGGACTTGCCTATATGGAAACTGATAAATGGAAGTACCGTGCAAGCCAGTATGACCATGACCTGGATGCGTATATCAAAGTAGGGCTTTCCAGACGGTGTAAGACCGTAGCAGGGCAGGTCGTACAGAGGGACCTCTACAGTGCGTTTCTCCAGTCCTGCATGGGCACCCCGGAAAAACCGGACAGGGAAAAATGCCTGCAGCTGTTCGGACAGTTTGTAAAGATGCAGGCGGAACTGATCATGAAGATGAAGGCCTCCGGACAGTCACGTCCGGCATGCTTTGGATTCTGATAAACGGCAGATCCTGCCGGAGTATCCCGTAAACCACTGTTTCCCAGAAAACATGTTGATCCGGCCACAGGGGGCAGAAACCACTCCTTCGGTTGCAAGTACAGGACACAGGCCTCTGGTCTGTGACCCCTCGAAAGCTTAGTCCGTAAAATGGAAGAGAGTCATGCAAAACTAAGGGACAGACCATGCCTGGAAGATCGGCCGTCTGCCGCCCGGGGGCTATACCTGCAGGGGTCCGCCTGCTGTAGTGAAGCCCGGGTCCTCTTCAAGTGCTTCCCTTTCGGGGAGTGCGGGAATCCCGCGACTTTAGTCGTGTGGAGGTTTCAAGAATCTGAACATGTCTTCGTTTGACACGCATAATGTAACGAACATGAATAAGATGTGGTATAACTGCAGAAGCCTGACACAATTAGACCTGTCAAATTTTGATACTTCAGGTGTAACGGGAATGGATTGTGCGTTCTATGCCTGTCATGGCATGAATACACTGGTTCTCGGTGAGAAATTTGCGTTTGTTGGAAGTACATATTCGATCCCGTTAAGCAGATGGAAAAACTCAAAAGGAGAAGTGTTTGATTCTGATGGAACAGTGAACAACATTCCAGGCAATGCAGCCGATGTCTACTCAAAACTGTAAATAATGTTGTACAGGTCGATCATTGTACGGTCTTTGTTCATTCCGCGGAAAAAATTAAATGCCTTTGCGGACATGAAAGGCGCAGTTCTGGCAAATTGTTCCAGTATTTCGCTGCTGCATTTTTCCAGCCCGCCATCGCCATAGTAATCCGCTTCCATTTGACACCAGCATATATCAAGGTTTGTGGGGGCTTCGATATATGGCCTGAATATTTTTGGGATAAAGATGCGTCTGATCTGTGACGGAAGTACCTGCTCTGTAATGTATTCTTCGTATTTTCCTTTGTGTACATCGAAATCCGGCATTTCGCTTCTGTCTGCGGAACAATCAATTTCCAGCAATGCGGCCCCATATTCCGGAAAAGAGTTTTCTTTTGTCAGAGGCTGAAATAAGTAAACAACTGACGTGGAGTTCTCTCCGCGTTTACCATCATCCCAGTTGTTGTTTCCGCATGCATCCAGAGAAAGGATACCTTTTTCCATGATCGATTTCAGGTCGCATATATCAACGTTTTTGTATAATATCATATTCTGACTCCTTCTTTCGTACCAGGATTTTCTCTCCCGGATATATCTTATTCCATGAACAGCGGGAACTGTTCGTTTTTCCTCTTTCTCTGCGGTGATGACTGGGATCTGCCGCGGAGATTTTTTTGCCCTGCGGATCAGTGTATCTTAAACCCCGGGGAGGAGAGTTTGAGAAGGTCTTTTGTGGAATATTTTGCATATATGTCATTTAAAGATGAAAAATATTCAGCTTTGGAAAAAGGCTTCATCTTTAAATCCATGGCTTCTGCGAAAAACTTTTTGGTAAAAGTGGTACTCATGGACATATATCTGAGTTTCATTAATTCCCCGTTACTGCAGTCGAACAGGGAGAGTGTAAGAGACAGTCCTTCGCCTTCATTCGGAAGGGTAAACTTCGTCAGGTTCTGGCTTAAATGCGGAGTATATGGGGCATCCATCCAGTTCAGTGATCCAATACGGAATACACACATCATGATGCCCTGCAGGGTGACAAAACGAAACTCAAAAGGGTTCTCTGCTCCAAACTGTGCAACCTCCTTTTCATCAGGTCTGGAAAAATACACTGCCAGAAATGCACCGTCATCTGCGAGGTCGAACTGAGTACCTTCTCCTCTGATGGCGGCATCGTAACGTTTTCCTACTTCGTAGCTTATCATATTTCTTTCTCCTTTGTTTAAGGCTGCAAGAAGCAGCCATTTATTTTGTCGCTGGGACAGAAACCGTTTCATAACCTGCTTCCTGTTCCTTATATTTTTCTATAATTTCTTCTGCCTTTTTGGTAAAACGGAATTCCCATTTTTCGGCAAATGCCTGGATCTCCTTATAGAATTCCGCGGAGACGACCATCTCCTGTTTATTGTACTCCCAGCTTGCACCGGGAAGGGACCTGGCTGCCTTGTATATTTTTTCATTGTATGGAGTCCACCATATGGCAAGCTGATCCTCAAATCTCTTGATCCATCGGTCGCATTCCGGGATGTAAGTGGTTAATGCTTTTTCCTTCGCAGCCATATCCGGGAATCTTACGGTGAACCCGCCTGTCAGCAGTGCTTTTCCGATTTCGCCTGCTCGATCCGGGAAATCTCCGGTGAGTTCATTGATCTTTCTTTTCCATACGCCGTCCCAGGAGTAACGGTGATCCTTTACAATTTTACGGAAATCGTCATCTTTGGGGTAATACAGTTTGATATAGTTCTCTGTATATTTTATCTCTACAACTCCGGGTTTCGTGCCACCTTCCGGACGTACGGTCAGGGATTCCACTTCCTGTGCCAGTTCTTTTCTTACTTCCTCAGGGATTGATTCCTCTTTTTTGCGTTCCATCATTTCGTCGTAAAATACGGTAAGGATCTCCTTGAGACTGCGGTGTTCGATCCAGAATTTTGCCTCTGTATGTTCCTGTATCCCGGTATCAACCATATCCGGCAGCTCATCCGGAAGCACATAGACCGTATCCCACGTATCTGGACGTTGAAAACTGAATTTCTTCTTTTGGGATTCCCTGATACGATCAAGCTTATCATTGATTTCCTTATACAGTTCCATCCGGATCGTGTTTGCCCAGGCTGTCTGTTTTTCTGTACCGGTAAGGTCGGGAAATCCGTATTCTTTTGATAATTCCGCGGATTCTACGTTTGATTTTTTTATTTTTTCATCACGCTCTTTCTGCCAGCAGTCCGGGCAGAGGCGGGAGAATGCCCTTTCTTTTTTATATCCCCTGTTCTTTTGCGGGCCGATGATATTGACACGTCCCTCATGCCCACAGGCATAAGTTCCCTCATACCAAGCCATATCTAACTCCTTTCTGCGTCTTCCTTTACAACGCGTTCCAACAGTTCCAGAACGTAATTTGGCGGATTCCTTTTTCCGCTTTCCCAGTCCTCCAGGGTCCGGAGAGGAATGTGATACTGTCTGGAAAATTCGGTCCGGGAAACCTGTAAAAGTAACCTCATTTCTTTAATTGTCATTTCAGCAGTTCCTTATAAGAAAAATTTTTATTAATCCAATTATACAACGCAATGCGTGGAAAATCAAGAAGAAAGTAATGTCTTTTGATGAGTTTTACAGCGTTTTTCATTTTTATTGTTTTTTTTCATAATGATTACATCTTTTAAAAGCGAAGGGAGAAATCAAAATGACAGATATGAAAAGAGTAGCAAGAGTACTGGATATCGTAAAGGACTTAATTGACAGGGACCCAATGGTGACATTTGATGATCCGCTGTTCAATGATGACCTTACTGACTTTGTCAGACCTCATTTCGTCACAACGCATCTGACAAATGCGTTAAAGCGAGATGATGATCATGCATTTGATACGTTTGTTAAGCTGTTAAAAGCTAACGGCGTGGATAATGCACTGGACCTGGCAATTGCAATGCGTTTTACGCACATCACTTTTAATGACAAGGGCCTGGATGTGACATTCCACCCTGCCGATAATAAACACCTGCTGCGCCTGGCAGTAGATGACGTAGCCAACGGTTCTACCGTTTTAACCAAGAGAGATGATGGCGGTCGTGTGTTCTTCCACGTACGTCTTGACACTCTGTGACCTGCAAGTCTCATGCTTCCTGAGAAGATCAGGAGCACTGGGGCTTTTTTGTGCAAAAAAAAGACCGCTGGAAGCGGTCTATTGTAACAGAAGAACAGCGTCGGGAAATTCGCACCTTAACATCCAAAAGAGTTTCCGTCCTTCTTCTTCAGAAATGACATCCACGCTGACGGAGTTTCCGCATGCATTCCAGCCTGCAGGACAAGAGTTCAGAACAAGGCTGATCTTGCCGTCCATGCAGGTTCTGACATCTGCTGTGATAAGTGTTCCTTTATTCTCTGTCACAAATCTTCTTAATTCTTTCATAATAATCTCCCTTCGTTTTTAAAAGATGTAATCATTATGAAAAAAAACATTAAAAATGAAAAATATCATCACAAAGACGTATGATGATAATTATCAAAAAATACTTCCAGGAAAAATACAAGAAGCTGTCTCTCAAAAAGTGAATTCGAATTCACTTTTTCATTCTGTTTTCTTTTTGTCAATTTAATCGTATCAAAAACACGACCGGAGAATAAAGATACCGGCTTCGTGCTTTGAAATAAAACACAGGAGGAAAACTATTATGAACTCAGCATTTGTACAGGTACTTACTGCAATCGCAATGGTATTAACCATCGTTGTTCCTATGACTTATTACTTCAAAGGTGAGCACAACAAAAATCGTTACAAAAAATCTCTGGCAGCCAATGTAAGCGGCTTCTTCGGCCTTCTGCTGATCGCAACCGTTGTTTCCTTCGCAGGCGCAACAACTGCATCTGCTGCAACAGAAGCAGGCGCTGGTCTTGCAACCGGTCTTGGTTACATCGGTGCAGCTCTTGTTACAGGTCTTTCCGGTATTGGTTCCGGTATCGCCGTTGCATCTTCCGCAAGCGCAGCTCTTGGAGCAATCAGCGAAGACGGCAGCATCTTTGGTAAATCCATGATCTTCGTAGCTATGGCCGAAGGTATCGCTCTGTATGGTCTGATCATCTCCTTCATGATTCTTGGTAAACTTTGATTCCAAAACCGGAAGGTATTGATCTTCACCTTAAGTTGGAGGAATCATAAATGAAAATGTTCTTGATCAGTGATAACGTAGACACTCAGACGGGCATGCGCCTGGCCGGAGTGGAAGGCGTTGTCGTTCATGAGCGCGAGGAGCTTTATGATACACTGCAGAAAACACTGGCAGACAAAGAGATCGGAATTATTCTCCTTACAGAAAAGTTCGGGAAGGAATTCCCGGACATTCTGGAGGATGTCCGCCTCAACCATAAGCTTCCGCTGCTCATTGAAATTCCGGACCGTCACGGTACCGGAAGAG
>ENA-OPAA01001072-OPAA01001072.1-human-gut-metagenome-genome-assembly--contig:-NODE-1072-length-16446-cov-2.259838_pt1 | contig 16446 bp, 16 predicted proteins | sample MGYA00241049_ERZ501414 | MGnify/ENA primary metagenome ERZ501414 (study PRJEB25962, sample SAMEA2042520) | human gut metagenome | biome: human gut; feature: human-associated habitat; material: faeces... | reverse complement strand
AATATCAGGAAATCTTCCGCTATTTTGATGCGGTCTTATTAGGAATGACAGCTACACCGAAAGAAGAGATAGGTAGAAATACATATGAGATTTTTGATTTGGAACAAAATGTACCAACGTATGCATATGAACTTGATGAGGCAGTAAAAGAAGGATATCTGGTTGATTATCGGACAAGAGAGTATAAGACAAAGATCATGGAAGAAGGAATCCACTATGATCAGTTATCTGAAGAAGAAAAAGAAGCATTCAAAGAAAAAACTGACAGTCTGGTTGAAATCTTCCGCAAAGCACTTGGCAATGACAAACTGGAAGTAAAAGTGGAAAAGATGAAAGATGAAAATGTGGCATCTATGATTACACTTTCCGAAGAATCACGCCGTATGCAGGAAATGATGAAGATGTATGGAATGTCAGGCATGGATCCGTCTATGTTCGGAACCAATGCAACCCTGATCCTGAATGCAAATCATCCGCTGGTAGAATATGTTGTAGCACATAAAGATGGCGAAAATACAGAAATGTTCTGCCATCAGTTATATGACCTGGCAATGCTGGCACACAAGCCACTCAGCCCGGAAGAGATGACAGAATTTGTGAAACGCAGTAATGAAATTATGATGAAACTGGCAAAATAATCTTGCTGTAGATACCCGGAAAAGCCTGAGCCATTCAGATTTCCATTTTCGCTTATGCGAAAAGGTCTGAATGGTCAGGCTTTTTTGCTGTATTTGGAAATACTTTCCACAAAGTGTTGGTGAACTTCCTGGTCTTTTATAGTATAATATAACTAAAGAGAGGCGGTGGATACGATGAAGAATTATTCAAAGGATATAAGCAGACAATACCATATTCAGGTAGCCAACGGGGAAGTCGGCCGTTATGTCATTCTCCCGGGAGATCCAAAGCGCTGCAAAAAAATAGCACAGTATTTTGAAGATCCGGTGATGATTGCGGATAACCGGGAATTTATCACTTATACAGGAACTTTAGATGGCGTAAAGGTAAGTGTCACATCTACCGGAATTGGGGGACCATCAGCAGCAATTGCGATGGAAGAATTAGTCAGATGTGGAGCAGATACGTTTGTACGGATTGGAACCTGCGGTGGGATACAGCCGGAAGTAAAAAGTGGGGATATTGTAGTTGCTACGGGTGCCGTCAGAATGGAAGGGACTAGCAAAGAATATGCGCCGATCGAATATCCGGCAGTGGCAGACCTTATGGTGGTGAACGCACTGGTCAGTGCTGCGAAGGAAAAGGACTGTGAATTTTATACCGGAGTGGTACAGTCAAAAGATGCATTTTACGGACAGCATGAACCGGAGATGATGCCGGCAGGTTATGAACTGATCAATAAATGGGAAGCCTGGAAGAAACTGGGATGTCTGGCATCAGAGATGGAGACGGCAGCACTTTACATTGTGGCAGCAAAGCTTCATGTACGCGTAGGTGCGTGTTTCCTTGTAATGGCAAATCAGGAAAGAGAAAAACTGGGACTTGAAAATCCGGTAGTACATGATACAGATATGGCAGTACAGGTGGCAGTGGAAGCCATCAGAAAGTTGATCAAAGAGGAGCGGTAAATGAAAGAAACAATATATAAACGAATCTTTGTGATCGTTCTGGATTCGCTCGGAATTGGTGCAATGCCTGATTCTGAGAAATTCGGTGACAGGGATGTAGATACATTTGGTCATATTTTAGACAGAATGGGAACACTGGAGATTCCAAATCTTCAGAAGCTTGGTATGCTGAATCTGCATACCGGAGGAAAGATGTATGGAATCGAGAATCCGGTTGGAAAAATTACCAGGCTGAAAGAGGCGAGTAACGGAAAAGATACGATGACCGGACACTGGGAAATGATGGGAATTTATACAGAAAAACCATTTAAAACCTTTACCGAACATGGATTTCCACCGGAACTGATCGCAGAACTGGAAAAACGTTGTGGGAAAAAAGTGATTGGAAACCGTAGTGAGAGCGGAACAAAGATTATTGAAGAACTTGGGGAAGAAGAAATTGAAACAGGTGCAATGATTGTCTATACCTCTGCGGATTCTGTATTGCAGATTTGTGGAAATGAAGAGACATTTGATCTGGCAAATCTGTACCGGTGTTGTGAGATCGCAAGAGAGATCACGATGAAGGATGAATGGCGCGTGGGACGAGTCATTGCAAGACCGTATGTAGGAAAGAAAAAAGGTGAATTTAAAAGAACCAGCAACCGCAGGGATTATGCACTTGAGCCGACCGGAAAGACTGCACTTGACGCATTGAAAGATGCGGGAAAGGATGTGATCGCAGTCGGAAAGATCCATGATATCTTTTGCGGGGAAGGAATCACAGAATCGTATCATTCCAACAGCTCCGTGCATGGAATGGAGCAGACCATTGAGATTTGCAAAAAAGATTTTGACGGACTGTGCTTTGTAAATCTGGTTGATTTTGATGCACAGTGGGGACACCGGCGCGATCCGGTTGGCTATGGACATGAGATTGAGAGATTTGATAAAAATCTTGGAATTTTGCTGGATGATCTGCGGGAGGATGATCTTCTTATTATTACCGCCGATCATGGAAACGATCCGACCTACACAGGAACCGATCATACACGGGAATATGTACCGTTTTTGGCGTATTCCAAAAAGATGGATGAGGGTGGCGTGATTATGGAGGAAAATACCTTTGCAGTGATCGGGGCAACGATCACAGATAATTTTGGTGTAAAAATGCCGGAAGGAACGATCGGGCATTCGATTCTGAATGAACTTATTTAGCAAGAAAAAGCAGGAAAAAAGAGAATGAAAAAAGAACAAATTAAAAAAATGATAGAAATCGCGCTTTCTCAGCTTGCATATTCTTATACCCCTTATTCTGACTTTAAAGTGGGAGCTGCGCTGCTTGGAAAGAATGGACGGATATATACGGGATGCAATATTGAAAATGCGGCTTATACACCGACAAACTGTGCGGAGCGTACCGCATTTTTCAAGGCAGTCAGCGAAGGAGTAAAAGAATTTGATGCAATCTGTATTGTAGGGGGAAAGGGCGGTGTTGTGACAGAGTATGCACCGCCGTGCGGAGTATGCAGGCAGGTCATGATGGAATTCTGCGATCCGGAGACATTTCAGATCATTCTTGCAGTAGATGCAAAGCATTATGATATCTATACCTTGAAAGAAATGTTGCCAAAAGGTTTCGGACCATCCAATCTTACAGAATGAGAAAGGACTCTGACTCTAAAAGAAGATTTTTGAAGAAAAGGAAAAAGAGAAGGAATGAAAAATGACACAGGAAACCTTGAAAGAATTACCAAAGATTGAGCTTCACTGTCATCTGGACGGTTCTCTTAGCAGACCATTTATTGAAAAAAGGCTTGGAAGAACTGTAAGACCTGAAGAACTCAGTGTTTCAGAAAACTGTACAAGTCTGAATGAATATCTGGAAAAATTTGACCTTCCCGGCAGATGTATTATGGATGAAGAGGGACTTTCCGGAGCTGCGTATGATCTGCTCTCCCAGATGAACGAAGAAAATGTCTGTTATGCGGAGATCCGTTTTGCTCCACTTCTGTCAGAGACAAAAAAGATGGACAGCCGGAAGGTGATCGAAGCAGTAATCAGCGGAATGGAGCAGGGGAAAAAAGATTTTGGAATCGAGTATGGTGTGATCGTCTGTGCAATGCGGCATCACAGCACTGAGGATAATATGCGGATGATCAAGACGGCAAGAGAATATCTGGGATCCGGAGTTTGTGCAGCAGATCTTGCAGGAGCAGAAGCATTGTATCCGATGTCTGAATTTATGGATATTTTTACAGAGACAAAGAAGATGGGAATGCCATTTACACTCCATGCCGGAGAATGTGGAAATCCACAGAATGTCATAGATTCGATAAACGTGGGAGCTGGAAGGATCGGGCATGGGATCGCGATGCGTGGCAACCAGGAGATCCGGAAAATGGCAAAAAAAGCAGGTATTGGTATCGAGATGTGTCCGATCAGCAATTTACAGACCAAATCTGTAAACAGCATGGCGGAATATCCGATGCGGGAATTTCTGGATGCAGGCTTAAAAGTATCGGTCAACACAGATAACCGAACGGTGAGTAACACCAGCCTTACGAAAGAACTGGAATTTATTCAGAAAAATTATGGAATTCGGGACGAAGAAATCCTTCAGATGATGAAAAATGCAATTGATACTGCATTTGCCGATGATTCTATAAAAGATAAAATTTGCAAAATGCTGAAATAAAGAAACTACAAACAGAGAGGATTGACTCTGAAGAATAATAGAAAAGAGGAATTCTGTATGAGCAATGAAATTTATGAAAAGCTGGAAATATGCCGGAAAAGCATTCTCCAAAAAACGAATTTTAAACCGGAAGTGGCAGTGATTCTGGGCTCCGGTCTTGGCGAATACGCATCAAAAATCAAGATAGAACAGATCATTCCATATACAGAAATTGAAGGTTTTCCGGTGTCGACAGTTGTGGGACATAAAGGACAATTTGTATTTGGTTATGTAAAAGAAGTTCCGGTTGTGATCATGCAGGGACGTGTGCATTATTATGAAGGGTATCCGGTAACAGATGTGGTGCTTCCGGTGCGGCTGATGGGAATGTTAGGCGCAAAGAAGCTGATTCTTACCAATGCATCAGGCGGAATCAATACCGGATTCCATCCGGGCGATCTCATGCTCATCACAGACCAGATTATGAGTGGAATCCCTAATCCACTGATCGGTGCCAATGTCGAAGAACTTGGAACCCGTTTCCCGGATATGAGTGAAGCCTATAGTGAACGGATGCAGCAGATCATAAAGAAAGAAGCCCAAAAACTCGGCATTCCTCTGAAAGAAGGTGTATACCTTCAGCTTACCGGTCCATCTTATGAAACTCCGGCAGAAATCCGTATGTACCGCACCTGTGGGGCTGATGCCGTAGGCATGAGCACCGCCTGTGAGACGATCGCTGCCCGCCACATGGGAATCGAAGTCTGTGGTATCTCCTGTATCACCAACCTCGCCGCCGGCATGACATCACAACATCTGAACCATCAGGAAGTTCAACAAACCGCCGACCGGGTGGCTGAGCAATTCCAGGAATTACTGACAGCAATCATTACCCACATATAAGAAACGGAACATATAACTGAATTTACCCAGAACCAGGTCCAAGGTTCCGGATTTTCCGGAACCCGCCGACCGTCTTCTTGCAATTCCGAGTTGAGGCATTGTGTAAGAATTTTGTCAACGAGGTCATTAACGGTAGAAAGACAAAGAGCATAAAATACCGCATACAGTATTTTATGCTCTTTGTCTCATCACTATTTTCAAAATTTTACTCAACCTCAAACGGAATCTCGTACTTCGCAAAAATCCGTTGCGCCATCTTGTCCCATGCCTGCTCCAGTGATTTGTCCAGCGTGAACAGGTTCATAGATGTTCCTGTCGTACAGCTAAGTTTTGTCCCATCATATTTAAAATTCAGGTACAGTCCCTGCACATCTGCCGGAGCAAATGAAAGATGTTCCTGTTCGAGAAGCCGTGCAATATTCGGTGCTGACATAGAAAGAACAAAATGAAATCCCAGCGGAGTACGCTTTCCTTTGATCAGAGAAAGACAAAACTCGCGAAGTTCCTTCCAGAGAGCATATTCCCGGTCATCCAGAGCTTCTTTTTCTTCAGTACTGAAGAAATCTTTTTTCAGTCGTCCGTTAAATTGAAAGGTATTAAAAGTTGTGATATCTCCTTCAATAAATAAAAAGGAATCAAATGCAGGATGCAGTAAAAGTGCGTTCATGCATTTTTTTGTATCCAGAGAAAAAATAAGCATAGACTTCCTCCCGTCATCAGTGTAATAGTATCAGTATAGCATAAATCTTGAGATATGCATAAGAATTTGATACAATACGGGAAAGAAAAAGGATGGATAACAAGATGAAAATAGAATTAAACCGGGATCAGATCAAATACATTGCAGTGTTTACTATGCTGCTCAATCACGTTGCAAATATATTTCTACAACCAGGAATCTTTGCCTGCGAAGCGCTAAAGGATATCGGTTATTTTACAGCACCGGTCATGTGCTGGTTTTTGGTTGAAGGATACCGTTGTACAAGGTCAGTAAAAAAATATGCTGGAAGACTGCTGATCTTTGCTGTCATTTCACAGCTTCCGTATTATCTGGCATTTGCGCGGAATCATCTGGCACCGTGGTATACTTTAAATATGATATTTACACTTTTTCTGTGCCTGTGTCTGATGATCGCAGAGGAAAAAATATCAGATCCGGGAAAGAAAAGTCTGGTTGTACTGGGAATTATAGCAGTAAGCAGTATCTGTGACTGGGCAATTCTGGCTCCATTGTATACGCTTTGGTTTTACCGGGCAGGAGAGGATCCAAAGCGCCGGAAAAAGGCTTTTTTTATTGCAGCACTTGTTCTGGGGATTACGGTGACAGCAGAACTTCCGGGAGTTGCAGGAATCGCAGCTGGAGCAGGGGCAATGATTGCAGTACTGGCAGCGGGAGGCTGTGTTTTGGTATTTTATAACGGAAAAAAATCACAGAAACATTTTCTTGTGAAAAAGTATTTTTTTTACGTGTTTTACCCTGCACATTTGGTGATTTTGGCATTATTAAAGATTTGACTTTTATAATAGAAGAAAGTAAAATAAATAAGTTAGAGTATTTATCACATGATTCAATGAAAATGGAACTCATATTTTAATAAAAGATAGGATGCATAGCATGAAGAAAAAAACGATGGAGAAAGAAAATCAGGCAGAAGAAAGAAGAAAAAAAATTCTGATGGAAATTGCAGGAACGGTTGTTGTACTGACTGTAATCGTAAGTATTGGTCTTTCGCATCTTGGAACAGATAAGGTGAATACATCAGCAGGAGTAAAAGCAATCAAGAAGCTGGAAAAAGCAGATGTATCTGAGGTGGAGACCAAAATTTCAAATATTGAGAAAGAAGAAAAACAGGCGACAGAGGACTGGCAGAACCGTCCGTTGTCCGAAAAATTTGCGCATGCGGTGATTCTCGGAGATTCGATCACAACCGGTTTTACCGTATATGATGTGCTTGATACTTCTAAGGTTGTAGCGGAAAAAGGAATGCACCTTGATCAGACCGGTGATCTGATCAGGACAGCAGCAGAGTTAAAGCCGGAAGTCCTCTTTCTGGCACTTGGACTGAATGACATTTCCGGAACAGATGGAGATACAGATGCATTTATTGAAAAATACAAAGCGGTACTTGCAAATGTGCGTGAGCAGATGCCCGATGCAGTGCTCTATATCAACTGTGTTCTTCCTGTTTCCGCTCAAAAAGAAGAAGAAGAGCCGGTTTATGCCAAGATTCCGGATTATAATACCGCACTTAAAGCAATGTGTGATGAAGAAGGAATTACATTTATCGATAATACAGAGATCGTAAAAGATGAGTATTATGAGCAGGATGGCGAGCATATGAAGGCGGAGTATTATCCAATCTGGGCAGAACATATGGCGGAGGTGGCCGGAATATGACAAAGAAAAAAGGGGAATTTACAGTTCTGCGTAATATCAGAGCTGGGATGGTAATTATTTTGCTTATCTATATCGGTCTGATCTTTCAGTCTAAGGGAGACAGCGATACACCGTTTGCAGATGTACAAAAAGCGGTTGTGGATACGGCAGATGACAAGAACATGACACTTGCCGGAACCCAGGAGATCAAGAGATTCTATGGGATCAATCCAAAGGATTATGAAGATATAACACTGTATTATACGAATGAAACAATGGGAGTCAACGAGCTCCTTCTGGTGAAAACAAAGGACGAGAATGAGGCAGAGGCAGTTGAGAAAGCCGCAGAACAGCGAAAAAAGACACAGCTCGATAATTTTGAAGGATATGGGGCCGAGCAGGTAAAGCTTCTGGATGCTTCGATCATTAAGACGAAAGGTACATACGTGCTTTTTGTTATTTCACCAAAAGCTGAAACTGTAGAAAAGGCGTTTACAAAGAGCCTGAAGTAGATAAAAGGAAACGAAAAAGTTATGTTATTTAGTAGTCTGGTATTTTTGTTTACATTTTTGCCAATTACACTGTTGGTATATTATTTGGTGCCGCGTAAGGTAAAAAATGTGGTACTTTTGATCGCTTCCCTCATATTTTATGCGTGGGGAGAGCCGGTCTATATCTTCCTGATGCTGATTTCCATTCTGTTCAATTATTTTTGCGGAATGGACATTGCATTAAAAGCAGGAAGAAAATCGCAGGTGCGCAGTCTGATCTTTACGATCGTTGTAAACCTGTTTATTCTTGGATTTTTCAAATATTACGGATTTATCGTAACAAATTTAAATGCGATCCTTCCGTTCTATATTCCATATAGAAAACTGGAGCTCCCAATCGGAATTTCTTTCTATACTTTCCAGACATTGTCTTACATCATTGATGTATATAGGGGAAATGTAGACGTACAGGTAAATCTGATTGATTTCGGAACCTATGTTACAATGTTCCCACAGCTGATCGCAGGTCCGATCGTACAGTATGCAGATGTGGAGAGACAACTGCGTGAAAGAAAGGAATCACTGACGAAGTTTGGATACGGTGCCTGGTTCTTTGTGATGGGACTGGCAAAGAAGGTGCTTTTGGCGAATACGATTGGTTCGATTTATGAAAATATCGCGGCGATGGATGGAATGTCAGTAGTGACTGCATGGCTTGGATGTCTTGCCTACACTTTCCAGATTTATTTCGATTTCAGCGGTTATTCGGACATGGCAGTCGGACTTGGAAAGATGTTCGGATTTGAGTTTATGCAGAACTTCAATTATCCGTATATTTCCAAAAGTGTTACCGAGTTCTGGAGAAGATGGCATATTTCGCTGGGATCATGGTTCCGCGAGTATGTGTATATTCCGCTTGGAGGAAACAGGGTAACGGTTCCGCGGCATTTACTGAATCTTCTGATCGTATGGTTCCTGACCGGTCTCTGGCACGGGGCAAGCTGGAACTTTGTAGTATGGGGGCTCTTCTACGGAGTGATCCTCATTACTGAAAAATATTTTACAGGAAAAATACTTGCAAAGCTGCCGGAGGCAGTCCAGACACTTTACACAATGATTCTGGTCATGCTCGGCTGGGTACTGTTCTTCAGCCCGACACTCGGAAGCGCACTTACCTGGATCGGCAATATGTTCGGGCAGGGTGCAACCGGATTTATGGACAGCCAGGCATTGTACCTGATCATGCGAAACTGGCTCTTCTGGGTGGCAGGGATCATAGGAAGTACACCGTTTATGCATCTGCTCGGAAAGCGGCTGGTATTTAATGAGGAAAGACCGCATACAGTTCTGGCAGGCTGCCTGATGACAGGACTGTTTGTGCTGTGTGTGGCATATCTGGTGACAGAAAGTTACAATCCATTTTTATATTTTAGATTTTAAGGAAAGACAATGGTAGAAGGAAAGAATAATAAACAAAAAAACAGAACAAAGTATTTTCTGCCAGGAGGGAAAAAACAGATCCAGGCAGTATGTGCGTTTTTATTTCTGGGAGTCCTTATTCTCAGCTGCGGAGTAAACCTTATGCATAAAGACAGGCAGATGTCAGAAAAAGAAATGCGTATGCTGGCGCAGAAACCGGAAATTTCTCTTTCCGGAATTGCTTCCGGAAGGTTTATGGAGCAGTACGAGGAGTATGTATCGGATCAGTTTGCAGGAAGAGATACCTGGGTAAGAATCAAGACATTTGCGGACAGTGTGGCGGGGAGGACAGAAGAAGGTGGTGTTTTCAAAGGAAAGGATCATTATCTGATGGAAGATGTTGCTGTGGCAGATGAAAGTGATTTGAAAGAGAATCTGGATGCAATGAAGAATTTTAAAGAGCGTTATCCGGATATCCAGATGCATATGATGCTGGTTCCGAATGCGGCAAATGTTATGGAGGACAAGCTTCCGGCATTTGCGGTGACTGCCAGTCAGAGCAGACAGATCAGCCGTGTAAAGGCAGAACTTGGAGATTCTTATGACTGGATCGATGCAGAAAAAGTACTGGATGCTCACAAGGATGAAGCAATTTATTATCACACGGATCATCACTGGACTTCTCTTGGTGCATGGTATGCATTCCAGGGAGCAAAGACGCAGCTTGGACTGGACAAGAGTGAAGAAATTAAGATGAAAGCCTATGCGGTATCGGATTCTTTTAACGGAACGTTATCCGCAAAGAGTGGATATGAGACAGATTATAAGGAACCAATCTATATTTATCTGCCAAAGAGTGCGGATGCACCACAGGTTGCAGTCAATTATGTGGAAGAACAGAAAAAGAGTGCTTCTATGTATGATTCATCCAAACTGGATGAGAGAGATCAATATTCCGTATTCTTCGGTGGAAATCATGCAATGATCGATATCCAGTCAACACAGACAGAAAAACGCAGACTTCTGGTGTTCAAAGATTCATATGCAAACTGTTTCCTTCCGCTTCTGGCTCCGTATTACCGGGAAATCGTTGTGATCGACCCTCGTTATTATACCGGTAAATTAAGTTCTGTGATGTCAGATAAACAGTTTGATGATGTGCTGTTCCTGTATAATGCCAATACATTCTTTGAAGACCGGATGATGGCGGGGGTACTGGATGAGAATTAACAGGAGAAAAACATGGCAAATAAAATAGAAAAGCAGTTTCTGGACACGAAAAATAAAGGACCGGTCCGGCTGAACAAATATTTAAGTGAAGCTGGTGTATGTTCCAGAAGGGAAGCGGACAAACTGATAGCAGCCGGACAGGTGACGGTTGACGGTGTGCGTGCAGAGACCGGAATGAAGGTAGAGCCGTGGCAGGTTGTCCGGATTGGGAAAAAGCAGGTATCCAGACAGGAAGAGATGATCGTGCTTGCGGTCAATAAGCCGCGTGGAATTGTCTGTACTGAGGAAAGACGGGAGAGAGACAGTATTGTACGTTTCCTTAACTATCCGGTACGGATTACTTATGTAGGACGTCTGGATAAGGATTCGGAAGGGCTGCTTCTTATGACGAACAACGGTGACATTATCAACCGGATGATGCGTGCGGCAAATAAACATGAAAAAGAATATAAAGTTACAGTTGATAAGCCCGTGACAGATGAATTTCTCAAGGAGATGGCAGGCGGTGTCCCGATCCTGGATACTGTCACAAGACCATGCCAGGTAGAAAAGCTTGGAAAATATAAATTTAAGATCATTCTGACACAGGGACTCAACCGGCAGATCCGCCGGATGTGTGAGGCACTTGGCTACGAGGTAAAGGAGCTGCGGAGAGTGCGGATCATGAATATCGAACTTGGTAATTTAAAGCCGGGAGAATACCGGAAGGTTACGGATCAGGAACTGAATGAACTCTATGAGCTGATCAGGGATTCAAAGTCAGAGCCGACACCGTGGAACAATAATTAAAAGTGTGGATTTGGATATGGATAAGATGAAAAGGATGCAGGAGCTGGTAGAGCTTCTGAATAAAGCCGGAAAAGCTTATTATCAGGATGCGCAGGAAATTATGAGCAATTATGAGTATGATGCGCTGTATGATGAACTGAAAGGTCTGGAAGAAGAGCTGGGAACCGTTATGGCTTCCAGTCCGACGGTGAATGTAGGATATGAAGTATTAAGTGAGCTTCCGAAAGAACGTCATGAGTCACCGATGCTTTCTCTTGACAAGACAAAAGAAGTGGCAAGGCTGAAGGAATTTGTCGGAGACCAGATGGCTGTGATCTCATGGAAGATGGATGGTCTGACGATCGTTTTGACCTATCGTGACGGCGAACTTTTTAAGGCAGTTACAAGAGGAAATGGGGAAGTCGGTGAGGTCATTACCAACAATGCGAAAGTATTTAAAAACGTGCCGCTTCATATTCCGTATAAAGGGGAACTGATCCTGCGAGGGGAAGCAGTGATCGGTTACAAAGATTTTGAGCGGATCAATGAAGAAATTGATGACGTGGATGCAAAATATAAAAATCCACGGAATCTGTGCAGTGGTTCTGTCCGCCAGCTGAACAACAAGATCACGGCACAGAGAAATGTAAAATTCTATGCATTTACCCTGGTACGTGCAGAAAATGTGGATTTCCACAATTCCAGAAAAGAACAGCTTGACTGGCTGGAACATCAGGGATTTGATGTGGTGGAGCATTATCTGGTGACAAGGGAAGAACTGGATGAGAAGGTTGCATTTTTTGCAGAAAAGATCATAGAAAATGATTTTCCGTCAGATGGTCTGGTTCTTGTATATGATGACATTGCGTATGGGCAGTCGCTTGGGAGAACGGCAAAATTCCCACGTGATTCTTTTGCTTTCAAATGGGCAGATGAGATCCGCGAGACGCACCTTCTGGAGATTGAATGGAGTCCATCAAGAACAGGGCTTATTAATCCGGTAGCGATCTTTGAACCGGTAGAGCTGGAAGGAACAACGGTAAGCCGTGCAAGTGTACACAATTTAAGTATTATGGAGGAGCTGCATCTGGGAATCGGGGATACGATCGAAGTCTATAAGGCGAATATGATCATTCCGCAGATTGCAAAGAATCTGACCGGCAGTGATAATATTGAGATCCCGAAAGTCTGTCCGGTTTGTGGTGGAGCTACGGAGATCCGTCAGATGAATGATGCAAAGTCGTTGTATTGCACAAATCCGATGTGTCAGGCAAAAAGAATCAAATCCTTTGCATTGTTTGTCAGCAGGGATGCACTTAATATAGAAGGATTATCAGAAGCAACACTGGAAAAATTCATTTCCAGAGGATATATTCATACATTTGCAGACATCTTCCATCTGGATCAATACAAAGAAAAAATTCAAAAGATGGAAGGATTCGGAGAAAAATCATATAAAAAACTGACAGAAAGTATAGAAAAGGCAAGAACGACGACCCTGCCGAGAGTCATTTATTCTCTGGGAATTGCAGGAATCGGACTTGCCAATGCAAAAGTTATTTGCAGAGAATTAAAATATGATGTAGAATCTCTTCTGAAGGTTTCGGAAGAAGAATTAAATGAGATTCAGGGAGTCGGAGAGGTTCTGGCAAAAGCGTTCGTCGGATATTTTGCAGATGCAAAACATGTGGAGAATTTCAGAAGGCTTTTAAATGAGCTGACCATTCCGAAAGAGACTGTAACAAAACAGCAGATTTTTGAAGGCGTTAATTTTGTAATTACCGGAAGCGTAAAGCATTTTGCCAATCGTGGAGAAGTAAAAGAGCTGATTGAAAGTCTGGGTGGAAAAGTGACTGGATCAGTCACATCAAAGACAAACTATCTGATCAATAATGATGTGACGAGTACGTCATCCAAGAATAAAAAAGCGAATGAGCTGGGAATACCGATTATTTCAGAAGAGACATTTCTGGAACTGGTAAATCAGGAGGAAACATAAAAGCAGGATAAAAGTCAGAGTGAAATGCGTAAACTACGTTAAGAAGGAGAGAATAATGGCAAATCAGGATGATAACAACAATCAGGAAATTGAAAAAGTAGAAGATGTAGAGGTTGAGACAACAAAGAATACATCTGATACAGATAATAAGAAACAAAATAATGACGATGGATATGAAAAAGTATGCTTTATCTGCAGACGTCCAGAGAGCGTTGCAGGAAAAATGATTGAACTTCCGAATCATATCTGTGTCTGCAATGACTGTATGCAGAAAAGCTTTGATGCAATGTCAAATGGCCCGATTGATTACAGTCAGCTGATGAATATTCCGGGAGTACAGGTATTTAATATGGCTGATATGGAACAGAGTATTCCAAAGCAGCAGAAGAGAGCAAACTGGACATCGTATCCCGTCCGGAGATCAACGTAGAGCAGATCGAAAAAGGCAAAGCTTTCATCTTTACCGCAACTGTAGCAGTAAAACCGGAAGTTACCCTTGGCGAGTACAAAGGTCTGGAAGTAGCAAAAGCTGATACAACCGTTACAGATGAAGAAGTAGAAGCTGAGCTGAAAAAAGAGCAGGAGAAAAATGCAAGAACCATCAATGTAGAGGATCGTCCGGCAGCAGACGGAGATACCGTTACACTTGACTTCGAAGGTTCTGTAGACGGCGTTCCGTTCGACGGCGGCGCTGGAAAAGATTATCCGCTGACCCTTGGCTCCCATTCCTTCATTCCGGGATTCGAAGAGCAGCTCGTTGGCGCAGCTCTGGAAGAGGAGAAGGAAGTAAACGTTACTTTCCCAGAGGATTATCAGGCAGAAGAGCTTGCTGGAAAAGCAGCAGTATTCAAATGCACCATCCACAAAATCGAAGCAAAAGAGCTTCCGGCACTTGATGACGACTTCGCAAAAGACGTTTCCGAGTTCGATACTCTGGATGAGTACAAAAAAGAAATCAAAGACAACCTGACCAAGAAAAAAGAAGAGCAGGCTAAGACAGAAAAAGAGAACGCTGTCGTAGATAAAGCAGTAGAGAACGCAACAATGGAGATTCCGGAAGCTATGATCGATACGCAGGTAGAGAACATGGTTGACGATTTCGCAAGAAGAATCCAGTCCCAGGGTCTGTCCATGGAGCAGTACATGCAGTTTACAGGCGCTACCGTTGATTCCTTAAAAGAGCAGATGAAACCGCAGGCTGTTAAGAGAATCGAGAGCAGACTGGTACTTGAGAAAGTTGCAGAAGCAGAAAACATCCAGATCAGCGATGAGAAGCTGGACGAAGAGCTGGCTAAAATGGCTGAAATGTACAAAATGGAGCTGGATAAATTCAAAGAGCTCGTTGGCGAATATGAGAAAGAGCAGATGAAGAAAGATCTCGCTGTTCAGGAAGCAGTAACTCTCATGGCCGACAGCGCAAAAGAGGCGTAAGACCTCGGAAAGAGAGGCAATTGAATGAGTTTTGTACCTTATGTCATCGAGCAGACAAGCAGGGGAGAGAGAAGTTACGATATTTATTCAAGACTGCTGAACGACCGTATTATTTTTCTGGGAGAGGAAGTTACCGACGTATCGGCAAACCTGATCGTTGCACAGCTGCTGTTCCTGGAGTCTGAAGATCCGGGAAAAGATATCCACATGTATATCAACAGCCCGGGAGGTTCTGTAAGCGCAGGACTTGCTATCTACGATACGATGCAGTACATCAAATGTGATGTATCCACGATCTGTATCGGTATGGCTGCCAGCATGGGAGCATTCCTTCTTGCCGGCGGTACCAAAGGAAAGAGAATGGCTCTGCCAAACTCTGAAATCATGATTCATCAGCCATCTGGCGGTGCACAGGGTCAGGCAACCGAGATCAAAATCGTTGCAGAACAGATTCTGAAAACCAAACGGAAATTAAATGAAATTCTGGCGGCAAATACAGGAAAACCGCTGGAACAGATTGAGATCGATACCGAGCGTGACAACTACATGTCCGCAGAGGAAGCAAAAGCATACGGTCTGATTGATAATGTAATTACGAACCGATAAGAGAGGAAAGGTGTCCAAAAGCGTAGTTCCGGCAATGAGGCTTTTGTGGCACCTTTTGCCTTATCCGGCGATAAGGTTTAGTTGTAATATGTTGAAAGGAAGAAAACGATGGCTATAAAAGGGAATGATACCAAGATCCGCTGCTCTTTCTGCGGAAAGACAGAAGACCAGGTACGCAAGCTGATCGCAGGCCCGGACGGGGCATACATCTGTGATGACTGCGTGGCAATCTGCTCGGAGATCATTCAGGAAGAATTTGAGGATCTGTACGGCGAGCAGGATACCGACGAGATCAACCTGATCAAACCAAAGGAAATCAAAGCATTTCTGGATGACTACGTAATCGGACAGGATGAGGCGAAAAAAGTGCTCTCCGTTGCTGTTTACAACCATTACAAACGAGTGCTTTCCGGTGCATCCTCCGACATCGAACTGCAGAAGAGCAACATTCTGATGCTCGGACCGACCGGTTCCGGAAAAACGTATCTGGCACAGACACTGGCCAAACTGATCAACGTTCCGTTTGCAATTGCAGACGCAACGGCGCTCACCGAGGCAGGTTATGTCGGCGAGGACGTAGAAAACATTCTGCTCCGCCTCATTCAGGCAGCAGACTATGATATCGAGCGCGCTGAGCACGGCATCATCTACATCGATGAGATCGATAAAATCACAAGAAAATCCGAAAACGCTTCGATCACACGAGATGTTTCCGGCGAGGGTGTACAGCAGGCACTGCTGAAAATCCTGGAGGGAACTGTAGCTTCCGTTCCGCCGCAGGGCGGAAGAAAGCATCCGCATCAGGAGTTTATTCAGATTGATACGACGAATATCCTCTTTATCTGCGGCGGTGCATTCGAAGGACTCGAGAAGATCATCGAGACGAGACAGGATACGAAATCCATCGGATTCAACAATCCGATCGGCCATGCAAAAGATGAGAATGTCGGAGATCTGCTCCGTCAGGTCATGCCGCAGGA
>ENA-OPAA01001063-OPAA01001063.1-human-gut-metagenome-genome-assembly--contig:-NODE-1063-length-16535-cov-5.504187_pt1 | contig 16535 bp, 10 predicted proteins | sample MGYA00241049_ERZ501414 | MGnify/ENA primary metagenome ERZ501414 (study PRJEB25962, sample SAMEA2042520) | human gut metagenome | biome: human gut; feature: human-associated habitat; material: faeces... | reverse complement strand
ATATTATTTCATAGACGTAACTATAATAATTTTATAAAGAAGAGAGAAAAAATATGAAAATTAAAAAACTACAAAGTGTATGTCTCATTTTGGCATGTGTAGCAGTAACAGGACTTATAGGATGTGGGGAAACAGATAAGAGACCTGTATAAAGAGGGCTATGATGCAGTCGGTACAGGAAATAATTACCCTTATGTATTGGTAAGTCTAGTAGAACTGGAATATGAAGTATCTTCACAATTCTTCTTTTGAGAAAACAAAGGCGGAACTGGAAGAAAAAGGATATAGTTATTCGAATGCGGTTCTGGATGGAATAGAATATTTTTACGGGTTAAAAAGAATGGAAAATGCCGAATGGACCCTGATCTTTCTGGTTCCGGCAGAATATGTTGCTGCGAATACCTTAAAACTTGTCAATTTTGTCACGATATTTATCGTTATCTTTACGGTTATCGTAGCAGCCTGCGTTATACTGGGGATTTCCTTTGTTATGCACAGAAACCAGCAGGAAGCGATCCGTGTGGAACAGGAAAATAATGCGAAGTTGGAAACAGTGAATACAAAGCTGCGGCAGGCAAAACAGGCGGCAGAGGAAGCTTTTCAGGTGGCACAGGAAGCGAGCAGGTCAAAGAGCAGTTTCCTTGCCAATATGTCCCACGATATCCGTACTCCGATGAATGCGATCATTGGTATTACGTCATTAATCCGATATGATGCCGGCAATAAAGGCAAGGTAATAGAGTATGCGGATAAAATCGACACTTCCTCACAGCATCTGTTAGGGATTATCAATGATGTTCTGGATATGAGCAAGATTGAAGCCGGAAAAACGGTTTTCAAGTATTCTGATTTTTCTATTCTGGAGTTTATGCAGGAGATTCAAACGATGTTCTGTCCACAGACAGAGGAAAAGCATCAGTCTTTGGTGATTCATCATGAGAACATCGTGCATGAATGGGTCAATAGCGATTATGTTCATTTGATGCAGATTTTCAGCAATCTGCTTTCAAATGCAGTAAAGTATACACAGAAGGGTGGAAAGATCCAGTTTCTTGTAGAAGAATGTGAAACGAAATCCAGTGCGTATGCAAAGTATCATTTTGCAGTTATTGATAATGGTGTAGGTATGTCTGAGGATTTCAAAGACAAGATCTTTGATACTTTTACCCGTGAGGAAAGTTCCTTGACAAATAAGATACAGGGAACAGGGCTTGGAATGGCGATCACCAAGAATCTGATTGAAGCAATGGGAGGAACCATTGATGTCGATAGTGAACTGGGACTGGGAAGTTGTTTTGAGGTCTTTATGGATCTTAAAATTGCAGAAGAGTCTGTTTCGTCAGCATTGCAGGTAGAAGAAAGTGAGACATATGATGATATTATGAAAGGAATGAGGTTCTTGTGTGCAGAGGATAATGAGCTGAATGCGGAGATCTTGACGGAACTGTTAAAGATCAAGGGAGCTGAGTGTACTGTCTGTGAAAACGGTGAAAGGATTCTCGAGACATTTGAGCGATCTGCTCCTGGAGATTATGATATGATCCTGATGGATGTGCAGATGCCTGTTATGAATGGTTATGAGGCAACAAAGGCGATCCGCAAGAGTTCGCATGAACAGGCAAAGACGATCCCGATCATTGCAATGACCGCTAATGCATTTTCAGATGACATTCATCATTCCCTGACCGTCGGTATGAATGCGCATATTTCCAAACCAGTTGAGATGAAGGTATTGGAAAAAACAATAAGTAGCATAAAATTCGGGGGGGGGTTGAAGCGCAGATTACTGAACAATAAGGATGAGATATAAAAATGAGGTTATAAGATGAAAAAAAGAAAAATTTTTACTGTTGTATTGATATTTTCTATATTAATGGCAACTTTGGCAGGATGTGATAAGGCAGATAAAGTGTCTGACACAACAAAAAAACCTGTTATAAAAATTGGAAGTGACAATTATCCGCCTTATAATTTCCTGAATGAGGATGGTATCCCGACAGGTATAGATGTTGAACTGGCAACGGAAGCATTTAGAAGGATGGGGTATAAGATGGAGATTGTTCAGATCAATTGGGAAAAGAAAAAAGAGCTGGTAGAAAGTGGAAAAATTGATTGTATCATGGGATGTTTTTCAATGGAAGGACGACTTAACGATTATCGTTGGGCCGGACCATACATAGCAAGCCGTCAGGTGGTTGCTGTAAATGAGAACAGTAACATTCATAAACTGAGTGATCTGAAAGGAAAGAATCTTGCAGTCCAGTCTACAACCAAACCGGAAGGTATCTTTCTGAAGCGGACAGATAAGAGAATTCCAAAACTTGGTAATCTGATCAGTCTTGGACACAGGGAATTGATCTATACATTTCTGGCAAAAGGGTATGTGGATGCTGTGGCTGTGCATGAGGAATCCATCATCCAGTATATGAAAGATTATGATACAAGCTTCCGCATTCTGAAGGAACCATTGATGGTCGTCGGGATAGGAGCTGCTTTTGCAAAGAATGATGACAGAGGGATCTGCGAGCAGATGAACCAGAAGCTGGAAGAAATGCACAAGGATGGTACCTCCCTGAAGATTATAAAAAAATATATGGATGATCCAGAGAAATATTTGGAGGTGGATGATCTTGGATATTAATGGAAGAGAAAAAGCAAAACGATTCTGGATAGTTGCTAGTTTGCTTGGCATCTGTATGTTTGTCACTGCAATTTTTTGTTTTTTTCATACGGAAAAAAACGAAGCTGAGAAAAGAATGGTGGAGATTGTAAACTATGTCAAAGTACAGTGCTCAACCTATACTCATTATAATGAATCTTCAGAATCAAAAAGTCTCCTTCGTGCGATCGAAAGTGCCAGACAGATGAGTACAAATATTGATATGGAAGTAAAGAATAGAAAGCAGTTAGACCGAAAGCTTCTGAAAGAGAATCTGCAGTCACTCTGGGTGGATGGTATTCTTGTATTGGATGAAGAAGGAAAGAAAGTCTGTGAATACAGTATGGATGAAGGTTTGATGGATGAGATGATTGATTATCTGCAAAAAGATATCATTATGGATTACACAGGATATAAAGAAAGATCTTATTCAGAACGGATTGTCAGAGGAGATGGATCACGTATCGATATCGCAGCCTGCGCCAGAAAAGATGCCCCAGGGATCGTTGCAGTTTACTATTACACATCTCCGAGATTTATCAGAAATTATACTTTAACGATCCAGAGTCTTTTAAAGGGGTACAATACTGAGAAAGACGGGACGATCATCGTTGCAGACAAAGGGAAGATTATTGCCAGTAACGATGAGAAATTATTGGCACAGGATGTCGCAGACAATGAGATTATTCAGAAAATGAAGAAGCATACAGATAGTCGGCATATCTTTCATCTGAAGAATAAAGGAACTGGATGCTATGGTATCATGCTGAAACAAAGGGATTATTATATCTACATGTATTTACCAGATAAAGAGGTATTCAGTAATCTGCCACTCAGTGTAACAGGTGTTGTATTCCTTTATCTTATCATTCTTAGTTTTTCATGGTCCTGGATATATATAACCAATCTGGCACATCAGAAACAGGAACAGGAAAAAGATGAAAAATATAAAGCAGAACTTCTGAAATCGGCAAAAAAAGCAGAGGCAGCGAACGAGGCGAAAACTGAGTTTCTCCAGAGGATGAGTCATGATATCCGGACACCGATCAATGGAATATGCGGTATGATCGATGTGGCGGAGCATTATGCAGATGATATGGAAAAACAGACAGAATGCAGGGCAAAGATCAAAGAAACATCTCATCTGTTACTGGAATTGATCAATGAAGTTTTGGATATGAGTAAGCTGGAATCGGACGAAGTAGTTCTGGAAGAAATTCCATTTAATCTAAGCAATATTTCCAAGGAAATCTTTGTTGTGATCGAACAGATAGCTGCAGAAGAAAATATTCGGATCGTGTGGGAGAAAGAGGAAATCACACACTGGAATCTGATCGGGAGTCCAGGATATGTAAAAAGGATCATGATGAATATTTTGTCAAATGCGGTAAAATATAATAAAGAAAACGGATATATCTACATCAGCTACCAGGAATTTACATCGGAGCAGGAGGGAAGAGTGACGATTGAATTTATCTGCCGAGATACAGGAATTGGTATGACAAAGGATTTCCAGAAACGCCTTTTTGAACCGTTTGCACAGGAGCATACTGGAAGCCGTACAAAATTTTCCGGAACAGGGCTTGGAATGCCGATCACGAAAAAACTGATCGAAAAAATGGGAGGAACGATCACGTTTGAAAGTAAGAAGGGAGAAGGCACAACCTTTGTGATCAGGATTCCATTTAAAATAGATCAGGATGCTGATCAACGTGAAGAACAGGAAGCTATATCAGAAAAATCTATAAAAGATCTGAAGATCCTTCTGGTGGAAGATAATGAGCTGAATATGGAAATCGCAGAATTTGTGATTCAGAATGAAGGTGCATCTGTGACGAAGGCATGGAATGGCCAAGAAGCTGTTGAGATATTCAAAAAAAGCAGACCAGATGAATTTGATGTCATTCTGATGGATATCATGATGCCGATCAAGAATGGTTATGAAGCAGCAAAGATGATCCGTGCACTGGACAGAGATGATGCAAAAACGGTTCCGATCATAGCAATGACGGCAAATGCGTTCACCGAGGATAGATTAAAGTCAAAAGAATCGGGAATGAATGAACATATCGCGAAACCTATAGATGCAAAATTATTAGTAAAAGTGATCAGTGAATTCGTGGAAAATAAAGAGGAGGATTCATAATGAAAAAGAGAAAATGGAATAGAGTTCTTTCTATATTTTTGGTGATGGTGACAGTCATATCACTTATGTCAGGATGTGATAGGAAGAGCGCGAAAAATGAAGAGAAAGATACGATCACTGTATATTTATGGAGCACAAATCTATATGAAAAATATGCCCCATACATTCAGAAACAGCTTCCAGATATTAATATTGAATTTGTAGTGGGCAACAATGATCTGGATTTCTATCGGTTTCTTAAGGAAAATGGCGGATTGCCGGATATCATAACTTGCTGTCGTTTTTCACTACATGATGCAAATCCTCTGAAAGACAGCCTGATGGATCTTTCCACAACCAATGAAGCAGGTGCTGTCTATAATACATACCTCAACAATTTTATGAATCAGGATGGCAGTGTAAACTGGCTTCCAGTGTGTGCGGATGCACATGGGTTTGTAGTTAACAAAGACCTTTTTAAAAAGTATCATATTCCTCTGCCAACAGATTACAAAAGTTTTGTTTCTGCCTGTCAGGCATTCAAAAAAGTGGGGATCCGTGGATTCACGGCAGATTATTTTTATGATTATACTTGCATGGAAACACTGCAGGGACTATCTGCATCAGAGCTGTCTACAGCGGCTGGACGTAAATGGCGTACTGTCTATAGTGACCCTGATAATACAAAGAGAGAGGGTTTGGACAGTAAAGTCTGGCCGGAGGCTTTTGAACGTATGGAGCAATTCATTCAGGATACAGGGTTGAACAAAGATGATCTGAATATGGATTATGATAATGTGATGGAGATGTATAAAAGTGGTAAGCTTGCTATGTACTTTGGCAGTTCTTCTGGTGTAAAAATATTTCAGGATCAGGGCATTGATACAACATTTCTTCCATTCTTTCAACAAAACGGCGAAAAATGGCTGATGACGACACCATATTTTCAGGTGGCGCTGAACCGTAACCTGACAAAGGATGAAACACGCCGGCAGAAAGCAATGAAAGTGTTGAATGTAATGCTGTCAGAGGATGCACAGAATCGGATCGTTTATGATGGTCAGGATATATTAAGCTATAGTCAGGATGTAGATACACATCTCACAGAATATCTCAAAGATGTCAGACCTGTGATCGAAGAAAATCATATGTATATTCGAATCGCATCCAATGACTTTTTCAACGTATCCCAAGATGTAGTCTCTAAGATGATTTCAGGAAAATACGATGCCAAACAGGCTTACCAGTCATTTAATACAAAGCTTCTGAAGAAGAAATCTGATTCTGAGAAGATCGTGCTCGATTCAAAGAAAGCTTATTCCAATCATTTTCATACCAGCGGGGGGAATGAAGCGTATTCTGTTATGGCACATACTTTGCGTGGCGTCTACGGTACGGATGTGCTGATCGCAACAGGAAACAGCTTTACAGGAAGTGTACGGAAGGCAGGATATACGGAAAAAATGGCTGGCAATATGATCATGCCAAATGATCTTTCAGCTTACAAACGGAAGATGAGTGGGGCTGAGCTGAAAAAGACAGTCAGAAATTTTGTAGAAGGCTATCAGGGAGGTTTCAATCCATTTAACCGTGGCTCTCTGCCTGTGGTCAGTGGTATTTCTGTAGAGATCAAGGAAACGGATGATGGTTATACATTAAGTAAAGTTACAAAGAATGGAAAATCAGTTCAGGATAAGGATACCTTTACTGTAACCTGTCTTGCGACACCACAACATATGGAATCGTATCCAGCGGGTAAAAACATTGTATTTGATGGAGAGGTGAAAGATACCTGGACAAAATGTGTTTTGAAGGGTGATGCCGTTCTCGCAAAGCCTGAAGACTATATGACTCTGAGGTGAGAAGAATGGATGTTAAGAATCATAATATGAACAAAGAGAAACCTATCATGAGAAAACGACTCAAGGTCATTGCTTTTCTTGCATTCTTTCTTGGAATCGTTTTGGCTGTTTCTCAATATTTTGGATTTGTATCGAAAACTGTATATGAGGAAAGTGTTTCTCATCTAACAGAAGTTTTCCATCAGTCGGATAATATGTTAAGGGAACTCTCAAATAAGAATCTGACGTATCTTCATATGTGGAGTAAGTATCTGCAAGATGCTCCAAGTGAAAGCAAAATTCGTGATTATATAGATAAAGCGCAGAAAGATGCGGGATTTTTATATTTTTATTTTCTATCAGCTGACGGTAACTATAAGATGACAACAGGTGAAACAGGGTATCTTGGATTACAGGAAAATATTGAAGATGAGATTCAAAAAGGCAATGATATCATAACCAATGCAGCAGTTCCCGGAAAATCCCAGATGCTTGTTTTTGCCAGCCCGAAGGCTCATGGAAGTTATCAGGGATTTAAATATGATGCAATTGCTATTGCCTATGAAAACGCTGATATAGTAAATGTACTCGATATCTCTGCGTTTAATGGAAAAGCAAAGAGTTATGTTCTTCATCCAGATGGTCGTGTTGTGATCGATCATTCTTTGGAGTCATGGGGAAATGTATATAACTTTTTTGGCATTCTGAGAGAACATACAGATATCTCCGAAAAAGAGATCCTTGAAATTTCGAAGAAATTTAAAGAGGGACATACAGGTGCGATGTTACTAAATCTGGATGAAAAGGATTATTATCTTGTTTATGAAAAATCAGGCATTCAGGACTGGGTATTTCTGGGACTTGTCCAGGCAGATATCGTCAATGCCAGTATGAACACTTTGCAACTTAGTACGATGCTTCTTGTGGGTGCAGTCGTGCTTTGTATTACAGCAGTCCTTATTGGATTTATTTTACGAAAAAACAGTGTAAGACTGAAGAAAAAAGACACAGAGATCTTGTACAGGGATGAGATGTTTCAAAAGTTGTCAATGAATGTAGATGATGTATTCTTAATGTTGGATGCAAAAACGTATCAGGCAGATTATGTCAGTCCGAATGTAGAAAAACTGTTGGGGATTACCGTAGAACAGATTCGGAAAGATATTTCTGTTTTAGGAGAACTGCATTCTGAGGATACGAAAGATCCGAAGAAGGATCATCTAAAGGAGATTCAGGTTCATGAACAGCAGGAATGGGATTTTGAGTATGTTCATCAGAAAACAGGAGAACGACGCTGGTTTCATAGTGTTGCAATGGGTAGTGAGGTGAACGGAGATAAGAAATATATACTGGTTATGTCGGATCGTACTGCTGACAAGAAAATGAATCAGGCACTTTCTGATGCAGTCCATGCTGCGGAGAATGCCAACCAGGCAAAGAGTACTTTTCTTTCTAACATGTCTCATGATATCCGGACGCCAATGAACGCTATCATTGGGTTTACGACACTGGCTGTGAGCAACATTAATAACAAGAAAATGGTCAGAGATTATCTTGGCAAGATTCTTTCATCCAGCAATCATCTGCTTTCACTGATTAATGATATACTGGATATGAGTCGTATTGAGAGTGGCAAGATCCATCTGGAAGAAACAGAGGTTAGTTTGTCGGATGTACTTCATGATCTGAAGACGATCATCAGTGGACAGATTCATGCGAAGCAGCTGGAACTTTATATGGATGCCATGGATGTTATGAATGAGGATGTGTATTGCGATAAGACACGGCTAAACCAGATACTGCTGAATCTTTTGTCCAATGCGATCAAGTTTACTCCTGCAGGCGGAATGATTTCTGTTCGGTTGAAACAATATCCGGGAACACAGCGAGAGCGTCAGTTATATGAGATTCGGGTAAAGGATAACGGAATCGGTATGAGTGAGGATTTTGTACAGAAACTTTTTTCTCCTTTTGAGCGGGAGAGAAGTTCTACAGTCAGCAGGACTCAAGGTACAGGACTGGGCATGGCCATTACCAAGAATATCGTGGATATGATGGGCGGAAATATTGAGATCCAGACAGAACAGGGCAAAGGTACGGAATTTATTGTACGACTGCCGTTGCGGACCCAGTCTAAGCAGCATCGTGTAGAGAAGATCGCAGCGTTGGAAGGTCTTAAGGCATTGGTGATAGATGATGATTTTAATACCTGTGACAGCGTGACAAAGATGCTTGCAAAAGTTGGAATGCGTTCGGAATGGACACTTTCTGGTAAGGAGGCGGTTCTCCGTGCAAGGCAGTCTATAGAGCTGGGTGATGCATTCCATGCCTATATCATCGATTGGCGCTTGCCAGATATGAATGGTATTGAAGTTACCCGACAGATCCGTAGTCTTGGTGATGATACACCGATCATTATCCTGACTGCTTACGACTGGTCAGAGATCGAAGCGGAAGCAAGAGCAGCAGGAGTCAATGCATTTTGTGCGAAACCTATATTCATGTCAGACATCAGAGATACTTTGATGACAGCGATCGGTCAGAAGCAGGATAGGACGAATGATGATATTCTTCCGGCAGTAAGTTCAGATTTCAGAGGCAGAAGTATTCTGCTTGTAGAAGATAATGAATTAAACAGTGAGATTGCGATGGCGATTCTTAATGAATATGGATTCCAGGTTGATACAGCAGAAGATGGAGCAGAGGCAGTGGAGAAGATCAGGAATTCAGCACCAGGCGATTATGAGCTTGTACTTATGGATATTCAGATGCCTGTAATGAATGGATATGAGGCTGCAAAGCAGATCCGTGCATTGGATGATCCAGCACTGGCAGAAATTACGATCCTTGCTATGACTGCCAATGCTTTTGATGAAGATAGAAAGAAAGCACTGGAATGTGGTATGGATGGATTTTTATCCAAACCAATTGTTATTGAGGAATTGATCCATACGTTACAAATCAATTTGAAATAAATGAAAGGAAGCGATATCTTTTTTATTCACAAAAATTTCGAAATCTCTTAAGAAAATCTTTGACAAAATGTAACAATGGAGAATCGAAACGTGATATAATAAAAAACAAGTGTCTATAGAACTCATATGACACAACATAAGACAAGTTTACGAAACATAAGAAGATGAGGAGGGCATAAAGATGCCTGGTATTATTTTAGAAGGAGGAACATTTCGTCCGATCTTTAGTGCAGGAGTGATGGATGCACTGTTGGATGAAGATATCATGTTTCCTTATATGATCGGAGTATCTGCGGGAATCTGTGATGGTTTTTCTTATATATCCAAACAAAAGGAAAGAAATTTAAAGATCCTGATGAACCACAGGAATGATAAAAGATACATGGGAGCGGGGAATCTACTGAAAGAGAGAAGTCTTTTTGGACTGGATTTCGTATATGACACGATCCCAAACAAACTGTATCCATTTGACTGGAAGACATTCAATGAATACAAGGGAACGATCAAGGTCGGTGTAACAAATGCATGGACAGGGAAAGCAGAATACAAAGATGGAATGAAACTGGATAAGAAGTGTACGATGCTTCGAGCAACTTGTGCGATCCCGTTTGCATTTCCAACGATCAAAGTAGATGGAAAGCCTTATTATGATGGTGGAATTGCAGATCCGATTCCGATCAGACGATCAATAGAAGATGGGAATGATAAGAATCTGATCGTACTGACAAGGCCAGAAGGGTATAGAAAAGAATTAAGCAAGAGCAACAAAGCTGCGGCAAAACTTCTCAAGAGAAAATATCCACATTTACCGGAACTGCTGTTAAATCGTCATATAAGATATAATAAAACAGTTAGATATTGTGAGCAGTTAGAGAGGGAAGGAAAGGCAGTGATCCTAAGACCAGAGTATACAATCGATAGTTTAGAGAAAGACATTGATGTATTAAAACAAACGTATGATATGGGATACCGTGTCACAAAAGAGAATATAAACCGAATTAAAGAATTATTTTAGACGACTCTTTATGCCTGTTCCACTGGACGGAAGAAGCTCGATAAGATATACTTTATAAGATTAAGACAAAGGAGGGATCGGGCGATGGCAAGAATTGAAGAATCAAAACGAACTTATATAGAAGAACTTGCGACCAATCCAAGAGTCAACCTGATGGTTTTATCGGAACGAATCGATATTGTGTTTCATGAAGACGAAAGTGAAGTATCTCTGGCAGAGAAGATAGCAGAGAAACTTTATGATATGCCACAATTGATCACTAAGTTATTACAGCAGGAAGCAATCGAATTCTTGCTGCAATGCTGGGATATGGAAGGTGAGAGTCTGATTGCTGAGATGTACGCAAGAGAGATTGAGCAGTTACATTTTCTTGGATTTCTCTCATATGAAGACGATACGATCTTATTGAATATAGAAGCAAAGGATAATTTTTTCTTCTCTCTGAAAAGCCGCAGAGTTCAGGAAGAGTTAGAAGAGGGTACCAGACTTGAGAATATTCTCTTTGGAATGTTGTTTTTATATGGTATTTTAGATATTTATGAGTGTTGCCAGATGATCCAGGAAGAGATGTTCCCAGAGCTGACTTATGATGAGTTGGAAGAATTTATATTACTCCGTATTGTATTCTGGCAGTCAGGAATCTTATTAAGAAATCAGATGAATTCAAGACTGTTACTGGCAAGCCGTGAGGTAGAAAATCGTAACGAAGTATTTATTCAGTGGAGCCTTAGGGAAGATTTATCATGGAAACGTTACAGTGAAGATGAATATAAGAATCTGGCACTAGGCAATGGAATTGGAGGCTGGGATGGAATCCCAGAATTATATGATTTTGTGATGAAGAATATCGAGAATGATCAGTATAAGGTTATGATGATCGTAAAATCACTGGTTGTTAAGATTCAAAATGGATTGACTTATGAAGAGATTACATCTGCGTATGTGAATCTTCTGGACGAAGAAGATAAAGAACATCAAAGGATCCTTTGTGAATTGATCCGTACGCTTTATAAAACTGTACCATTATATAGTCTCAAGGGACATACGAGAACAGAAGTGGAAGAAGAAAGCCAAGAAGCAAGATTTCATGTGATTCAGGGTGGTAAAGAGTAAGGAGGAAGCGAATGAGACAGTCAACTGTATTAGTAGTAGATGACGAGAAAGAGATTGCTGACTTTATTGAATTATATTTAAAGAATGAAAATTATAATGTACATAAATTTTACAATGGAAAGGATGCCTTGGCGTGTGTAGAACATGAGAATATTGATCTGGCGATCCTTGATGTGATGCTGCCAGATATTGATGGATTTGAGATTTTAAAACAGATCCGTTTAACACACAATTTCCCTGTGATCATGCTGACAGCGAAAGTATCTTCCATGGATAAGATCAATGGATTGACATTGGGAGCTGATGATTATATTGAGAAACCATTTGAGCCGTTGGAATTGATGGCAAGAGTGAAGGCACAGCTTCGAAGATTTACAAGATACAACGATGGAAGCGGTATGAATCAGGAAGATACACTGGAGATCGCAGGTCTTATCTTAAATCGTGCAACACACCAGTGTACTTATGGAGAAGAAGAAATTACATTGACACCGCTAGAATTTTCAATTTTATGGATTCTGACACAGAACCGCGGGAAGGTTATAAGCTCAGAGAATCTTTTTGAGCAGGTATGGAAAGAAAAGTATTTTAAGAACAACAATAATACAGTTATGGTACATATCAGACATCTCCGTGAGAAGCTGGGAGAGGTCATGGGACACAAAGAATTGATCAAGACAGTCTGGGGAGTTGGATACAAAGTTGAGGAGTAAATACAGAAGTTTAAAGATAAGGATCATACTACAGACATTGGGAATCAGTTTGATCGTTGCATGTATCGGATATTTTGTACTTGATATATTTGTAGATGGTGTATTTCAGGATCCATTTGCCAAAACGGTTGTTTATATATTTGAACGGATTGGGATGGATGAGCTGGAAGCGATCCGTGTATATCGTCTGATCTTTGTACAAAATAAAACAATGATCATTGGTGCTGGATTTTTTGTGCTGCTTTTGTTAAGCTTTTATCTGGGTATGTCAAAATTCACGACATACCTAAGACAGGTTGAAGGTGGGATCCAGATGATCTTAAATGAATCCAAAGACCGCATATTGCTCCCACCAGAGTTGAATCCTTTGGAGAATAAATTAAATGAGATCAAAGGAACGTTGAAAGAACAGAGGCGGATTGCAGAAGAAAGTGAGCAGAGAAAGAATGACATCATCGTCTATCTTGCTCATGATCTGAAGACACCGTTGACGTCGATCATTGCATATTTATCATTGTTAAATGAATCGCCGGATATGTCGGAAGAACAAAGAGCTAAGTATATAGGAATTTCTCTTGAGAAAGCGAAACGTCTTGGAGAACTGATCAATGAGTTCTTTGAAATTACAAGGTATAATCTTCAGAATATTACCTTGGACAAAAAGGAATTTTATCTTTATGTTCTGCTTGAACAGGTGATGGATTCTTTTGCTGCGGTATTTAAGCAGAAAGGATTAGAGTGGAAGATAGAGGTAGATGATAAAATATTAATTTATGGTGATCCGGACAGGCTTGCCAGGGTTTTTGAGAATCTGTTAAGGAATGCAGTATCGTATTGTTATCCGAATTCTCTCATCGAGGTTTATGGAATGATCGATGGAGATAACGCAGAGATTTTAGTCAGGAATCAGGGAAAGACTATACCAGAACATCAATTAAATAACCTGTTTGAGAAATTTTACAGATTAGATGAAGCAAGATCTTCTGAAACTGGCGGGGCAGGTCTTGGACTTGCGATCGCGAAGGAGATCATAGAGCTTCATGATGGAACTATCAAAGCAAAAAGCCAGAATGAGTATACGACATTCATAATACGGCTGCCAAGAAAGAAGGAGGAACAATGAAAAAAGTATATGTCATTGGACATCGCAATCCAGATACAGATTCCATCTGTTCTGCGATCGCATACGCAAACTTAAAGAATCAAGTGGAAGGAAATGGATACGAAGCATATCGTGCCGGTAATATCAACGGCGAAACAAGATATGTATTGGATACATTTGGAATTAAAGATCCAAAATATGTTAGTGATGTAAGACCAAGATTAACAGACGTAAATTTAAATCTAGTTAAAGGTGCAAAAGCGACAGATTCCCTGAAATCTGCACGTGAAATGATGCAGACAGAGAAGATCGTGTCTCTTCCAGTATTAGATGGAAAGAAAATGATCGGTCTGGTATCCATCAGTGATGTGTTGAAAGCAGATATGGATGTTTATGACAATGAAATCCTTGCCAAAGCAAAAACACCATATAAAAATGTTGTAGAAACATTAGATGGAACACTTCAGGCAGGAGATATCGAAGGATATATCACAGAAGGTAAGTTAACAGTATCTGCCGCAAGTGTTGATACAATGGAAGAATTTGTAACAGCTAAAGATACAGTGATCGTTGCAAACCGTGAAGATGCACAGATTGGTGCGATCCAGACAGGAGTACAGTGTGTTGTAGTATGCATGGGTACAGAAGTTACTGATAAAGTATTAGAACTTGCAAAGGAAAAGAACTGCAGAATCATCACAACACCATATGATACATTTACAGCAAGCCGTTTGATCTGCCAGGCAATGCCAGTATCTTATATCATGGCAACAGATACGATCGTATCTTTCAATGAAACAGATTTTGTAGATGATGTCAAAGAAGAGATGACAAAGAAACGTTTCCGTTACTTCCCTGTATTGAATGCAGATAACGAATTTGTAGGATTTATTTCCAGACGTCGTATCTTAGAATTCAACAAGAAACAGGTAATCTTAGTTGACCATAATGAAGTATCACAGGCAGTCGAAGGATTAGAAGAATGTGAGATCATGGAGATCATCGACCACCACAGAATCGGAAGTGTGGAAACTGTATCACCAGTTTACTTCAGAAATCAGCCAGTTGGATGTACAGGAACGATCGTTGCTCAGATGTACCGTGAACAGGGAATCGAGATTACAAAAGAGATGGCAGGATTAATGTGTTCTGCAATTCTTTCTGATACATTAATGTTCCGTTCTCCAACATGTACACCAGTGGACGAACAGATCGCGAGAGAATTAGCACAGATCGCAGGAATTGATGTAGAAGAACATGCCAAAGCAATGTTCCGTGCAGGAAGTGATTTAAGTGGTAAGACTCCAAACGAGATCTTCTACATGGATTATAAGAAATTCAATGCCGATACAATTGATTTTGGTGTTGGACAGATCACATCCATGGATCAGGGAGAATTAGATGATATCAAAGCATCAATCCTTGAATATATGGATTCTGTGAAAGAAGAACAGGGACTTGATTACGTATTCTTTATGCTAACAAACATCTTAGAGGAAACAACACATCTGCTGATCTGCGGACCAGAAGCTGAGGGAGTGATCGAACGCGGATTTGGTGTAACACCAGAAGATAAAGTTGCAATTCTTCCTGGAGTTATGTCACGTAAGAAACAGATGATCCCTAATCTTTTGAATGCGTTTCAGCAGTAATTTGACATAGTCGTTCAAATGTATATGAGAAAAAATAAATAAGAATAAGAGCCATCCGCCAGAGAATTTATGCTCGTCGGATGGCTCTTCTGTTATTAGTGCTTCTAAAAGAAGTATTGAAAATATGAAATAAGTGCAGTATACTAATAATAAATAAAATATGTGGAATAAACTGTAAAAAAATACTTGCCAATATTTGTAAATTAATGTAAACTATAAACATCAATAATCTAGATTAAAGTCAAAGAAGTTCTATATAATTGTAATTCGATTCAGAGAAATTCTATGAATATGCAGTTCTGTAGATAAGATAACCAAATGATAGTTTACAAACAAGGAGTCAGGAATGGGAGAAAAGGATAAGATTGAAAAGTTATTGGAAGATTATCCAGATGTATTTGCAGATATTATCAATGTATTAGTTTATCAAGGAGAAGAGGTAGTTAAACCAGAGGAACTACGGACAACAAATATACGGTCACAATATAAAGCATCAGATGATGTGCTTCATGAAGAAGAGAGAGATACTTTGAAAGAATGGAATAATAAAAAAGGTTTCAAGGTATTATTTGGAATTGAAAATCAGACAATCAAAGATAAAAAGATGCCACTACGTGTAATTGCATACGATGGAGCAAGTTATCGTTCTCAGATGTTAAAGAAAGGTGCAAAAGAATTTTGTAAAGTAATAACACTGATCTTACATTTTGGAGATAATCAATGGAAAGATGATAAAGAACTAAGAGAAGTTATCAATCAAGAAAGTGTGAATGAGGAGCTGTTTCAAAATTATAAATTGAATGTATTTGACATAGCATATCTGACAGAAGAACAAATAAAAATGTTTCAAAGTGACTTTGGAATTATTGCGGATTATTTTGTAAAACGAAGAAAAGGTTATAAAACAATTGAAAATCATAAACCAATCAAACATGTGGATGAAATGTTAAAATTTATGAGGATTTTTGCAGAAGACGAAAGATTTTTGCAATTGGATGTAAAGAAAAATGAGGAAGGAGAGGTTACTATGTGTACAATATTAGATACAGCAATTAATAAAGGAATTGAGCAAGGAATAAGTCAAGGAATAAGTCAAGGAATAACACAAGGTATAGCGCAGGGAAAAATTATAGGGGAAAATGCTACATTACAGTTAGTAAAAATTTTATTAGCTAATAATAAAATTCAAGATATAGATAAGATATACAATGATATACAGTATAGAAATAAATTAATGGAAGAGTATAAAATCTATGAAAGGATATAAAAAAGACCGCCCATCTGGGCGGTTACTTTTCTGAAAAGAGAGGATTAAAAAATATATATGAAAAACTATGTCT
>ENA-OPAA01001061-OPAA01001061.1-human-gut-metagenome-genome-assembly--contig:-NODE-1061-length-16555-cov-2.666303_pt1 | contig 16555 bp, 9 predicted proteins | sample MGYA00241049_ERZ501414 | MGnify/ENA primary metagenome ERZ501414 (study PRJEB25962, sample SAMEA2042520) | human gut metagenome | biome: human gut; feature: human-associated habitat; material: faeces... | reverse complement strand
CAAAGTTGCTTCTGGTGTATCCGGTGAATTTTAAATCTGTCAGTGTGGTATGCATGTTGGCAGCGTCATTCCGGTAGGCAGATTCCAGCGTAACATCATCCGTCAGCTGCACCGGAAATAAAAGATCCGTCAGTGAAAATACATGCCATAGTACGATCACGATGATCAGATATACAATTGGTGAAAAAAGTCGCCGTTTATATAATGCTTTTATATTTTTTGTGATATAATGGTCGTAATTCTCGGGCATAAAAAACCTCGCTTTATACTATCGGGATATCAAAAGGAAAAAACCTTAAGAATATTGGATCTTGCTTCTCTAGTAGTATAAAGGTTCGTGAAAAAATAATCAAGGAGAGAAAACATTGGAAGCATACAGCAGTTTTGCACAGGTATATGATCTTTTTATGGATAATGTACCTTATGAGGAGTGGAGCAGATATCTTATCAGTCTGTTAAAGGAGTATCAGGTGACAGATGGCACCGTGGTGGAACTCGGCTGTGGTACCGGAAAAATGACAAGGCTTTTGGCAGATGCAGGCTATGATATGGTGGGAGTGGACAATTCTGCCGAAATGTTAGAGATTGCAGGAGAACGTCAGGAGGAAGAAGAGCGGAATGATATTTTATATCTTCTTCAGGATATGCGGGAGCTGGAATTGTTTGGAAATATCCGGGCAATTGTAAGTGTCTGCGATTCGATGAACTATATCATGGAACCGGAAGATCTGAAAAAAGTATTTGGGCTGGTCAAAGAATATCTTGCAGAGGACGGCGTGTTTATTTTTGATCTGAACACCGTGCATAAATACCGGGATCTGATGGGAGAATGCACCATCAGTGAAAACCGGGAAGAGAGCAGTTTCATCTGGGAAAACTATTTTTATGAGGATGAGATGGTCAATGAGTATGACCTGACGCTTTTTATCCGGGAGGAAAGTGACCTCTATCGGAAATACGAGGAACTTCATTATCAGAAAGCCTATGAACTAGAGCAGGTGAAAACGCTGCTTCAGCAGGCAGGCATGGAGTTTATGGCAGCGTATGACGCGTTTACCCATGATCCGGTGACGGCAGAGAGTGAGCGCATGTATATCATTGCAAGACCGAAGGTGATTTAAGGAATATGATATAACAGAACAGGCACTTGCCTAATATAAAATAACAGGAAAAGAGGAAAAACATGAACGATTATATTGTAAGAGCAACTGCGGCAGATCATTCTATCCGCGCATTTGCGATCACATCCAAAAACATTGTGGAGGAAGCAAGAAAAGACCATAACACAAGCCCGGTGATCACGGCAGCTCTTGGCAGGTTATTGTCCGGGGCAGCCATGATGGGAACCATGATGAAGGGTGAGAAGGATCTTCTCACAGTACAGATCCAGTGTCAGGGACCGGCGCAGGGACTGACCGTGACAGCGGATTCCGCAGGACATGTCAAGGGATTTCCGAGAGTGGCAGATGTGGAACTGCCGCCAAATGCATTGGGAAAATTAGACGTAGGCGGGGCACTTGGACTTGGTGTCATGAGTGTGATCAAGGATATGGGCTTAAAAGAGCCTTATGTGGGACAGATCGCACTTCAGACCGGAGAAATCGCAGAGGATTTAACCTATTATTTTGCAACTTCGGAACAGGTTCCTTCCGCAGTAGGACTGGGCGTTTTAGTAGATGTGGACGGTTCTGTAAAGCAGGCAGGTGGATTTATCATTCAGTTGATGCCGTTTACCCCGGATGAAGTTGTGGATGCATTGGAGAAAAAAATCAGCGAGATCGCGTCTGTGACTGAGATGTTGGAAGAGGGGAACACACCGGAGCAGATTTTAGAGATCATTCTGGGCGATTTTGGACTTGAGATCACGGATACACTCCCGGCAGCATTCCAGTGTGACTGCTCCAAAGAGCGCGTTTCCCGTGCAATCTCAACCTTGAGCAAAAAAGATTTAGACGATATTATCAACGATGGTGAAGCGATTGAAGTAAAATGCCAGTTCTGTAACAAGGCATATCATTTTGAAGTGGACGAACTGAAGGAGATGAGAAAGTAGTGAGACAGGGATTTGTCAAGGTGGCAGCCGTCACCCCGAAAATTGTAGTTGCGGATACAAAAGAGAACACCGCATTAATCTGCGCAGAGATTAAAAAGGCAGAGAAGGAAGGGGCAAAGATCATTGTACTCCCGGAACTTTGTATTACGGGTTATACATGCAGTGATCTGTTTTTACAGGAAAAAATGCTGCGTGAAGCAAGACAGTCGCTCCTTGAGATCGCTGCGTTTACCTTTGCATTGGACTGCATCGTGTTTGTGGGACTTCCACTCGAATACAACGGAAAGCTTTATAATGTGGCTGCCGCTGTGAGCAATGGAAAAGTGCTTGGTTTTGTGCCGAAAACATATCTGCCAAATTACAATGAATTTTATGAGGCAAGACATTTTACAAGAGGAATGGAAGAAACGGTGCAGATAAGCCTCGGAGAAGAAGTGGTTCCAATGGGCAAAAAGTTATTATTTACCTGCCAGACCATGTCGGAACTGAAAATCGGTGTGGAACTCTGCGAGGATCTCTGGACGCCGGAACCACCGAGTATCCGTCATGCGTTAAACGGTGCGGATGTCATTGTCAATCTGTCAGCATCGGATGAGACGACCGGAAAAGACATTTATCGCGAGGAGCTGGTTGGCGGACAGTCTGCAAGGCTTCTGTGCGGCTATATTTATGCGAGTGCCGGAGATGGGGAATCCACGCAGGATGTCGTCTATTCCGCGCATAATATCATTGCGGAAAATGGAAGGATTTTAAAGAAAGCGAAACGGTTTGCAAATGAAACGGTATATTCGGAGATTGATGTTCTGCGTCTGAATGCAGAGCGCCGCAGAATGACTACATTTGAAACCAGAATGGACGGTTACACGGAAATTCCATTTGCATTGAAAATAGAAGAGACGGAACTGACCAGATACATTGATCCAATGCCGTTTGTTCCGGGCAGTAAGACAGACAGAGAGCGCCGTTGTGATGAGATTTTATCCATTCAGGCGATGGGACTGAAAAAACGTTTGGAGCACACACACTGCAGATCTGCCGTGATCGGTATCTCCGGTGGATTGGATTCTACACTGGCATTGCTTGTGACGGTGCGTGCATTTGATCTGCTCGGCATGGATCATAAAAATATTAAGGCTGTGACAATGCCGGGATTCGGAACAACGGATCGTACTTACGATAATGCGGTGAGCCTCATCAAATGTCTCAATGCGGATTTTATGGAAGTTAGTATCAAGGATGCGGTCAATATCCATTTCCGGGATATCGGACAGGATCCGAAAGTGCATGATGTGACTTACGAGAATGGACAGGCACGTGAGAGAACCCAGATTCTTATGGACATTGCAAATAAGACCGGTGGGATGGTCATCGGCACAGGCGATCTGTCGGAGCTGGCACTCGGCTGGGCGACTTACAACGGAGATCATATGTCCATGTATGCGGTGAATGCGTCTGTGCCAAAGACACTGGTCCGCCATCTTGTCCGGTATTACGCAGATACCTGTGGCGATGAAGCGTTAGAAGAGGTTCTTCTCGATGTTTTGGATACACCGGTTTCACCGGAACTTTTGCCGCCGGAGGATGGGAAGATTTCCCAGAAGACCGAAGATTTGGTCGGACCTTACGAATTACATGATTTTTATCTGTATCATATGCTTCGTCTTGGCTATGCGCCGGCAAAGATTTACCGTCTGGCGAAAGTTGCTTTTGTGGGAACTTATGATGATGAAACCATTTTGAAATGGTTAAAAACTTTTTACCGCAGATTTTTTGCACAGCAGTTCAAACGTTCCTGCCTGCCGGATGGACCAAAAGTCGGAAGCGTTGCTGTCTCTCCGCGCGGAGATCTGCGTATGCCTTCGGATGCGTCTGCACGGATCTGGATGGAAGAACTGGAGGCATTAAACACCGAGAGGAGATAGCAGCATGCAATATCGGAAAGATAAATATGGAAACGATATTTCTGCGCTTGGCTACGGCTGTATGCGTTTTACGAAAAAGGGGAACAGCGCAGACCTTGACAAAGCAGAAAAAGAAGTGATGGCGGCAATTGAGGCGGGGGTCAATTATTTTGACACTGCCTACGTGTATGCCGGAAATGAAGTGGCAGTGGGAGAAATTTTACACCGGAATCATTGCAGGGAGAAAATCAACCTTGCCACAAAGCTTCCGCATTATCTGATCAAGTCGATCGATGGCGTGGAAAAAATGTTTCAGGAGGAACTGCGCCGCCTGCAGACCGATTACATTGATTATTACCTCATGCATATGCTGACGGACATTCCAACCTGGGAGAAATTGAAAAAACTGGGGATGGAAGAGTGGATCAGGGAGAAGAAAGCGTCCGGGCAGATTCGGCAGATCGGATTTTCCTATCACGGTAATTCCGCGATGTTCTGTCAGTTAGTAGATGCTTACGACTGGGATTTCTGTCAGATCCAGTACAATTATATGGATGAACATTCTCAGGCTGGTGTGGAAGGACTGCGCTATGCAAACCGGAAAGGACTTCCGGTTATTATCATGGAGCCGCTTCGTGGCGGACGTCTGGTGAACCTTCTCCCGGAATCTGCGAAAGAGTTATTCCGCAGGGATGAAAAACATCGCACTCCGGCAGAACTTGCGTTGAAATGGCTTTACGACCAGCCGGAAGTGACCTGTGTGCTCTCCGGCATGAATTCCATGGAGATGGTGGAACAGAATGTAAAAACTGCCAGCGAGTCATTGGTGGGATGTCTCACACCATCCGACCGGGAGCTGATTGAAAAGGTAAAAGATGAGATTAAGAAAAATGTAAAAGTGGGATGTACAGGATGTGGTTACTGCATGCCATGCCCAAAAGGAGTGGATATTCCGGGTACATTCCGCTGTTATAATGCGATGTATTCCGAAGGAAAAAAATCGGGAAGAAGAGATTACCTGCAGTGTACTGCATTTCGAAAAGATACGAGCAGTGCATCCCAGTGTATTTCCTGTGGAAAATGCGAAACACACTGCCCGCAGCACATTGAGATCCGCAAGGAACTGAAAAATGCAGCGGCAGAACTTGAGGACGTGAAGTACAAAGTCATGAAAACCGGAATCCAGTTATTGAAGCTGTGGTAATTACATAGGAAAACAAAAAGGACATAGTTCTTATCCTGAATACAGGAAAGAACTATGTCCTTTTAACTTTACAGTAATTTTTAAATTCGTCTTGGTTTGCGCACCGGTTTTGCAGCGGTGACAGTAGCCCAGTTTGTTGTATAAACAACAGAATACATAAACACTGCGAGTACCATTCCAGTCACAACGTCGAAAACGGAGTGCTGTTTCAAAAACATTGTGGATAAGATAATGAGTACCATCAAAACAGCGGAACCATAGCGTACAGCTTTGTTCTTTTTGAAATTGTCACTGTGCCATACGGCAATATTCACGGCGATGGAGTTAAAGACATGTACGCTTGGAAACAGGTTTGTCGGTGTATCCGTTGCATACAGCCATTTTACCATCTGGATAAAAATATTATTATGTTCAAAATAAGCTGGTCTCAGATAGTGACCATTCGGATAGATCGTTGAGATCACAAGGAAAACGGTCATTCCGGTAAAAAGCATTGCACAGAGTTTAAAATATTCATCTTTATTTTTGAGATAAAAATATCCGACTGCCCATGCGACATATCCAAACCATAAAAGATAAGGAACAATAAAGTATTCACAGAATGGGATCATGTCATCCAATGCGGTATGGATCACATGAAAATGTGTGGTCACAGTTCGTTCCAGATGATGAAACCATGGAAAATAGATACAAAAATAAAGAAGCAAAAAACCATGTCTGTTTTTCTCGATAAAAGCATTGAGTCTGCTTTTCATATCTGTCTTCAAAATATCACCTTCCTAACACATTTTTATAAAAAATAAATTCTTTTTCCTTACATTGTGCGATTATAGCATAGTGATTTTCAGGAAACAATTCCCTTTCTCTTTTTTTAAGAAAGATTATTGAATATTTAAAGATTTCTTAAGGTAAATGTCTGGTTTTTGTGCAACCTTACAAACAATTTCAGAAGAAAAATTTTACCATCATTGTTACGAATTGAAACAAATTCATTACGCAAATATTACGATTGCCGCAAATTGTTGACAAAGCCCTTTTTCTACCTATAATAGAGTATGGTTTTGCTGAAAATAGGCGCATATTGATACGTCTTTTTGAATAAGCTACAAAAGAGTGAGAGGAAAAATTATGAAAAAAGAAAAAAAGGATCTGACACAGGCAAATACGGCAGTAAAATCCAGAGACAAAAAGAAGATTTTTATGACGATTGGAATTGTCGTGGCATGTCTGGCTGTTGTTTATGTTGGATTTGGAATCTTTTTCCAGAGCCATTTCTGCTTTGGTACGACCATCGATGGAATAAAAGCCGGTGGTAAGTCGGTAGAAAAGATGGAGCAGCTCATCACAGAGGAGATTGACAGCTATGTGCTGAATCTCGTGGAACGTGAGGAGGGACAGGAAAGCATTGCAGGAGATGCTATTCAAATTGCACCGGTGTTCAATGGCGAAGTGGAAGAATTATTGAATGGACAGAATGGTTTCGCATGGGTGGTTACACTGTTTAAACATGAGAATCTGGAACTGGCTAAGGTTGTGACATTTGATGAGAATGCATTGGACAGCGAGCTTCAGGCGTTAAACTGTATGCAGGCTGGTGCACAGCGTGAACCCGTGGATGCAACGGTTTCAGCGTACACAGCAGATGGATATTCTTTAGTTCCGGCAGATTATGGTACGACCATTGATAAAAGTGCATTCAAAAAAGCGGTGGAGGATTCCATTTTAGTTCTCGCAGATGAACTTGATCTGGATGAGGCAGACTGTTATGTGAAGCCGAAGGTTGAAGACGATAATGAAAAACTGTTGGCAGTCATTGATGAGATGAACAGCTATGTGGGAACTACGATCACTTATGATTTTGACGTTGCAAAAGAAGTGCTGGATGGGGAGCGTATTTCCGAGTGGCTTTCCGTGGACGATGATTTAAATCTTGTGGTGGACGAGGAAGGTGTTCTTTCCTTTGTAAAGGAGCTTGCAAGTAAATATAATACCTGTTATAAACCGAAAGAGTTGAAAACATCTTATGGTTCCACTGTGACGATTTCCAATGGACCTTATGGATGGAAAATCAACAATTCCGAGGAAGTGGCACAGATTTTAGATGATCTGAAAGCCGGAAAAAAAGTGGAACGTGAACCGGTTTATTCCCAGACTGCGAACAGCCATGGCGAAAATGATTACGGTAATTCCTATGTGGAGATTAACCTTACTGCACAGCATTTGTTCCTTTATAAAGATGGTGTGCTTGTGACAGAGTCTGATTTTGTATCCGGAAACGTGGCAAAAGGGCACGCAACACCAGGCGGAGCATTTATGCTTACCTATAAAACATTGAATGCTGTTTTACGTGGACCGGATTATGAAACTCCTGTTACATATTGGATGCCATTTAACGGCGACATCGGAATGCATGACCTGACTTCCAGAAAAGCTTTTGGAGGAGATATTTATAAGACCAGAGGTTCTCATGGATGTATCAACCTTCCATATTCGGCAGCCAAGAAAATCTATGAGACAATCGACAAGGGATACTGCGTCCTTGTTTATAACCTTCCGGGAACAGAAAGTGATACTGTGAAACAGAAAGAGGCAGCTGCGGTTGTAAATACGATCAACAGTATCGGAACTGTTACATTAGAAAGCGAACCTGTTATCGTGGCTGCAAGAACAGCATACGATGCGTTATCGGATACAGCAAAAAGTTATGTTACCAATTATCAGACACTTGTGGATGATGAGGCAGCGCTGGCAGCCTTAAAGAGTGGCGCTGCAGCGGCTGCACAGCAGCCTGCGGCAGACCAAACAGCCCCTGCAGATGGCTCAACAGTTGCTCCTGCAGATCCTGCAGCGCAGACAACGGATGGAACTGTGGCACAGTAAGCGGAGTTTGGAGCATTTTGGCATATGCCGATTGTGATGTTATAGGATATCTATAAATTTTAAAATGAAATTTTCACAAAAAAGAGAAGCAAAAATCAGAGGAAAAATGATTTTTGCTTCTCTTTTTTGTGACAGAACAAATGTTCTTGATATTGTGGTACATTTATATTATAATAAGAAAATACATTTGGAGGTCACAAAATGAAGAACACAAGTTATAAAAATAAACAATTCGTACTTTTAGGAATGACTTTTTTAAGCGTGGCTGGCATTGCCGGATGTTCCAAGGTGGAACTCGCGCAGAGCACAGTGACACTGGAGCTTGGCGATGAGCTGTCGGAAAATGTTGCAGATTATCTGCAGGATCCGGATGAGAAAATCTTAAAGGGTGCAAGCCTCGATCTGTCAGCAGTAGATGAAACAAAAGTTGGTTCGTACAATGCTGCCGTTGCATATGATGGGAAAAATTATCCATTTACGGTAGAAGTGAAGGATACGACTTCACCGCAATGCGAAGCAAAAGATTATATCTACATGCAGCCGGGAACTCTGATCGTGGATGATCTGGTAACGGAGATCAAAGATGCATCGGAAACTTCCAGTGGGATCGTTTCTTGTGAGAGGAAGGATGATCTTGCAGCCTGTGATTATGATGATATGCTGCAGAAAAAAGCGGTGGTAGATACTACTGATTCGTATGATGAAGCAGACTATCAAGAAAGTGTTCAGTTGGATGAAGAAGGCTGCTATGAAGTGACAGCCCAGGTAAAAGATAGTGAAGGCAATTTTACAGATATAACATTAAACGTTTACGTGGATGGCACAGCTCCAGAGCTGGCACAGAATGTGATCGATCTGGATGTGGATGCATCCGGGATCAGTATTGACGACATCAACACGGATGATGCGGAAAAGATTGCAGCCATGCTGCATGAGCTTCCGGATTTTTCAAATGCGGAGTGGGCGGCAGCCAGTGATGCATTTTGCGGAGACAATGCAATCAGATACGAATTTGAGCAGAAATCATTTAATCTGCAGAAAGAGAACCCTGTAGAAGTATTAAATGTACACTGCACAGTGCAGGATCAGGCTGGAAACGAAAACGAGGCAGATTACGAAGTGACGGTTACATACACTGGACTGGATGTAGAGGCTTTGTTGGAAAAGACAGGGCTGATTATGCAGATAGCGGACACCTCAACAAATAATAATTCTACAAGTAGCAATAATAATATGACAAAGAGTGATGGCAAATCAAACAAAAATCAAAATGGAGAGTATAAGGGTAATGATACTGTAAATGATTTAGGAATGACAGATGCGGAATTTGCAGCCATGTTTGATTCGATGACTCCGGAAGAAAGAGAAGCATTTTTAAATTCTATGGCTAGTGGAAGTACAGATGAAAGTTATAATATTGCCACAGAGCAGGGAACAATTTCATATTATTATGATAGTAGTGCAGCTCAACAGGTTTTTAGTCTTGTAAATCAGGAAAGAGTAAATAATGGACTTCCAGAATTAACTTGGGATAGTGATATGGCATCATATTCTGACAGGCGTGCAATGGAAATAGTTACAGATTTTAGCCATAATTCTGCAGGTGGAAAAATGAACGTAGGAGAGAACATTGCAAAAGGTGCAGTATCTCCGGAAATGGCAATGGATGGATGGATGCGAAGTGATGGACACCGTGCCAATATTTTAAATGCAAGTTACACAAAAATCTCTGTTTCTTGCTATTATGATGGATACACTTATTACTGGGTACAGAATTTTGCTTATTAAAAGCATTCCTTTAAAAATTTAATAAATTGCACTGATTTTATTGGTTTGGTATAATGAATGAGGTGCTACGAGAAAACGGTAGGCGGTTAAGCCCTCAACAGAGGGACTGGACCCTCTGATTACATAGAGATCTTCGAAAGAGGAAATTTGTTGACGGAGGGATGCAAGATGGTTACATATTCAGACTTGTTTGAATTTGTTATAATGCTGATTGCGTTTGCTACTTTTATTTATAAAATTAGCAAAAAAAAATAACCGCCAACCTGGGAATTGGCGATTATTTAAGATAATTAATCAATAACCGGGCTAACCGTCTATCGGTAGCACCTTTACTATTATAATAGCAACGAGACATCTAAAAGTCAAGTTGAGAAAAATAAAAACATATAATCATTAACAGTCCGGTTATTCGCATTTTTTAGTGCGATGCCGGATTCTTTTTTTATGTTCAAAATAAGAAAATGAGCATTTTTATACTTTAATTGGTTAAAATTTACAAAAATTTGGACGAGATTTCGGGATTTATTACGTATAGAATAATACAATATTTTAGAATACAATAGAAATGCGAAAAAAAACGAAAACATGTGAAGAGGGGGATTGTTATAGAATCACATGTAAGTAGGGGAGAAAAAGGAGAAGGAAGAATGAGAAAGTTAACGAAAAGCTTTCAAAAGAGGCAAAGCATTGCAAGCAGAGTACTGTGTTTTCTGCTAGTGCTTGCAATGGTAGTAACAATGGTTCCGGCGCTTGGCAGCGGAAGCAGTACGGTGCAGGCAGCGGAGAACGAGAAGAATCTGACGATCCACTTTATGATGCCGTCAAATTGGGGTTGGACAACGCCGGCAATACAGTTCTGGGGAGGAACAGCAGCAGTGACGGGCAATACGAATACGGAAAGCCCGGATGGTACAGAGATACCGGAATGGGGCGGAGCGAAAGGCTTTTTTATGACACAGACAGGTGATACAACAGAGTATACACTGAGTGTCAAAGGCACATTTACAGGTTTTCAGTTTTTGGATTTTGATAATCCTGGAAATAACAAAAATCCCGGATATGATTCAAAATTATCACAGTATACGGAAGATACTCCGACAGATGTATATTATATTCAGAAAGATGGAGCATGGGCATATTATCTGGATGCAGATGGAACAACAGCAGTTCCGGATTTACCGAAGACAGAAACAACATTTCTTTTAGTAGGAAATATTCCGGGAATGGCATGGGATCCAAGTGCGAAGCCAAATTTTGTAAAATCATCAGAAAACGAAAATATTTATAGCATTACATTGAATGCCGTTCCGGCAGGAAAGTATCAATATAAAATTTTAGAAGATGCGGCAACGAAAGGATGGGATAAACCTTGGGCACAAAATAATGACAATTTGAGTTTGAACCTTAATGCACCGGCAGATGTCACATTATCTTTGGATAAAACAGATAAGACAAAGGAAACTAAGGTAGATATCGCATATATAGAAGATCTTGTAGTAGAAGTACCTGCACAGATTCAAAAAGGCGTTACGATGGAACTTCCGGCAACAGGAACTTATTATGGTGGCGATGGAAATGTTCAGAATGGAGTGAGTGTTACATATACAGCAAAAACAGAGGGAATTACTTTAAATGGTAACGAAATTTCAGTTCCTATATCTTATGAGGGAACGGAAGTTACGGTTGTAGCTGCTTATGATGGAATTGAAAAAGAGATAATAATTCCAGTGGTAGAGGTAGTTTATCATTACACCATTTACTATTACGATTTCGATGCAACACATATGTCAGAAAACGCATCTGATTTATGGATATGGCAGAAATCCGGTGCGGGTGCAACAGCAGGAACTCTTTTCACTGCAAAGGAAAAACTTTCCGATGGAAATGAGTGGCTGCGTGCAGATGTGACACTCCCATATACCGACGTCCAGATAATTCCAAGATCTAAAGACGAGTGGAAATGGCAGGGAGATACGGTTTTATACAATAACAGCGCAACAGCCGAAAACGTCACACTCTATATTGTATCCAACAGCAATCAGGCGTACACAACACTTCCGGAACTGGTTAAGCCAAAATCACGCAGCATCATGATCGAGTACGACAGACCGGCAAAGGATTATGAGGGTTGGAACATTTTTACCTGGAACAGCGGATTCGGCTCTGATGTATCTGTAGCATTTGCAGACATCAATGGAAAAATGGTTGCCAAAATTCCGGTAAAAGATTCGCAGGCAGATCTGATGTTATCTTTCTGTATGAGACAAAGTACTACTGACAATGAGTGGGCAAACAAAGACGGCGGGGATCATTATGTGGCGATCCCGGCAGGACAGTCATTGGTCAAGGCAGTGTTTACGCAGGGAGAAGGAATCACAGAGGTATTGCCATACAACGCAGGTTACGAGATGGATGGAGCTAATGATACGATCCATTTTTACTACAGGAACGATACACTGGCAGCAGAAAACAATCTTGCTTCTTTAGACGGCAAAGTCAGTGTGGTTGTCAACGGACAGACCTGCGCGATGACTTATGATGCAGCAAATGACCGCTTTGGATACGATCTCACTGGCGTTTCCACTGGTGATTACTATTACTATTATGTGGTAGGTGGCATCGAGGAATTAGATGCGTTTAACAGTGAAAAAGCTGATTACAGCGGAAAAGAATGCAGCGTATGCCATTTCAAAAAAGCCAATATGAGCGTAGCGGCTTCTTTATCACAGTATGCAATGGACTACAATGACAACAATGTGTTATCCGTAAAATTGACTGCAAAAGACGGAGAAGGTCTTGAAACATCTGAAATTGCTGCAATCACAGCCGATTTGAGTGAATTAGGATTAAACAGGGAATTTGCGATTGATCCGACACTCATGGAAGGAACAATCTCCTGCCTGAATACGGTAGCCGCAGGAGAAAAAACGATTCCTGTCACAGTGAAAGATATTTATGGAAATGTATATACAACAGCGACAAATGTTACCGTCACAGAGCGCAAAAAAAGTGCCGGAGATTTCGACTGGGATGAGGCAGTGATTTATTTTGCAGTGACAGACCGTTTCTTTGACGGAGATGCAGAAAATAATAACGCATATGGCGTGGGCGATTACAATATTGGAGAAAAAGGCGGTTCCAGCTATCACGGTGGAGATTTTGCCGGATTAAACCAGAAACTGGATTATTTAAAAGATCTGGGTGTGAACACGATCTGGATCACTCCGATCGTAGAAAATATCACAGAGGATCAGCATGATAATGAGACAGATACCGCTACCTATGGCTATCATGGTTACTGGGCAAGTGATTTCACAAAGTTAAACAAACATCTTGGAACAGAGCAGCAGTTCAAAGCATTACTGGATGCCGCTCACAGCAAGGGAATGAAAATCATGGTGGACGTAGTATTAAACCATGCAGGATACGGTAGAGAAGATTACTTTAACAGCATTTTAACAGATGCAGATGGAAACAGTATTTCCATGATCCGTGACTCCAACAACACGATCAGCGGTGATGATAAATATGATTCATTGTCAGATCTGCCTGATTTTGTGACAGAAAACAAAGCAGTGACAGACCAGCTTGTTACATGGCAGACCGAGTGGATGTCAAAATACAATATTGACTATTATCGTGTGGATACTGTAAAACATGTAGAGACAACGACATGGGAAGCTTTCAAAAACTCGCTGACCAAAGTAAATCCTGATTTTAAAATGATAGGAGAGTATTCCGGTGCAGGATATGCCAACAATGCAGGAGAATTAGGAACCGGAACGATGGATGCACTTCTTGATTTTGATTTCAACGATTTTGCACAGAACTTTGTGACAGGAAATATTTCCAGCGTGGAAAATTCACTGCAGAAGAGAAACAATGCGATCAACAACACCTCTGTCATGGGAAGCTTTTTGAGCAGCCATGATGAGGACACTCTGCAGTATAAACTTGTAAATGAGAGCAAAATCAGCGAAGAAGAAGCTTACAACCTGATGAAAGTGGCAGCAACACTTCAGATTACCGCAAAAGGTCAGCCGGTGCTCTATTATGGAGAGGAGATTGGACAGGGTGGAGCCAACAACTGGCCGCTCCAGACAAACCGCCGCGACTTTGACTGGACAGAGCTGGAAAAACAGAAAGCAGACAGCAACAGTATTTACAACCACTACAAGACAATGCTTGCAATCCGCAATGCGTACACAGATGTATTTGCAAGAGGAAACAGAAGCACAGTTGCAGTTTCCGACGCAGATGGCTATGAAGTGATCAGCAGAAGTTATGGAAACAACACCTTATATGTAGGAATGAATGTGAAAGAGGCAGAGAAAGAAGTAGTGATCCCGGTAGCAGAGAGTGCCGGAACAGTTCTTAAAAACCTTTATGATGGAAAAACTTACACTGTTTCTGCTGACCAGAACGTTTCTGTTACCATTCCGGCAGCAAAAGATGGTGGAACGATTGTTTTGACAGCGGAGACAAAAACAGAACCGGCTCCGGATAATACAACAGATGATAAAAAGCCAGATGGAAAAACAACAGAGGATCATAACGGAAATCAGCAGACATCAGGAAACAATTCCAGTCAGGTCAATTCTGCAGTCCAGACAACTCCAAAACAGGAAGAACAGGCTGTAGCAGAAGTAACCGTGCAGGAGGAGAGTTTTGCAAATGTGATCGAGGCAGTGAATAAGGCAAAAACCGGAAGTAAAATCCGTGTAAACCTGTTAAAGACAACAAAAATTCCAGCAAATGTGTTCGAGAGTATCAAAGGAAAAGATATGAACGTAACCTTCAAGGTAAGTGATCAGGCCAGCTGGATCATCAATGGAAAAGATATCACCGGTAATGTGACAGCGCCGATCGATCTTGGTCTGGTTGTGGGAACAAGTGATATTCCAAAACAGAAAGTGACAGCGCTGGCAGACGGAAATGAAACCATTCAGCTTTCCTTAAATTATGACGGAGTATTTGGTTTTGAGGGAATATTGAGACTTTCCGTTGGCACGGACCACAGTGGAAAAATAGCAAATCTTTATTACTATAACGAGACAACCGGTAAGTTTGAGTATTATCAGGCAGTACAGGTAAAAGAAGATGGTACTGTAGACTTTAAGTTCTCACATGCATCCGATTATGTCATCGTCTTAAATGACACAGATATGAGCCAGACAACAGGCAGTGTGATCGCAAGTCCGAAGACTTCGGATAACACACCGATCGCAGCAGCAGTGATATTATTACTGTTTGGCTGTGCGCTGATGGGAACCGCATACAGAAAAAATAAACACTTCTAAATGAAATTCATAAGATGGCACTAAAAAAATATGCCGCACGAAAAAATACCTTCTCGTGCGGCATATTTTGTGTATGTGAAGGAAAAATTAATTTTCTTCCACGATCACCACGCCCCATGGTTCCAGCGGAAGCGTTTCCTGTTCCATTATTTTTCTGCCGGACAATAATTCCGTGCCGGAAAATCCTTTGCAGATGGCGGTCTGTTTTTCACCGGAATAATTGAAGTAAAATCGTACCCGTTTTCCAAAATCATTGACACCTTCCCGGATGATCAATGGAAAGTGGCATTCCGGATGTGCTAAAAGTGTTTCCGGAAGCGAGGCAAAGTAATGAACCAGAACTTTTTCCAGAAGAGCACCGTCAAACATGCTGGAGAGATACAGTGCCGAACCTTTTCCAAACTGGTTGACTGTGGCAGCTGCATATTTTTTCCAGACCGGGTGATCGTAGAAAAAGAGCGGTGTGGCGGTATCACAGGTCACAAGATCCATCCAGTGCAGACATTTGCTGCTGTTTGTGCAGGATTCATCGGAACATGACGAGCCGGCATCGGAAGCCGCATTTTCATGACCGGAGCAGGATGGATGAGCCATAAAATCAGGCAGTGTTACCGAAACATCCACCGGGTAGGTATATTGGTCATAGTGGATACCAAGACATTCCTGTAAAATGTGAGGCTGTGTATCCGCATAAATTTTTAACTGTTCATCTGAAAAACCGGAACGGAACGTCGTGATCAGATGTCCGCCGTTTTTTACATAATCAGAAATTGCGGTGAGCAGATATTCGGAAGCACTGTAAAGTGCAGGCACGATCAGGCACCCGTAGGAAGAAAAATCACGTTCCTCAGAGGAGATCATGTCGTACTCGATATTTAAATGGTACAGAGCATCGCCAAGCCAGCGGGCAACGGTGTTATAGCTGTAATTGCCGAGGTCTTTCAATGGGAAAAGACGCAGTCCGGTCAGGGAGTTATTGTCAAGCAGGATGGCAGCACGGTTTTTCTTTTGCAGGTTACTAAGGTGGGTGCCGATCCGCTTCCAGTCTGCGCCGATGGATGCAGCTTCCCGGTAAGTCTCATTTTCGGAAAAATCGTGTGACAGGATGCCCTTCCAATAGCTCTCAATCGCATTGTGGATCGAGTGCCAGTGCCAGTACATGACACTGTTGGAGCCGTTTGCAATGTGGCTGTAGGCCTGAAGCCTGAGCTGCCCCGGATATGGAAGCCATGCGATATTTCCCTGAGCCTGTGTCTCTAAAACAAGATAATTGTCTTTCTTTAAGCTGCGCGAGATGTTGCCGCAGAAGGTGATCTCCTCTCCGGTAAGAAGTGACTGGGAAGGATGATAAATGTCACATCCGGCAACGCCGTTTTGAGATAATTTACCAGTTTATAATTCAGCAAAGAGGGGGCGATCAGTCCGACAG
>ENA-OPAA01001029-OPAA01001029.1-human-gut-metagenome-genome-assembly--contig:-NODE-1029-length-16815-cov-3.272494_pt1 | contig 16815 bp, 17 predicted proteins | sample MGYA00241049_ERZ501414 | MGnify/ENA primary metagenome ERZ501414 (study PRJEB25962, sample SAMEA2042520) | human gut metagenome | biome: human gut; feature: human-associated habitat; material: faeces... | reverse complement strand
TTCCATATCGAGGGAATCCACGGGCTTTGTTGCGCTTTTTTTACAGCGCCTTTTTCTATTTTATCAGATAGCCGCAAAGCCCTGCTTCAGATCGTCTATGATATCCTCGACATTTTCAAGACCTACGGAAAGTCTTATCATTCCGCCGTTTATGCCTGCGGCAACGAGCTGTTCGTCTGAAAGCTGTCTGTGTGTTGCGGAGGCTGGGTGAAGGATACAAGTACGGATATCGGCAACGTGAACTTCGTTGGAAGCAAGCTTAAGGCTGTCCATGAACTTTGCCGCTGTATCTCTTCCGCCCTTGATAACGAACGAGATAACACCTGCTGTGCCAAGAGGGAGATACTTTTCAGCAAGCTTATGGTACTTATCGCTTTCAAGTCCAGGATATGCAACGGACTCTACCTTGTCATTGCTTTCGAGAAATTTTGCCACTGTGAGCGCATTCTCACAATACTGCTTCATTCTTACAGGGAGAGTTTCAAGTCCCAGATTGAGCAGGAACGAGGAATTTGCGGCAGGATAGCAGCCGAAATCTCTCATAAGCTGCATTCTTGCTTTTACGATATAAGGTGCAAAAGAATATTTCTCAGTGTAGATAGTGCCATGATAGCTTTCGTCAGGCTCGGTCATGCAAGGGAACTTTCCGCCCGTCCAATCGAACTTGCCGCTGTCAACGATAACGCCGCCGACCTGAACAGCGTGGCCGTCCATATACTTTGATGTAGAATGGATAACGATATCTGCGCCCCACTCTATAGGTCTGCAAAGGTATGGAGTAGCGAAAGTGTTATCAACGATAAGAGGAACGCCATTCTTATGGGCGATATTTGCAAAACGCTCGATATCGAAAACTGTCAGCGCAGGGTTTGCGATAGTTTCACCGAAAACAAGCTTTGTATTATCCTTGAATGCCGCCTGTATCTCATCATCTGTAGCATCGGGGTCAACATAGATACACTCTATGCCAAGTCTTTTCATTGTTATGCTGAAAAGGTTTATGGTGCCGCCATAGATAGAAGTGGAAGCTATAAAGCTGTCCCCTGCCTGACAGATGTTCAGGATAGAGCAAAGTGTGGCAGCCTGTCCGCTTGATGTACACATTGCGGCTGCACCGCCCTCGAGAGCGGCTATCTTCTTTTCAACTGCATCTGTGGTAGGGTTTTCAAAGCGTGAGTAGATAAGGCTCTTGGTAGGGTCGTCAAAGACCTCGGCTATCTCTCTTGAGGAGTCATAGACATAGGTTGTACTTTGTACGATAGGCACTACTCTCGGCTCTCCGTTTTTAGGCGTATAGCCCTCGTGTAAACATTGTGTTTCGATCTTCAATCAAATCAAATCCTTTCAATGCGGTAACGACCGCTAAATTTTTACCAATATAAAAAGCTTTTCAAAAAGCGTTTAAAACAGCAGTCACCTCAGACCGCCCAAACATTATAAATGCGTTTATTCTGCATAGCGAAAACTCATAGCTGAATCGAAAATATCTTCTCCCATTGAAACATACTTTAGTGGTATCACCACATTATATTGTATATATTCGCTGTCAGAAAACTCGTATATGCCCTGAACGTTCACACTTTGATCCTCACCCAGAGCCGCAATAACACAGCCACGCTTGCCATTGCCAAGGTCAAGTCCCCGATAATCAAGCCAAACATTATCATCAGAGCTGATATCAGCCGACTTTGCATACATATCTAGCATATCATCGACCGTGATCTTGTCAAGCCGCTGATAATAAGACAATGACAGATTTAACCCGTCATATTTTTCGTCCACTTTGCCGTCAATAAGATTTGCATAGACAATCTTCACATCTCTCGTGCCGTCAAAATCATCTGTAGTTATCTTATGCTTTTCCAACTTTGCGGCAGAAAATCCACCTATCTCAGGCAACTCTAAAGCGGCAGAAAAATCTGAAAGCTCTATGGTCAAACCGTTTTCAATATCATAACGGTCTGTATCCACCGACCCTCCGTTAAGCATATCATAAACATAGCTGTCTATGACCATGTAAACGCCACCCGTGGTGATATTCGCAGAAATACCATTTTCGTCAACGAAACTTTCGAGTTTCGTGAACGTGCTATCCTCGTCAAACTGCATTATAACTGCACTGGCTTTCTGCTCGTCGCTTATTTTGTCGCTAAACTCAAAACGAATGACCCCACCCCCGAAATCAGCGTCAGTATACTTGACAGGTATACTAAGGAGCGGCTCGTCAGAATTTATCATTGCGTTTATACCACAATAATCAGAAAGCATTGCCTCTGCACCAAAATTGCCCTCTACGGTGCATTTGGCTGTATATGGTATTTCGCTAAGGTCACAAACAAGCTCAGGGTCACGAATTATTTCCACCTGCGAACTGTCATCCGTCTGCGAACTTTCCTCCACACTGTCGGGCGTATCTGACACCGCTTCCGCAGTAGTAGTATCTTTCGTTTCTGAAACGCTGTCTGCGGCTTCCTCAACAGGTCCGCAGGCGCAAAGTGACACTGACAGCAATGCCGCCAGCAATACGGCTGTTTTTCTGCTATTTTTCATATTAAGTTTCTCCCTATTTTTTTTATTTTGTTTACCTTACAAGTCCTTGAAGTCCACCCTTGCCCCTGTCAAGGCACTCTCCATTATTATTCTTGCGCACTCTGAAAGCGAAACTGCGCTTTTGCAAGTCATCATGGCTTTTTGTATGCAAAGTCCGAAAACTATGTGAAGCTCTCTCCTGCCTGCTGACTTCTGCGCTATAGGCAGAAGCGGTTGCCAAAGAAGCTTTATATAGCTTTGGACAGTTTCACCTGTGGTGCAATTTCTTATTTTGCCAAAGCTTGCGCCCCCTGCGTTTGCCGCAGTGAAGCGTAGCATTTCCCCAACGTCTGTAAAAGGCTCGTTATATTTTTGAAGCACTCCTGCGGTAAAAGACCACACTGAGTAGTTATTGCCCACAAGCTTTTCGTCAATGATATCGCCGTAGAAATACTTTCTGCCTGACTTATCAGTGAACACTGTGAAAACGTCCTCTTCTTTAACACCCTCTGTCATGAAAAGCTTTCTCACGTCCTGCTGACAGGAATAGCCTGCAAGAGAGCCTATACAGCACAAAAGGGATTGAGGATGAACGTAGCCCTCAGGGCTTCTCATGGCTCTGAGAAGTCTGTCAAAAATCTCAAAGGCACTGCTTTTATATTGTTCAAGTTCCATTTTTATCACCGTTTCTCACGTTTTATCGAATATGCCAAATGCGGCTATCAACGCCGTAATAATGCTTTGTAAAGGTATATTTCACTGTCATGCCGTTTTTCTCGGCAACACGCCTTGAAGCTGTATTGCTGTCACGAATAATGGAATACACCTCGTCTGCGCCAAGTTTATCAAAGGCAAAGTCTTTGCAGACTTTAGCCGCTTCGGTACAATAGCCTTTGTTCCAGCAGTCACGTCTGAAAAGATAGCCCACTTCCATAACGCTTTCTCTGTCGGTATGCTGAATTGTGATACCGCACTGTCCGATAAGCTCGCCGCTTTCTTTGAGTATCACAGCCCAAAGCCCGAAACCGTAAATGCGGTATCTCACAAGCTGTTTGCAAAGCCACTCTCTCACTTCTTCATCAGAAAAAGCGTGTTCGTAGGCGTACATACACTTCTCGTCCTGCAAAATTTTGCAAAGAGCGTCAAAGTCGCCCTCGGTGAGCCTGCGCATATAAAGTCTATCTGTTTCGATTATCATGTTTTCGCTCCCCTTTTTATCTTTTTTATCACAAATCTGATGATACCAACATATGCAACCGCAAGCCCAAATCCTCCAAGCAGACCTGTTATGAGCCGACGTTTATTAGTGGACTTTTTCACCCCTGTATACTGCAAGAGCCAATCAAGCATTGTAGTTTCACAGCACAAAACCGCTGTCAGGGCGGATATATTTTTCTTTACGGCTAAAGCGGAAAGCCTATAAGCTGTCCTGCAAGCACGCCCGTACATCTTGCGCACACAGGAAACTGCCAGCCGTGGAAAAAGAAGCTTCTGTCGGGGCGCTGATGACAGCCTGCCGCCGCACCAAGCTTCATAAGATAAAGCCACAGCGCATATGGGTCTTTTCTCGTTCTCATGCCCTGAACTTATAGTCGCAATCGGGGCATACCCAATAGGAACGTGTTTTTGACTTGCTTTCCATGCCGCAAAGTCCGCAGATAAGCCCTGGCAGTCCGAACAGTATATAGCCGCAGCAGCCTTTTCCAAAGCCGTATTTGCCGCTTCTGTAGTCTGTTTCGCTTATAAGCTGACAGTTCCTGCCGCCACATTTTGGACAGCGTTTGCCTGTACAAAAATCTGCCATGGTGTTTTCCGCCTTTCTTTTGTGTGGTGTTTATCAGATAAAATTCAGGGGCTTGACGATCTGAAAAGACCTATCAGCCCGCTGAAATATTTTTATCTTTTGATATTATACGTTTATTTCTGCAACATCGTCAGACACGCCGTTTGCTTCAACAACAGGCTTTACGCAATTTTCGATAAATTCGTCCACCTGCTGTGGGCATCTGCCGATAAAGTTTTCAGGCTTCATTATCTTATCCATTTCTTCCTTTGTTATCATGAACATAGGGTCGTTAAGGATAAGCTCGCAGAGGTTATTGTCAAGTCCCTCTTTCTTAACTCTTGCACCTGCTACCATTGAATACTCTCTTATTCTTTCGTGAAGTTCCTGTCTGTTTCCGCCCTTTTCTACAGCGTCCATCATAATGTTCTCGGTAGCCATGAAAGGAAGCTCTGCCATAACTCTTCTTCTGATGATCTTGTCATATACTACCAAGCCGTTGTCAGGATCTGTAACATTGAGCATGATATTGAGTATAGCGTCAACACCCAGGAAAGCTTCGGCAACGGAAATTCTCTTGTTTGCAGAGTCGTCGAGAGTTCTCTCAAACCACTGTGTACCTGCTGTGAATGCAGGGTTGAGAACGTCGCAGATAACGTATCTGGCAAGTGATGTTATTCTCTCATCTCTCATTGGATTTCTCTTATATGCCATAGCGGAAGAGCCTATCTGATTTTTCTCGAACGGCTCTTCGATCTCCTTGAATGACTGCAAAATTCTTATATCGTTTGAGAACTTCATAGCAGACTGAGCGATACCGGCGAGAACTGAGCATACCTGATAGTCCATTTTTCTTGAATAGGTCTGACCTGAAACTGGAACGACAGCGTCAAAGCCCATTTCCTCGGCTATCATTTTTTCAAGCTCTTTTACCTTATCAGTATCACCGTGGAAAAGCTCCATAAATGAAGCCTGAGTGCCTGTAGTTCCCTTTGAGCCGAGGAGCTTGAGGTTAGCAAGTCTGAAATCCAGATCTTCAAGATCCATAAGAAGCTCGTTGCACCAAAGAGTAGCTCTTTTGCCCACTGTTGTGAGCTGTGCAGGCTGGAGGTGAGTATAAGCAAGGCAAGGCATAGCCTTATACTTATCGGCAAACTTTGCAAGCTGGTCGATAACCTTGACAAGCTTTCTCTTTACGACCTTAAGTGCATCTCTCATGATGATAACGTCTGTGTTATCGCCTACATAGCATGAAGTTGCGCCAAGGTGAATGATACCTGCTGCCTTTGGACAAACAAGGCCATAAGCATAAACGTGTGACATAACGTCATGACGAACAAGCTTTTCACGCTCAGCGGCAGCGGCATAATCTATATTATCAATGTTAGCTTCAAGCTCGTCTACCTGCTCCTGAGTAACATTAAGACCGAGCTTCATTTCAGCACGGGCAAGGGCTACCCACAGCTTTCTCCAAGTAGTAAACTTCTTGTCAGCAGAGAAAATATACTGCATTTCCTTGCTTGCATATCTGGTACAAAACGGGCTTTCATAAGAATTTGTCATTGTTCTTCGACCTCTTTCGTAATATTATATAATGTATACACACTTATTATAGCATATTTTTTGCGGGTTTACAATAGGCTTAAGGAGAAATGTTTACAGCGGGACGGCATTGGATAGAAAAGGAGCTTTTAAAAGTTAAATTTCTGTAAATTTTTAAGCAGAAACAGAGCTGTGCTTGACTTTTTGGGGCGGATATGTTATGATATTAAAGCCGCATATTCACGGTCATAAGTGTTTGTATTTGCAGACCACCGTGCGTAGCGAGTTTATTTAAAGGTAGGTGCATTCGTAATGTACGCAGTAATTGAAACAGGCGGAAAGCAGTATCAGGTTAAGCCTGGTGATGAGGTTTTCGTAGAGAAGCTGGACGTAAACGCTGAGGACGCTGTTACTTTCGATAAGGTAATGGTAGTTGGCGCTGACGACGGTATCAAGGTTGGCGCTCCATATGTTGACGGCGCTTCCGTAACAGCTAAGGTCATCAAGAACGGCAAGTCCAAGAAGGTGACTGTATTCACTTACAAGCCAAAGAAGGGCGAAAAGACCAAGATCGGTCACAGACAGCCTTACACTAAGGTTATGATCGAAGCTATCAACGCATAATGATCTGTGCTGATTTTTTCAGAAATGAGCATGACAGACTTGTGGGATTTCGTATAACGGGTCACGCAGGTTATGCAGATTATGGCGAGGACGTATGCTGTGCAAGTGTATCGTCTGCTGTAATGTTGACGGCTAACACTGTCACTGAGGCTTTTAAGATAAAGGCTGATGTTGCAGTGGAAGAAAACGAAATAATATTAAGGCTTGAAAATGACAGCTCAGAGGAGGGGGACAAGCTAATTTTAGGGCTTCTCACTCATTTATATTTTCTAGCTGAGGAATTTTCAGGCAGGATCAAAGTCACGGTCAGAGATAACTGATCGGACGGATTACATTTTATGGAGGTGTAATTTAGATGATTAAGATTTCAATGCAGTTTTTCGCTCATAAAAAGGGAATGGGTTCTACAAAGAACGGACGTGATTCTGAGTCAAAGAGACTTGGCGTAAAGAGAGCTGACGGTCAGTTCGTACTGGCTGGTAACATCCTCGTTCGTCAGAGAGGTACTCACATTCACCCAGGCGAGAACGTTAAGAAGGGTTCTGACGATACTCTGTTCGCAACAAGCGATGGTGTTGTAAGATTTGAAAGACTCGGTAGAGACCGCAAGAAGGTTTCGGTTTATCCCAAGGCTTAATTTTGTAACATATGACCCTGAGCCTTAGGCTTGGGGTCTTTTGTTGGTTAATGACAACTAAATTTACGCATAATATCATTTATAAGGAGGTTTGATCATGTTTGTCGATCAGGCGAAGATCTATATAAAAGCCGGTGACGGCGGCGACGGTGCAGTTTCATTCCACCGTGAGAAATACGTTGCGGCAGGCGGTCCGGACGGCGGTGACGGCGGTAAGGGCGGAGATATTGTTTTCGTTGTTGACGACAATATCTCAAACCTTATAGATTTCAGATATAAGAGAAAATATGTTGCCGAAAAGGGACAGAACGGCGGCGGCAAAAACTGCTCAGGCAGGAATGCTCCAGACCTTGTGGTGAAAGTTCCTAGAGGCACTGTTGTTAAAGAAATAAAGAGCGGCAGGATACTTGCCGACCTTTCTACCGATGAGCCTGCTGTTATCGCTCACGGAGGCAAGGGTGGGCGTGGAAACGCTCATTTTGCCACTTCCACAAGGCAGATACCGAAGTTTGCAAAGCCGGGTTTCCGTGGTGACGAATATGAGGTAATGCTTGAACTCAAGCTTATTGCAGACGTAGGACTTGTGGGCTTCCCGAACGTTGGTAAATCCACGCTCATTTCTGTTGTTTCAGCGGCAAAGCCAAAGATAGCCAACTACCACTTCACTACCCTGACGCCTGTGCTTGGCGTTGTTAAGATAGAAGAGGGAAAATCTTTTGTTATGGCGGATATCCCAGGTCTTATCGAGGGTGCGAGCGAGGGCGTCGGTCTTGGTCACGAGTTTTTAAGACACGTTGAAAGATGCCGCCTTATCGTTCACGTTATCGACGTTTCAGGCAGCGAGGGCAGAGATCCTATTGAGGATTTCAAGGCGATAAATCACGAGCTTGAAAACTTCTCAATGGAGCTTGCGGAAGCTCCGCAGATAGTTGCCGCAAACAAGAGCGATATGGCTACCCCTGAGCAGGTAGAAAGACTGAGAAACTATGTTGAGGATCAGGGACTTCTCTTCTATGAGATCTCTGCCGCTACCACAAAGGGTACAAAAGAGCTTATGTATGGCGTATGGGAGCGACTTTCTGTTCTTCCGCCTGTTAAGCAGTTTGAAGCTCAGCCGCTCACTCAGGAGGAGCTTGACGATAAGCTCATCTCAAAGAAAGACTTCCGTGTTACTGTGGAGGACGGAGTTTACTTCGTGGAAGCAGATTGGCTTCTTGACATACTCAGGACGGCTAATATGGACGACTACTCTTCCCTCCAGTATTTCCAGAACGTACTCAGGACCAGCGGCATAATCGACAAGCTGGAAGAAATGGGTATCGAAGAGGGCGACACTGTTTCTATATTCGACTTTGAGTTTGAATATCTCAGATAGGAGGGAGCATCACGGGAAAGCTTTCTGATATGGACGCCATGCAATACTCCCCTCTGGCACTGGCTTTTATCGGGGACGGCGTTTACGAGATAAGGGTAAGGGAAAAGCTTATCCTTGAAGCTAATATGCCTGCGGACAAGCTGCACAAGCTCACTGTTGAGAGGGTGTGTGCGGAATATCAGGCAAAGGCTGTTCACAAGTGGCTTGACGAGGGGCTGCTTAACGAACAGGAAATGGATATTTTCAAAAGGGGCAGAAATGCAAAGGGCATAAATGCTCCGAAACATTCCACTGTGGGGGAATACCGCATGGCGACAGGTTTGGAATGTCTTTTCGGTTTTTTATATCTCACGGGGCGTGAGGAACGTATAGGTGAACTGTTCGAGGCAGCATGGTCTGTGGGCAGCATCAATGAATAATATTACATCAAGGAGTGAATCAAATGTCAGGTCATTCAAAATGGGAAAACATTAAAAGAAAAAAGGGTGCAACAGACGCTGCAAGAGCTAAGATATTTACAAAGATAGGCAGAGAGATCGCTGTTGTAGTTAAGCAGGGCGGTGCTGATCCTGCAGGTAACGCAAAGCTGAGAGATCTTATCGCAAAGGCTAAGTCAAACAACGTGCCTAACGATAATATCGATAGAATTATCAAAAAGGCAGCAGGCGACGGCGACAAGAACAGCTATGAGTCAATGGTATACGAGGGCTACGGTCCAAGCGGTGTTGCTGTTATCGTTGAGTGCCTTACAGACAACAAGAACAGAACAGCAGGCGATATCCGTCACTTCTTCGACAAGTTCGGTGGAAACATGGGTACATCAGGCTGTGTATCTTTCATGTTCTCTGATGTTGGTACTGTTGTTATGGAGAACAATGGTGCTGACGAGGACAAGATAATGGAGGACTGCTTTGAGGCAGGCGCTGACGATTTCAACGTTGATGACGATGTTATCGAGATATCATGCGACCCTAATCAGGTTTCTTCTGTAAGAGAAGCTCTTGAGGGAATGGGTTACAAGGTACTTTCTGCTGAGGCTGAGAAAGTTCCTTCAAACTACACAACTATCGAAGACGAGGACGCTATCAAGAAGATGGGTCTGCTTCTTGAGCATCTTGAGGACGATGACGACGTTCAGAACGTTTACCACAACTGGGAGAATATGCCGGTTGAAGAGGAAGAATAATCAGGAAGATTTCTGACACTTTACTATTGACATTTACATATAATGTGGTATAATAGAATTAGAAAGATTTATTCTTTTAATAGGGGTTGCGAATCCGTCTAAAATCGCTTTAATAGAGGTCACAGAGCCTTTAAAAATACTGTTTTAATAGGGGTTGCGAATCCGTCTAAAATCGCTTTAATAGGTATTTAAAGGGTCAATTTGTTTTGACCCTTTATTTTTTGTATGGAGATGTATGAACGTGCAGAAGTGGAAAATAATAAACAAGGATTACCTTGACTATCTGAGAGAAAATTATGAGTCGAGGATACCAAGGACAGACTACGGAAATGATAAGCTGAAGCCGTTCTTTGGAGAGCTTATGCGTGTGGGTGACCTTGCATATGTGACGCAGGTATCTTCTGCAAAGCCAAGACACAATAAAATAAAGGCAAATATAGATTTTCAGAAAATAATACATAATGACGTGCTTATAGCTGTTGTAAATCTTAATTATATGTTCCCTGTGCCTGTGTCTGAAATGACAGACCTTGAATACGGAAAAATCGAGGAGTATGTTGATTTCAAAAATGATACTGCCAAAAGCAAATACATTGACCTTCTGAAAAGAGAAATGAAATATATCAAAGAACTTCCTCTTGAAAACAATGCACGCTCATTGTATGCTCTCAAATATGACAAGCCTGAACACGTAATATCAAAGCGTTGTTTTGATTTCAAAACATTGGAAAATGGTGCGCATAAATGGACGGAGAAGCTCATAAAATAATCATGCAGATATGGGGGACTGACGCTTGCAGGGCGGCAGTCCTTTTTAAGCTTTAAACGACGATTTTTCGGGGATTTTCGTGTTAAAATCGCTGAAAATCCTTGCAGCTTTGCGGTGCTGTTTGTAAGTTGTGCTATTGACATAAAAGGGGTTATAGTATATAATAATCGTATGTGTAGATATTGCCCTGAAAAGATAAAAAATACAGATAATGGGCGATAAGGAAGAAGCAGAAAATGATAGGAGGAAACTTATGAACAAGATTTTTTGTTCTGCTCTGACAGCCGTTGTTGCAGGTGCTATGCTTACAGGCTGTGCCATGCCTTGGGAAAAGGGTGCTGATGACGACGTTGCCCCTGGTGGTTATTCCTATACGGCTGACTCAAATTCAGAACAGAAACAAGCTTATCGCTGGCTCATAGAGCCGACTATAAACGCCGATAATATCATTTCTTTTGACGGAAGTCAGGTCGACCCTAACAACGAAAAGAACACAGCTTATGCCAACTATTCTGTTATCAGACAGAATGGCAAATATGGCATTATAGACTACAGCGGAAACATGGTAGTGCCTGCGGAATATGACGATTACTACACCTGCTGGTGCGGAGAGGTCACGCTTTTCAATATTATAAATGAAAAGAATGATGAATATGAGTATTGCAGTATCGACAGCTCGAATCAGGTAGTATACTATGCGGCGGAACATCATGACAGCTCACCGAAATATTACTGGAACAGCAATGAGGAAAAGATCTATGTAAAGGACGCTGACGAAGAACAGGGCGAAGAATACACTGGCAAAAAGGCTGTTGTGGTATGTGAAGCTGACGTGAAAAAGTCTGACAATGGTTTTTATGACATTTCTCCTGTGAGCGAACCGCTTTACGGGCTTGCTAAAAAGGACAAGCTTATACTTGATATGCAGTACACTGATTTCTATGCCCCTGCATACAAAGGCGCAGGACTTACCTGCATCGCCTTTGAGAACGATGAAGGCAAGTGGGGATATGTTGGTTCTGACGGCAAGACTATAATCGACTTCAAGTGCGACGGTGACATGAGTGCCTATTGCGGAAAGGTGATAGATGACGAGATGGCAGTTCATCCTTATCTTTTCACTGACGATTATCTGCCGGTATCCATAGATTCATCATATGGTTATTATGACATAGACGGCAACTGTATCGTAAAGCCAGGCGAGTTCGATCAGGCAAGACCTGCTCACAACGGCAAGGCATGGGTAATGAAGTCTGGAAAATGGGGCGTTATAGCATTCGGTGACGCACCTGTGGAGGAGGACTCATCAGAGGAAGAGACCACCACAACTACGACCACCACAAGCTACATCACCACGACCACAACTTCAACGACCACCAAAACAACTTCGGTTTCAACAGAAACGAAAAAAGCAACTGAAACTACTCCATCTTTGACACAGCCAAGTGAAACCACTGAGGTGTCAACGAACACGGAAACTGTTACAGAAACAGTAACGGAGCCTGTTACGGAAACTGATCCGCCTGCTCCTGAGCCTGAGCCTGAACCGACACCTGAACAATAATACAAATATAGAAAGCCCTGCATTAGCAGGGTTTTTTTGTATAACAAAAAAATTATATTAAAAACGCACAAACCATGCAGGGGACGGCGCCCCTATATTTTTGCACATAAAAAGCCCTGCCGAAGCAGAGCTTTTCTTTTTTACTGGTTATATATCTCTTTCCTGAGAAGTGCTTTGCAGGCTTCAAAATCCACTTCGAGAATTGATTGACCGTCAGATGATGTGCCATATGAATAGGAATCATCATCAGGTATTCTCATGGACTTTATCTCGTAATTCATGGAGAATATCGCCTTATAGGTAAGAGCAAAAAGCTGTGTCTGGGACATATTGGTTGTAAGATGTGACATTGATGCTTTTGCGAACTTGTCTATAGTCAGCGGATCTGAGCCTTTCGCCTTTTCGATTATCTTTGTGATAACTGTTCTCTGGCGTTCTGTTCGCTGGAAATCTGCGTTGCCAACATATCTAAGTCTTGCATAGGCGAGTGCCTGATTGCCGTTTACATGGAGCTTCTTTCCGCCCTTATCAAGATAGTCTGTACCCTTTTTATTTCCAAGAAGCTTGTTTTGCTCTGCCATTGGAGGCTTCATGCCCTCGGCCTCTTCGTCGGAAATGTCAAGCTCGATACCGCCAACTGCGTCAACGATATCAACGAATGACAGAAAGTCGATATAAACATAATCGTCAACGGCAATATCAAAATTATACTCTATGGTATCCATAAGAAGCTCTGCACCGCCGTAAACATACGCTGCATTGAGCTTTGACCATGTGTCTATATCATTTCCGTCAGCGTCAATGCCCTTGATATTCACATACATATCACGCATGAAAGAGGTCATTGTTATCTCTTTTGTGGTGCTGTTAATGGAGAGAAGTATCATAGAGTCTGTTCTGCCACGCTCGTCAGCGTTTCTTGTATCAGAGCCTATAAGCAGGATATTTCGTACATCAGAGCTGTTCATAGAAGCGTCTGTGTTCGTTCGCTGACCTCTTTGCACCTTGTTCACCATGCCTATGTATCGCCATATAAGCACGTTCGCCAATATGAAAACCACCAAAAGTATGATGATAAGCACCTTGAAAAATGTTTTTATAGGGTGTCTTTTTTTATTTTCCACTTTGTTTTTACCTTTTTTGTTCGTCTGACCGTTACGGCTTTTATTGTTTTTGCCAAATTGCAGGTCATTATTTCGTCTTTGGGCTGAGGTCTTGTTGCTTTTTGCTGACTTGCCTGAACCTCTCTGCTTGCTCTGTCTGTTCTGTGGACGTGACGTTTGTCTGCTCTGTGTCTGCCGTCTTGGAGTGCTTTCTCTGTATGAGCCTGCATAGTCTGATGATGAACGGCTTCCCTGCCCGTATGGCTGAGCTGTACCCTGTGTATTATCATCAGGGTAGCCAGCGTCATAGTAATCGTCAAAGTCGTTCACGCCCTCGTCTATTTGCTGAACACGCTGTCCGCCAGCACCGCTTATGCGATTGAACTCGTCAAGCTGTCGCTGATATTCCTGTTCATAGTAGTCCTGAGGCTTATTATCGTTTGTGTAGTTTTGTTGTCTGTCTTTATTAGCCACCTGACTGCACCTCCGTTCATTTTTACAATACCAATATTATAGTACATATCAGGCTTATTGTCAATGACAGAAACAAGGCGGAGCTTTTTCCAGCGTCCGCCTTTAAGGCAAAACCGCACAAAGATTGTGCGGTTTTGCCTTAACATAGTTTTTTATTTTATTCTGCTGCTTCTTAGGGCGTTGAGGATAGCTATTACGGCTAAGCCAACGTCTGCGAAAACCGCAAGCCACATTCCTGCAAGTCCCAATGCACCGAATATAAGCACAAGGGCTTTTACTCCAAGGGCAAAAATTATATTCTCTCTTACTATTGTCATAGTCTTTCGGGATATCTTTACTGCGTCTGCTATGCTTGACGGATCGTCATTCATAAGCACAACGTCTGCGGCTTCAATGGCGATATCTGAGCCTAAGCCACCCATTGCGATACCGATATCGGCTCTTGCGATAACAGGTGCGTCATTTATTCCGTCCCCTGCGAATGCAACAAGTCTGCGGTCGGGGTCTTTTATAAGCTGTTCGACCTTTTCAACCTTGTTTTCAGGGAGAAGCTCACTGAAGAATGTTTTTATGCCCACTTTCTTTGCCACCTTTTCGGCGGTATCTTTCTTATCCCCTGTGAGGAGGACAGTTTCAACGCCAAGGTCTTTAAGTCTTGAAACGGCTGTGGCAGAGGTTTCTTTTATCTCGTCACCGAGAAGTATCTCACCTATGAACTTGCCGTCAAGGGCAACATAAACTGCCGTTGCGGAGTCTTCTGAGCTTTGTGCGGCGATACCGTTTGTTTCAAGAAGCGCTTTCTTTCCGCAAAGTATCTCCTTGCCGTCAAGCTTTGCTCTTACACCGTTTCCTGCTATCTCTTCAACATCAGAAAGTCTTGCACCGTCTATTTCCTTGCCGTATCTCTGCACTATAGAGATACCGATAGGGTGAGTTGACATACTTTCTGCATATGCGGCGGCTTCAAGGAGGATATCCTGTGAAACACCCTGTGGGTTTACGCTGAGGACAGTGAACTTGCCCTTTGTGAGCGTACCTGTTTTATCAACTGCGAGAGTTTTGCACTTCGCCATTGTTTCGAGGTTCTTTGCACCCTTTATAAGTATTCCCTTTTTAGAAGCTCCGCCTATTCCTGCGAAGAACGAGAGAGGCACTGAGATAACAAGTGCGCATGGGCAGGATATTACAAGGAACAGAAGTCCTCTATAGAGCCATTTTGAGAACTGGTCAAAGCCCAGAATGAAGCTTGGTATAAACACGAGTGCAAGTGCAGCAATTACTACCGCAGGGGTATAAACTCTTGCAAAACGTGTGATGAACTTTTCGGTCTTGGCTTTTCTTTCGCTGGAGTTTTGCACCATATCGAGAATTTTAGACACTGCGGACTCATGAAAAGTATTTGTGACCCGAACTTTGAGAAGTCCTCTCAGGTTTGTTGAGCCACTGAGTACGCTGTCCCCTGCTTTGACCTCGACCGGAAGAAACTCGCCTGTGAGTGCTGATGTATCAAGCTCTGATTCGCCTTCTGTTACGATACCGTCAAGAGGTATTCTCTCGCCTGTTTTTACGGCAATTATCTCGTCCTTGAGGATATCCTCAGGAGGAAGCTCGTATGTTTTGCCGTTTCTCATTACTGTTACAGACTCAGGCTTAAGCTCCATAAGCTTTGTGATAGATTTTCTTGACTTCTCTACTGCGATATTCTGGAAAAGCTCACCCACCTGGAAGAACAGCATAACGGCTGCACCCTCACGGAAATCTTTAAGTGCAAATGCGCCCACTGTTGCGATAGTCATGAGCAGAGATTCGTCAAAAGCCTCGCCTTTAACAAGGTTTCTTACAGCGGCGATAACAACGTCAAGACCTGCGATAAGGTAAGCAACTATTGCAAGGCCTGCACTGAGATACTCACATACAGTGCCGCTTCCAAGCTTATCCAAAAGCATTGATGCGATAAAGAACACGATAGCCACAGAGAGCTTGACTATCTCGCCCTTATGGTCATTCACAGGCTCTTCCTCTGCTGTCTGAGCACCATAATCCTTAACAGTAACGTCAGGCTCAAGCTGATGGACGGTATCCTCTATCATGATACGCAGGTCGGGATTAGAGCCGTCTGTTTTGACAGTAAGTTTTTTGCTGATAAAATCGACGTTTGATGAAATAACGCCTGCAAGCTCACCCACACGGTTTGCTATCTTTTCACCGCAGTTAGGGCAATCGAGATCCTCCAGCTTCAGATAGAGAGTTTTCTCAGCACAATCGCCAAGCTCTTTCACGCTAACGTCAGGTTCAAGCTTATGGACGACATTTTCTATCTCGGTAAAGAGGGCGTTTTTATCGCCGTCAAAATCAACTGTGAGCTTTTTATTGATAAAGTCAAGGTTAGAGCTTTTAACGCCTGAAAGCTCGCCCACACGTTTCTCGATCTTTTCCGCACAATGCGGACAATCGAGTTCCTTAAGAAGCAAAGTCATTTTACTCATTTCACATTCTCCTATACTACAAAAAAACAGATCACTTTCTTTACTCGCTGATATGCTCGATACCCATATTGAGTATGACAGCGACGTGTTCATCGGAAACTGAATAATAGACTGTTTTTCCCTCACGTCTATACTTCACAAGTCTGGCCTGCTTAAGCACTCTGAGCTGATGCGAGATAGCTGACTGTGACATTTCCAACAGCTCTGCGATATCGCACACGCACATTTCATCCTTTATAAGGGTAAAGAGTATTTTCACTCTTGTTTGGTCGCCAAGGACTTTGAAAAGCTCTGCCACGTCATATATCTCCTCCTCGACGGGCATTGTTTTTCCTATTTCCTCCATTTTCTCTATATTCTTTCCTCCGCACTGTTTATGCTCATGCTTTACTGTATTCTCACTCATTTATTTTCGCTCTCCTTTTCTTATTATTGTTTTAGTATATTCGATATGGGTCATTTCAATTCATCATATGAATAACTGTTCATATGTTTATTATATCATATATTCATGTTTTGTCAAGGGGGGTTTTGAAAATTTTTTTGCATTTTTCTTAGGCAGTGAACTCTAGTGTCATAAAAGTGTCTATAATATAGAAGAAAGCCGTCCTGATCTCTCAGAACGGCTTTCAAAGCAATGGTTATTTGGCAGGCGTGGCGTTCTCCTGCATCTCTCGGGTTTCCCCTGTCGGTACCAGCGGCGTGTGGATGCCACGAAATTTTCCACCTCAAATAACCCTCTT
>ENA-OPAA01001023-OPAA01001023.1-human-gut-metagenome-genome-assembly--contig:-NODE-1023-length-16888-cov-2.397315_pt1 | contig 16888 bp, 16 predicted proteins | sample MGYA00241049_ERZ501414 | MGnify/ENA primary metagenome ERZ501414 (study PRJEB25962, sample SAMEA2042520) | human gut metagenome | biome: human gut; feature: human-associated habitat; material: faeces... | reverse complement strand
GCAAGGTTTACACTACGACCTGTAAAACCAATTGCAATTCCTGTCATTGTCATAATTCCAACACCAATAATCTGTCCTATTGCCATTGAAAAGAGATCTGTCCGAGATAATTTTTTTGTTTCGTTCTCATTCATTGTTTTTCCACCTCTCGATTCTTATTTGTATAATACCTTTTGAATTCTCTCTATTGCTTCCTTTAGCATACTCTGCGGACATCCCACATTGATTCGAATGTGTTCTTCACCACCCGGTCCAAACCAAGTTCCTGGAACACATATTACATTAGCCTCAAACACAACTCTTCGGAACAATTCCTGATCTCCTAAATGGAGTTCTGATAAATCTAACCAACACAGAAACGTGCCTTGCGGACGAATCATCTTAGTTCCCGGCATTTGCTCTTCAACAAATTTTTCAAGAGTTTCCAAGTTTAAAATATTTTCATCATATTCAATTAGGGCATTTGCCATTACAAGATTTACTGTTGCACTTTTAATTCCATTTTGTTTATTTAAATATTTCTCCAATCCGTTAGAACACGCACTGCACGTCATCCCATCTATAGAAAGAACAACCTTTTTCAAAAAACTTCACCTCTTCTATTTTACATCAAATCCTATATTTTCAATTTTTTCTTTTATTTTTGATTCTTCTATTCCATCTTCTGCTTCTATCTTTACAGTTCCAGTCGTATGGTCTGCCTTTACACTCTTTATTCCATTCATATTTTTTACTGCATTTTGAATTCTGTTTTCACATCCTGTGCACATCATTCCTTCTACTTTTAAATTAATTTCTTTCATTTTAAATTTCCTCCCTATATTTATTAATTTGTCCAATTATTGGCAATTTATTTGTTAAACCTTTTAAATAAACTCGTTAGCTCATCTATAATCTCCAAGTTTCCTTTTTCTAAATCATCACTTACACAAGTATATAAATGATTTTCTAATATGTGATTTGACAAGCTTCTTATAGAATTTTCTACTGCCGATAGTTGAATTAACACATCATTACAATATCTATCTTCATCTATCATCTTTTTTATCCCTTTTATTTGCCCTTCAATTCTATTCAGTCTATCATTCACAATCTTTTTTTCTTCCTTTGTACGATGAGTTTGTTTATGACAACAATTTTTATCTTCTATAATTTCATCACTCCCTTTCTCAACTTTCAAACGCTATTATATACCCCAGTATGGTATTTGTAAATAGAGGGGTATATAGAAAAAGCCATTCATATGAATGACTTTTTAGCTACATATATCAAATTTAATTTTTCGCCCCAAAAGGGGCGTCCCTATTGGGCGATTTTTCTTAATACTGTTTTGTTTTCTTTTAGGCTTTCTGGTACGTTTATTACTCTTTGGTTAGAAGAGCCTCTCCATTCTAATGTTGGATTGTGTAATGCATCTACATATTGTCCGTCTACTAAAACATCTACGTATTTTAAAGCCTCTTTGTCTTTTAGGTCTTTTTCAAATGTGTAACCTGACCATACCCATACGTTTTTTTCTGGATATTTTTCTTTGAATGCTTTTGCAAGTTCTTTTGTTCCTTCTATGTTCTTTGGATGCATTGGTTCTCCGCCTAAAATTGATAAGCCTTCTATGTTTGGATTATCACATAATTCTAGTACTTTGTTTATTGTATTTTGTGTAAATTCTTTTCCACCTGCAAAGTCGTGTGTTTCTTGGTTGAAACATTTTGGGCAATTAAATGCACAGCCTTGCATAAATATTGATACTCTTACACCTGGTCCATCTGCTATATCCATTTTTCTTATTTTGTTATATCTCATTTTTATTCCCCCATATTCGTAATTTTCAAAATGAAAATATTAAAAAATTATAGTATTTATATGTCAGTAACCATTATTCTTAAGAATGGTTATGCGTAGCTTAAATTTCTACGCACAACCTATTCTAATATTATCTATTTTGACGTTACAGTTTCTTTTTCTTCACTATGCTCATGTTTTTCGCATCCACATTTGCATTCATCTTCTTCAACATAATCTTTATTATCTATGTGAAGTACTCTTTCTTTTATTTCTTGAGTTCTTCCTTTATTCCAGAAGTTGCTTCCTATATATCCACAAGTTCTTCTTGCAACATTTAATGTGTTGTGGTCTCTGTTTCCACAGTTTGGGCAATACCATTCTAGATTGTCATCTATTAGTATTTCTCCTGTATATCCACATTTTTGGCAGTAATCAGATTTTGTGTTTAACTCTGCATACATGATGTTGTCATAAATAAATTTCATTATTTGAAGTACTACTTCTAAGTTGTTTTGTAAGTTTGGAGTTTCTACATAAGATATAGCTCCTCCTGGGCTTAGTCTTTGGAATTCACTCTCTAGTTTTAACTTAGAGAACGCATCTATTTCTTCAAATACTGGAACATGGTATGAATTTGTTATATAGTTTTTGTCTGTTATTCCCTTTATTTTTCCGAATCTCTTTTGTAGACACTTTGCAAATTTATATGTTGTAGACTCAATTGGCGTACCATAAACACTGTAATCTATGTCTTCTGCTTCTTTCCATTCTGCGCATTTTTCATTCATTTTCTTCATTACTTCTATGGCAAAATCTTTGCCATTACCATTATCTGTATGGCTCTTGCCTGTCATGTATTTAACACATTCGTATAATCCTGCATATCCTAAAGATATTGTAGAATATCCACCATGTAATAATGGATGAATGCTTGCACCCTTTGGTAATCTCGCAAATGCTCCATGTTGCCATAATATTGGGGCAATATCACTTGTTGCTTTTGCTAGTCTTTCGTGTCTTACTTGTAAAGCTTTGTGGCAAAGTTCAAGTCTTTCATCATATATTTTCCAGAATTTCTTCAAATCTTTTCCTGATGATAAAGCAACATCAACTAAGTTAATTGTTACAACACCTTGATTAAATCTACCATAATATTTTGGCTTCTTTGTAACTGGGTCTATATAAGGAGTTAAGAATGAACGGCAACCCATACATGGATAACATTGTCCATCTCCATTTGCATCTACTTTCATTTGCTTCATTATTTTCTCTGATATATAATCTGGAACCATTCTTTTTGCTGTACATTTTGCTGCAAGTTCTGTCAAATACCAGTATTTGCTGTTCTCATGTATATTATCTTCCTCTAACACATAAAGAAGTTTTGGGAAAGCTGGTGTAATATATACACCTTTTTCATTTTTGAATCCTAATATTCTTTGGTTTAGGAATTCTTCTATTATCATTGCTAATTCTTCTTTATACTCGTCTGTTTCTCCTAAATACATACAAACAGATAAGAATGGAGCCTGGCCATTTGTATTGGTCATTGAGTTTACTTGATAGTTGAATGTTTGAACACCATCAGCAACTTCTTTTTTAGTATCTTCTTTTGCAAACTTCTCGCATTGTTCTTTGCTTAATCCATTTTCTTTATATTTTTTGTAATATTTTTCATAGCTACTTCTTACAAATGGAGCCAAATGTGCAAGTGAAACAGTAGCACCACCATATGTAGAAGATGTAACGGCAAGTATTATTTGTGTTGCAATTGTACAAGCTGTAATAAATCTGTGAGGCTTTTCAATCATAACACCATTCATTATAGTACCATTTTGAAGCATATCCTCTAGGTTTATTAATTCGCAGTTTGTTAAAGCATTTTGTGCAAAATAATCAGCATCGTGGAAATGTATAATTCCTTCATCATGAGCTTTTACAACATCATCTGGAAGCAAGAATCTTCTTGTTATATCTGTACTTGTTATTCCTGCTAGATAATCTCTTTGTGTTGTGACTACTCTCGCATTTTTGTTGGCATTTTCATTATTCCAGTATTCACTCTCTCCATCGATTAGCTCTTTAATAGTTTGATCTGTTGTGTTAGCTTTTCTAACAAGAGCTCTTGTATAACGATATGTAATATATTGTTTAGCAAGCTCATATCTTCCTATTTCCATAAGCTTTTGCTCGATTATATCTTGAATGTCTTCAACTAATATTCTAGATTTTCTTAAATCCTCTATATATTTTATTATTTCATCAATTTCTTCGTCTGTAGCTTTTTGTTTTTTTGAAACTTCATTATTTGCTTTTTTTATTGCAGTTCTAATCTTTTCAGCATTGTACTCAACTATTGTTCCATCTCTTTTTATTACTTTCATTGTTAACACACATTCCTTCCCAAAAAATATTTCCTAGATTTGAAAATTATAATTATTTTTCAATCTATTGCTTTGCAATTTATGACTATTATTATACCTCAACTTTTTACTTTTTCTGTTGCAAAAGCAACAATTTTGCTTTTTTATTTTTTATTTTTTTGTTATCCTTTAGGCTCTAATAGAATATGCTTTGTTACATTTTTGTTACAATCTGCCGTTTTTTGTAAACGCTAATTTAACAGTAAAAAACAGAAATAATTTATTAAAAATCATCTCTGCTTTTATCAATTTTTAATTATTTTATTAGCTTAAACATTTTCTATTTCAGTTGCAACATTATTTTCTTCTTGCTTTGCTTCTTCTGTTTCTTTGCTTACAGGGTTAGTTCCAAATGAAAACATCTTTCTTTCTGCTTTAGCTCTTCCTTCAAACTTTTTGTTGAATTCCTCTTTTGCACTATCTAATGCATCTTGCATTGCAGTAAACATTTCTTCAACATCTTCTTTTGTAAAATCATAAACGCTACTTCTTGCCATTGGCTCTAATATTTGAATGTCATGCATTACTTTATTTACTCTTTTTCCTGCGTTCTCCATAAATTTAGCTCTTTTTTCTTCGTTTACTTCCATTTTACCTTCTCCTTATATATGTATTAATTTGTTTTCATGACTTTTGTTATAACACAAAAAAGTGCATAAATCAAGAAATGAAAACAAATTTTTATATTATTTCGTCCTCTCCACTATTTCTACTATATCTGATATATACTGGCTTAGCACCGGTATATTTAGCCTTATTATTTTTTGCATTACATATATTATTAATGCTGTAATTATCGAAAAACCAATTCCTATTCCAATTCCTTTTGATATTCCAGACATAAAATTTCTAACAAGATATTTTCTTGAATCACCTGCAATTTCGATTAATTCCAGTACCTTGTTTTTATTTAATGTATTGTTTAAATTATTTAATTGTATTAATAGTTTTTCCTCTAATTTTTTCTTGTGATAATTTTTAGAATTTGTAGCTAGTTGCATCATTTTTGAATTATCACATTTAAATCTTTCTATTTTTTTATTTTCTTTTAATCTTATTTTTTTCATAATAAAAGAGCCACCTTTCTATTATGATGACTCTTTTTACTATTATTTATTCAGTTACATTTGTAACATTTTCATCAACTAATTCATTTATTGCAGTTGTATTATTTTTTCCGTTTTCTCTTGATTTTTTGTCTATTTCTTTTTTCACTTCTTCTAATCTGTTTATCAAATTTTGCAATCTTTTTGTGTCTTTTCCTATTTGTTCCCAGTCATTGCTTTGTGTTGATGTTTTTAAATTGTTGTTTGCTTTTATTATTAAATCTGCAAGCTCATCTAAACTATCTGTGTTCTCTATTTCAATATCGACTGCATATTGTGAAACTAAATTTGAAAGTGCTTCGCTAAACGTATTTCCTATTGCAACTTTATTTCCAGATGCAACTACCACTTTCTTTAGCACTGGCAATGAGTCTGTTTCATTCACAAATTGTTGATATATTGGTTCTACATATAATAAAGTATTGTTTATTGGCACTATTATTATATCTTTAGAAAGCTTTGTTCCTGAAACATTTAAGTTTTCTATTTCCTTTGCAATTGTCTCGTCTTGTCCTAATTGTGTATCTAATTGCATTGGTCCTAAAACATTGCTATCTGTTGGATAGTTGTATAACTTTAATACATTGTTTCCATTTTCATCAGTCGAACCAACTAAATATGCTGTTACATTCTGTTTTTCATATGGTGTAAATGGTATTACTAAGCCTAATCTTGATGTTGTACTGTCTGTTGTTTTTACCATTGTATAATATGGGTTTATTTCAGTTCCTTTTGTAGATGAAACTTTGCTACTTGCATTATGTGTTGCAATATCCCATACATCATCTCCCCTGTATAATACATCTGGTTGAATATTGTGGTATCTTTTTAACACTTTTGCTTGAATGTTATACAAATATTCTGGGTATACAAAATGGTCTGATATTTGTTCTGGTATCTCTTCTTTAGAGAATAAATCTGGATATATTTTTTCATATACCATTGCAATCGGATCTGTTTTATCTGTTCTATAGAATGTTACATCACCAGTATATGCATCTATTATTACTTTTACAGAATTTCGTATGTAATTAATTTCATCTTTCGATATACCATTTTCCTCTAGAACTGTTCTTTGTGAATATGGATATTCGTTACTCGTTGTATATGCATCAAGCACCCAAACAAGTTCTCCATCGTTTGTAACAACCATATATGGGTCATCATCATATGTTAAATATGGCATTATTGTCTTTGCTCTTTGAATTATATTTCTGTTTGTTAAAATTTTACTATCGCTCTTTACATTTCCTGAAAATACTAGCTTTGCGTCTTTTTCTCTTATTGCTAAAACTAATCTATCTAAGAAATTTGCCTTTAATCCAGCATCTCCGTCATATACATTCTCTGTATTTTTCAAAGCATCTTCTGTTGGATAATCAAACTCTTTCTTGCTATTGCTATTGGTTACAACTGTATCGTTTGTCTCCAATCCAAAATAAATTCTTGGTTCATTTATATTTAGCACTTCATCAGTTTGGTCAAATGCTTTTTGAATATGGTTTATATTTCCAGAATCTGTTGTTGATGTTGCAGATGTTATTATTGCTCCGAATCCATGTGTATATTCATATGTTTTATTATTATATGTTCCCTTCGAGCTTGCAATTTCTCTTGGAGTTACATATACTAACTTCTCTTTTCCAGAAATATTGTACAATCCAATTTGAGTTGACCTAAAATTATAATATCCTTTATTTTTTTGAGAACCTTCTAGGTCTTTTAGCACTGTTGACGCATTTGCAATCGGAATATTTTGAATTGTTTCAATATTTTCAGTAATATCATTTTGAGTAATTGTTCCACCATCTTGAACAGTAACTTCATCTATATTTATTCCATATGCAATTTTTGTATTATTTATATTATTTTCGATATATTTCTTTTCCTTATCAAGTTCATTTGAATTTACAAATATTAAATTAAATCCAAGCATTACTAAAAGTAAAGAAACTAAATAACCTGGAACAACTAGTATTGAGCCTATTACTTTCTTAGTTTTTCCTTTTTTGAATTCTTTTATTGCTTTAAATGAAACTATCATAATTACAGATAATGCAATATATCCCCAGAACCCGATTGTTGTTTCTGTAATTCCGGCTCCGAATATTGAATAATTCTCTGATTCATCATTATTTAATACTATAAATTTTTGTACCCCAATATCAAGTGTTCCAATAAGCATCAATATTGCAAATAAAACTATAATTACTTTTAAATAACCAAGTGCATTATTTAATAGTCCACTCTTTTTTACCGATTCTCTCGATATTCCATCAAAACAAATATTAAACACTATTAAATAGTACAAAGTTGCATATACTACTGCTGCAATCATTGCAACTAATGCATATATAGTTATAAATTTTAAGAATGGCAATATAAACACGAAAAATCCTATATCTAAGCCTAGTGCAGGGTCAGTTGTAACAAATTGTGTATTAAAGAAACATGGTAATGCTTTTTCTACTATCATTCCAGTAGTTCCAATTGTTACTAATGTTGCAAATATAAATGAAATTGATTTTTGTGGAAGCTTTGGCATTTCTTTCTTTTCGTCTTCAAAAAATACCTTTAGACCTCTTTTTACCTTAGTTGTTGTTGTATATGTTAATGTAAATATTGCCAAGAAATTAACTACAGCAGCTATTCCTCTATACTTCATGTTCTGCCAGAACATAGAGATGTAGTTTTCGCCAATCTCTTTTATTTCTAAGAATTCGCCTCTTTCAACTATATAAATAATTAATAAAGCAATTGCTAAAACAGCTAGAACAAGTTTCTTTCTTGTTTTTCTTTTTTTAGTAGTACTCTCTGTTTCAGTATTTGCAGACTTTGCTTGTTGTGCTGTTTTTGTTTCTTCTTGTTGCTCTGCTTTTACTTCATTATTAGATTTTTCTTGTTCATTACTTTCTTGCTTTTTATCGTTCTTTTTTTCTTTAGCTTCTTCTTTTTTATTCTCTTTAATTTCTTCAGTTTTTGGTATTTTTTCTTCTGCTTGTTTTACTTCTTTCTTTTTCTCTTCCAAGCTATATTCCTCCAATCCTTAAATTAAAGCCTTTACAAAATCTTCGCTATTAAATATTTCCATGTCGTCAACTTGTTCTCCAACACCTATAAATTTTACAGGCACTTTGTTTTCATTTACAATTCCTATTACAGCTCCACCTTTTGCAGTTCCATCAAGCTTTGTAAGAACTATTCCTGTAATATCCACTGTTTCTTTAAAAGCCTGAACCTGTGAAATTGCATTTTGACCAGTAGTTGCATCAAGCACCATAAGTACTTCTTCTGATGAATCTGGCAATTCTTTGTCTATTACCTTTTTTATTTTAATTAACTCGTCCATCAAATATTTCTTATTGTGAAGTCTTCCTGCCGTATCGCAAATTAAAACATCTGCATTTTTCTCTTTAGTAATTTTAATTGCATCATATACAACTGATGCAGGGTCAACTCCCTCTTCTCTTTTTACTATATCGCATCCAACTCTATTTGCCCAGATTTCTAACTGTTCAACAGCTGCTGCTCTAAATGTATCTGCTGCTGCAACAACAACTTTTTTACCATCTTTCTTTAATCTGTTTGCAATTTTTCCAATAGAAGTTGTCTTTCCAACTCCGTTTACTCCAACTACTAAGATTACGGCTGGCTTAGTTTCTAGTTTCAGAGTATTATCTGTAGCATCAAAAATCTCTTGAATTTCTTTTCTTAGAGCCTCTCTAACACCTTGCTCGTCTTTAATATTTTCTTTTTTAACTCTTTCTCTTAAATTATTTATAATTGTAGCAGAAGTATTAGCTCCAACATCAGACATAATTAATGCTTCTTCTAATTCTTCAAGTAAATCTTCATCAACTTTTCTAAAGTTACTAAATATATAATTCATCTTCTCATCAAAAGATGTTTTTGTCTTATTCAATCCATTTTTTAATTTATCAAAAAATCCCATAAAAAAATCCTTTCATTTAACGTATTCATACCTTTCTATTATACATTAAATTTAAGGAAATTTCAATGGGCAGTTTTAGCGTATTTTATGACATTTTCTAATATAATCACATACTAAAAAGCTTTCCATGGTAGTAATGGAAAGCTCTCTGTTAAAATGACATATCTTCGCAGAAAGTCATACTTCCCGCAATATCAAAGTATTCCGCAGTTATGAATAAAATTTTACCATCCTCAAGATAAACATACAAAAAAACTTTTTCTTCACCCACATGGTGAAATTCATATTTTACAACTTTTTTATTATATTTATCCATTATCTTTTTGGCAACTTCATCTTTAATCCGCCTTTTTTCCCACGGAAACAAAAAATTTATATTTATCATATAAACATTCCTCCAAAATTATCATTTTAGAATTTATTAAAGCCACTACCATGCCTTAACTTATACGGTATGATGCAAAACATCATTACTATATAATATAGCATATATTAAGCTAATATTCAATTCTTTACATAAAAATCTATGAATAACTTGTGATAAGATCACCCTATAAAATTATTTTATGAAAAGTGCACCCTATGATATAATGGAGGTATGAGAACTTTTATGAATAATAAAGAAGAATTAAAAAAAGCAATAATTGAATCTTGTGTTAATGGAACAATGACAATTAAAGTTGCAGCAATTAAATTTGGGTTTTCAGAGCGCTATGTAAAAAAATTGAAAGCGAGGTATAAAAAAATAGGCGCTTCATCCATGATGCATGAAAATTGTGGTAAACAAACAACACACACTATAAGTGCAGAAATCAAAAGTAAAATCCGGGAAATTTGGAACATGCCAGAATTAGAAGAATGTAACTTTATCCATTTTCAAGAGATTTTGGAAGAAGATTATCACATTAGGATTAGTTATACTCCTTTATACAAATTTTTAAAATCAAAAGGTGCAAAAAGTCCTAGAAAACATAAAAAAGCTAAGGCTCACAACAGACGTCAAGAACGCGCTTCATCTGGTGAATTATTACAAGTTGACGGTACTCCTCATAGATTTTTTTATAATGACAATAAAGAGTATTGTTTGCATGGTTTCATCGATGATGCAACTCATCAGATTACAGGGCTATATATGTGCGAAAACGAATGTATGCATGGCTATCTAGAAGTTACAAGACAAACAATAAAAAACTTTGGAGTTCCACTTGCTCTTTATGCAGATGGTTCGAGTATATTCTTTCCAAAAGATAATCATCTTAGCATTGAAGAGCAACTTGCAGGAATTACAAAACCAACCACTCAATATGGAAGGATGATGCAGGAATTGGGCGTAGACTTAATTCATGCTGGATCATCACAGGCAAAAGGAAGAATAGAAAGACTTTGGAACACATTACACGACAGGCTTAGAACAGAATTTAGACGTCATAATATTTCAGACATTGAAGGAGCAAATGAATTTTTAAAAAGTTACATTTCAAAATACAATAGGAAGTTTGGAATTGCTCCAAGAGAAGAAAAGTCATCATTTATGGAGTTGCCGCCATATATTAATCTAGATTATTTATTATCGATAAAATATACTAGAAGTGTTGATGTTAGCAATTGCATTAGTCATAAAGGAATAACATTCGTAATAGATACAAAAGAAATATTGCATAAAAAGAAAGTAGAACTATGTATAAGCAAGAGAATAGGATTAAAAGTGCGTTTTGATAATAAATGGTATAAAGTTATTCCTATTACTCAAATAGATAAAAAAAGCCTCAAATCAAACGAATCTGTAGAAACAATTATACAACAATTTGTTTATTACAATTGTTTAAAAAACGAAAGATTATCGGCTTGAGAACTTTTATATTTTTATTATACAACATAACTTGTGACTTTTTCAAGGGTGAACAAGTCACAAGTTAAAATATTATTTTTAGGGTGAACTAATCAAAAACTATTGACATGGTTTATATCCTATATATTTCATGTGAATTGACTTTTATGTAAATTATGCTATAATTAATTATAGCACATTATATTTATATTGTGCCTTTGAAATATTTACATTTCGGGGGCACTGTCCTCCGAACAATAAAAAGGAGGACCTAAATATGAAAACATTTAATGTTAACTCTTACGTTTGGATTAAACTCACAAAGCTCGGCCTGCGAAAGCTGAAAGAACGTCACAACGAAATTTACAAGCAGTGTCCGTCAGTAGGAAAATTCACACCTCCTGAGACAGATGCAGACGGCTTCTGCAAAATGCAATTGTGGGAAGTCATGAACATTTTTGGTCCATGTTGCAGTAATGGTGCTAATATTCCATTTGAGACCAACATCCGCATCAACGACTCTGAATTTGAGGAATCCGAAGAGTAACACAAAGTTTTCTGCTAAGAAAAAGGAGAAGCTAGACACTTTTTACCAAGTATCTAGCCTCTCCTTTTTTATTGGCAATTTAAGTAAATAAGGTATAGTAAATTTGAAAATTGCATAATGGAAGTTCTTTTTTTCTCCAATTCATCACGATAAATAGTAGCAATTATTCTTTGATACAAAGTACTATCTTTCATAATTCCACTAGGAACAACAATATTCACTTTTGGATGTTTTTCTTCCACCCATGTTAAGTTGTCTTCATAATACGTAATAGGCTCAGAAATAATTTGAAAAACACACCCAATTGCTATATCAAGAATAATATTAAACTTGAAATTTTCTAACATCTTATTTTTCACTTCGGTCTTTTTTATAGTAATTATCGGATGATCTATTAGACTATACATCAGGCAACTAGCTATAATGAAACTGTCTGGTTTTCCGGAAATTCTATTTTTACTTACCCAGTCCATATAATTATCAAAAGAAATTAAATATTCAGGTCTTATATTAATATCAAATATATTTAACAATTCTTTGTCAATTTTTTTAATGTTTCTCGCTTTTGAGCATTAACCAAGTCTATATAATATTTATACCGTTTCTCTAATTCCAACAGTCTTTTTTCTCTTGCCTGTTTCTCTTCTTCCTGACGCTTATCACCTACTTTGTTAAATATTGCATTTCCTGCTACGGTATATATAACAGTAATAGCAAAAATCGTTATCCTCGTATTTACAGAAAATTCGTGATAAAAGCACATAGCTACTAAAACAAACCAAATAAAAACTGCAAAATTTTTCATATTTTCTTTGAAAACCCGCTTAATTTTTTCTTTTTTCATGCCAATTACCTCCTGAAAAAAATTATTTTTATTGGAGTTACATCTATATCCACCTGCAAAACAGGATTAAAAAATTTACATGCCCCTTGTACCATTTTTTATTTAATTTTACAATTGTTATCTTTAACATTTCAGGGTAATTTTTTTATGAATATAGCAAATTTTTGCTATCTATAGTATAATCAATTTGAATGAATGTATAAATGCTAATCAGTAAGGTGATACACTAATATATCGGACAAATGAAAATATATGTTCATTATTATGACAGAAAAATTAAATAAAAAATAGATACAAGGAGTAATAAAAATGATTAAAAATATTATATTTGATATCGGTGGTGTATTAGCCGAACCGAAAAGTGGACATTGGTTTATCACAACTAACTTTTGGAATATCTTAAATAAGAATTTAATTGATGAAGAGAAATTAAAAATAAGCCTAAAAAAATACTTATACTTACAAACTCAAGAGCCTAAAACTGAAAAAGATGAACATAAAATGTTTTCAAACTATTATTGCAATGTTTTAAAAGATATAAATTATCCTAATGCAAGTTTAGATATTGCAAATAAATTAGCTGATGATTGTGTTTATAATGATGATAAATTTATATTTTTTGATGATGTTTATTCAATTCTAGAAGAGTTGTCAAAAAAATATAATCTCTATATCATTTCAAATGGCTGGCCATCTTCTTTTAGAGTATTGAAGAACAAAGGAATAGATAAATATTTTAAAGGTATCATCATATCATCTATGTATACTACAGTAAAAGAAGAAAATTTATTCGATATATTTATTAACAAATATAAAGAGGTTACTCCTAGTGAATCACTTTATATTGATGATAGAAATCATATTTTGCAAAAGGCTAAAGAATACGGATTTAATTTGTTACTAATGGATAGGTATAAGAAATATGAAAAAACTCAATTTGAGATAGTGAATAATATGAATGATATTTTAAAAATACTGGAATAAAAATTGCTACTTGAAAAATTGTTAAAAATGAAAAAAGAGAGTTTTTAAACTCCCAAAAATCATTTAGGCTCCCGTCTTACTCAAAAAGTAGTAGAGGGTTAAGTTAATTTTTTTACTCACACTCTTATTAGTATAAGTAATCTTTTTGTGGAGCCAATAAGCAGAATCGAACTGCTGACCTACGGGTTACGAATCCGTTGCTCTACCAACTGAGCTATATTGGCATTTTCTCTTGCGAAATCTATTGTAACACATATCTAAAAAAAATGCTAGCCTATTTTTATAGTCTAGCATACTTTTTATGTTTTATCTGCCACCACAGCATCCATTGTTTGTAAATAATAGTAAGAATATTATTATGAAGAATAAAATTCCGCTATCTCCGCATCCGCAATTGTTTCCGCCAAATAGTCCTCCAAATGGTCCGCATCCACAACCTTCATTGCGTCCACATCCTCCTCTTGGTCCTTCGTCACATCCGCAACTTCCACTGTTGCATCCACCTCTATTGTCGTCTTGCATTTTAGATTCCTCCTTTTTTGTTTTATATAATATAGTATGAATTTTTCGCAAAGTGTGTTACAATATATAGAGTTGTAAAATTGAGGTTGAAATTTATTAACTTTCTACCTCGAAGGAGGAATAACTTTATAGATGAATAACGAAATTAATATAGTTCCAGAGTTATTGGTTCCTGCTGGTGATTTTGATTGTGTTAGAGCCGGAGTTCAAAATGGTGCTGATTGCATTTATTTTGGTGCTAACAGTTTTAGTGCAAGAGCCAATGCAAAGAATTTTTCTTTGGAAGAAGTCGCAGAAGTCGTAAAATATTGTAAACTAAGAAATGTAAAAACTAATCTAACATTGAATACTTTAATTACAGATGATGAGTTTGCCGATGCCATTAGAGTTGCCGAATCTGCTTATAAATGTGGAGTCGATGCAAATATTGTTCAGGACCTTGGTCTTGCTAAATATTTAATTACTCATTTTCCTGGTATGGAAATTCACGGAAGCACTCAGATGTCTGTTCATAATCTAGAAGGCGTATTAGAACTTGAGCAACTTGGATTTTCAAGAGTCGTTTTATCTAGAGAAGTTCCAATTAACGAGATTGAATATATTAGAAATAATTGTAAAGTTGACCTAGAAATATTTGTACATGGTGCACTTTGCATCTCATACTCTGGTCAGTGTTTATTTTCCAGCTTGGTTGGAGGGCGTTCTGGTAATAGAGGAAAATGTGCTCAGCCATGTAGACTTCCCTATGAATTGCTAGAAGATAAAAACGGTACTGAAAGCGTTCTTGATAAAGGTTATTTACTTAGTCCACGAGACCTTTGTTCTCTAGACACCTTGCCTACTTTAGTAAAATTAGGTATAAATTCTTTTAAAATTGAAGGCAGAATGAAGACTCCAGAATATGTTGCAACTGTTACAAGAATTTATAGAAAATATATAGACCTTGCTTTGTCTGGCAACAAATACGTGGTTGATGAAGCAGATAAATTAGACTTACAGCAAGTGTTTAATAGAGGTGGATTCTCTAGCGGACATTTATTATCAGAGCCAAACAGAAAGTTAATATTCAAAGACAAGCCAAATAATATGGGATTGTATTTAGGAAATATATCAAACTACAATGCCAACAGAGGGCACATCACATTAAAACTAAATCAACCTGTCGGTATCGGAGATACCATAAGCATTGACGGTGAAACTGGAACTTACACTATTTCTGAATTAATAAAAGGAAATACAAATTTGAAGAATGCAGAAATCGGTCAAATTGTAAAACTTGGACGAATGAAAGGAAAAATTAAAGCTGGAGCCAAAGTTTATAAACTTTCTAGCAAAGCTTTAAATGACCAAACAGATAAAACATTTGCCCCAAATTGTGAAAACAAAAAAATCCCTGTAACCTGCTCTGTTTCTGTAAAAAAGAATAAGCCTATTTCTATAACTTTAGAAACAAATACTGCCCCATTTTATGATAATGTTGCAATAAAATTTGTTTCTGACATTATACCAGAAGTTTCGATTAATTCACCAATAACAGAAACAAGAATTGCAGAGCAATTAAATAAGCTTGGAAATACTCCATATACATTTGAAAAATTGAATATCAATTTAGATGAAAATTTGCACATTCAAAGTATAAGTGCTTTAAATAATGCACGTAGAACAGCAATTAATATGTTGCAAGAAAAAATAATGAATAAATTCTTAGAAAGAAGAAACGAGAACTCATCTAAGCAGGTAGTGTCTCTTACTTCTTTACATGATGGAAAATGTTCAGTTGAAAATACTAATAATGTACTTCAAAGGAAAATTAGCATTTTATTAGAAAATATTAATTTAGAATATGATTACACTCAGCTTGAAAATGTTGATAATATATACATTCCTTTAAAATTTTTCTTGAGTAAAAAATACAATACATTATTATTCAATTTATCAAGAAAATTTGATTTGTACATATATATGCCAACAATAATAAAGCCAAACTACAAAAATTTATTACTAAACAATATTGATAGCATCGTATCAGACTATGAAGTTAAAGGATTTGTAATATCAAATATTTCTGGTTTTGAGCTTTTAAAAAAATATATTGGTAATGGAAAATATACATTTATTGCAAACTACACAATGAATATATTTAATGAATACAGCATTCAAGAACTTCAATCACTTGGAATAAATGTAATAACACCATCTGTAGAATTGAATAAATCTATCTTACAGAACTTATGTAACAACAGTCCTCTACCAGTAGAATTAATAGCATATGGAAGAAATGTGCTAATGAATTCATCTTATTGTCTACTTGGGAAAAGCAATAAATGCTATCCAAAGTGTGACATGAAATGTAAAAACTGTACATCTTCTGCATTTGCAAGTCTATCAGACAATTCAAATACGTCAGTTACAGATAATTCATGCACTGCAAAATACTATATAAAAGATCGTCTTGGATTTAAATTTAGAATAATTCCAGACAATATCCAAACCGTTACATCAATTTACAATAGCAAAATAACTTCGATAGATACACATGATTTTAAGATTTCAGCTGTCAGAATAAATATACTTGATGAAAATATAGAGGAAATAAATAATATAGTAACTTCAGTGAAAAATGGTAATAAATTAGAAGGCAAAGAATATACAAACGGAAATTTAAACAGAGAAATTTAAAACTCGCCCAATAGGGACGCCTCTTTTGGGGCGAAATTTATATTTTGATATATTTTGAGGACGGAAATAAAAATGTGTTCAAGATTTCACAAAAACTCGCCCAAAAAGGGGCGTCCCTATTGGGCGAGTTTATCTATAAATAATTATAAATTTTAATAATTATGCATTGCTGTTAATTTTATTATTAAATCCATGTTGTCGTCTTCTGCTGCTTTGTT
>ENA-OPAA01001016-OPAA01001016.1-human-gut-metagenome-genome-assembly--contig:-NODE-1016-length-16997-cov-2.952426_pt1 | contig 16997 bp, 14 predicted proteins | sample MGYA00241049_ERZ501414 | MGnify/ENA primary metagenome ERZ501414 (study PRJEB25962, sample SAMEA2042520) | human gut metagenome | biome: human gut; feature: human-associated habitat; material: faeces... | reverse complement strand
CATCAGAGACTTGTCCGGAGGGGCAGGAGGTAGAAGTGACATTATTTGAACAGGTAAAAGAATGTGTGACAGCCAGACAGGCTGCGGAGCATTACGGGATTAAAGTAAAAAGAAATGGAATGGCGTGTTGTCCGTTTCATAAAGACCGACACCCAAGTATGAAGGCCGATAAAATATATCACTGCTTTGCATGTGGAGTGGGCGGTGATGCGATAGATTTTACAGCAAGGTTATTTGGAATATCACAGTATGAAGCTGCGAAAAAGATGATAGAAGATTTTGGACTGGATATAAAAATCGAAGACAGAAACAAATACAAAAAGATGCACCAAAGCAGGAATACTTTGATATCAAAGAAACCTAAAGTTGTGATGATCAGAGAAAAACTGGAGCAGTGGTTGAAACATGCAACAGACGTGCTGATTAGATATCTGAAATGGATTCAATTCTGGAAAGAGTTTTACAAACCAGAACCGGAAGAAGAGTGGCACGAATTATTTACGGAGGCATTGGCAAATGAAAGAAAGATAAATGACTATCTGGACGTGCTGATGTTTGGAACGGGAGAAGAAATTGTAGAGTTTTTCAAGATAAAGAGAAGGGAGGTTGAAAAAATTGAAGAAAGAATTAACGAATATCAGCGAGAAGTCCTTGATGGAATTAGAAGATATTGTGAATGAGGAGATGCTTACAGTAGAAGATGTTAATGAAATGCTGGAGCATACGGATAAAGGAAGAACAAAGCAGACAATCAGAAATTGTGTAACCGTACTTCAAAATGATCCGGTATTGAAAAAAGCGATTAAACGAAATGAACTTTCTGGAAGAATGGACATTGTGAAAGAGGTGCCTTGGGAACGGAGAAGCGAGAGCCTCACAGTGACAGATACGGACGATAGTAATCTAAAGATGTATCTGGAAGATAATTATGAGATTACTAGTGAACGAGTAATAAAAAAAGGAGTAGATATTGTTTCCAATGAAAATAAGTATCATCCGATTCGAGATTATCTGGAGAGCCTAATGTGGGATGGCGTTCCACGTATTGAGAATTTACTTCCACGGTTTCTTGGAGCTGAAAAGAACAGTTATACGACTGGCGTGATGAAAATGCATATGCTGGCAGCAATATCCAGGATATATGAACCAGGAATAAAGTATGATATTATGCTTTGCCTGGTAGGAAGTCAGGGAGCCGGAAAATCTACATTTTTTAAATATCTGGCAATAAATGACGATTGGTTCAGTGACAATCTGGATCACCTGGATGATGAAAATATTTATCGGAAATTACAGAACCATTGGATTATAGAGATGGGAGAAATGAAAGCAACTGTTACTGCAAAGAACATTGAACAGATAAAATCGTTTCTAAGCAGACAGAAAGAAACTTACAAAGTTCCTTATGAGGTTTATCCAGAGGACAGACCACGACAGTGTGTATTTTGTGGAACATCGAATGACCTAAATTTTCTTCCATTGGATAGAACCGGAAACAGGAGATTTGCCCCAGTTATGACAGATATAACAAAAGCAAAAGTTCATATTCTAGACAATGAAGAAGAGAGCAGAGCTTATATTGTACAGGCATGGGCAGAGGCTATGGTGCTTTATCAACAGGGAAATGTATACCTCAGTTTTACAAAAGAGATTGAGGAAGAAGCGAAGAAACTGCAGAAAGAATTTATGCCGGAAGATACAAATGCAGGAATTATCCAGGCGTTTCTTGATGACTATGAAGACGATTATGTATGTACAAAGCTTTTGTTTGATGATGCACTGCATCGGACAGGTGAGATGAAACAATGGGAAAGCAAAGAAATCGCAAATATTATGAATAATGCAATAGAAGGATGGAAACAACACGGTACTCACCGTTTTGGAAAGGAATATGGCATCCAGCGGTCATGGAAACGAATAGAAGGTATTGAGAAAAAAGACAAAGACGGATTCATGGAAGTACCGGAACAGTTGGAGATACCGTTTGAGTAAAGATTATTGTAAACGATGTAAACGGAACTTGAAGGAAAAACTTAAAAAGTTAACTTTTAAAATCTTTTGAGCCCCGTTTACAAATTCCGTTTACAGACTGGAAAGGAGCAGGAAATGATGAAACAGGGAAGATTAGGATATAACAGCAGTAATGGAAGATATGGATTATTATCATCAGACTTATGGATTGATACAGGATTTCACTGCGGAGAAGGACTGGAAGTGCTGGTAGATGATGAATGGGTACAGACCAGAATGGAGATGAATCTGGCAAGAGAATGGTATCTGGTGGGGACACCTTATTGTGGAAATCTGGAATATGTGCAGGCAAGGATATCTGGATAAATAGATCTATGATCTGCTTCGGTCGGTGCAAAGCAGACGTACACCGGACGTTATGCCCCCGGCAGGGCGCAAGGAGACTTTTGATGGACGGTACGGCTGTCGAAAGAGAACTTACCGACAGGAACAAAGGCATTAGCAACGAAGTACGAGAAAAGAGGTATCAAGAGTATGTGCGGGGATGGGTGGAATACTTCAGGCTCGCAGATATGAAAGAGCTCCTCCGAAAAACGGATGAATGGGCAAGGCGGAGAATCCGAGCGGTCTATTGGAAACAGTGGAAGAAAATCAAAACGAAATACCGAATGCTGAAAGCACTAGGTTTAGAGGATTGGAAAGCCAAGGAACTAGCCAATAGTAGAAAAGGTTATTGGAGAATGGCGAAAGTCTTGAACCAAATCTTTTCAAAGAAAATAATAGCCAAGCTGGGATATACATCCATACTCGACTATTATCTAATAATCTGTGAAAACTAAAGAACCGCCGTATACGGAACCGTACGTACGGTGGTGTGGGAGGACGGTAAATAAAATAATTATTTACCTCCTACCTGATTATGTTTGTGTATAAGAAAAACTGCCAGTAGCAGTTTTTTTGTAGTTTATAGTTTTGGGAAAATAATAAAAAATTAACCATGCTAAAAATGACCAAAATTCATTTTTTAATTATGAAATTATTGTGACTATTTGATATTGACCATCAGTCATTTTTTTGTATAATATTCTATAGAATAAAAATGTAAAGACAGGGAGATGATTATTGTGGTCAAAGTGGGAAAATGGATAGCAAAACACAGATTTATAATTTTGTTACTGGGGATACTGCTTTTGATTCCGTCATTTATTGGAATGGCGAAGACAAGAATTAACTACGACTTGCTCAGTTACCTTCCGGAATCACTGGAAACGGTAGAAGGACAGGATGTTATGGTGGATGAATATGGTATGGGTGCATTCGCCATGGTTGTTGTAGAGGATACGGACATGAAAGATATCCAGAAGCTGGCAGACCAGTTTAATAAGGTTGATCATGTCGAAAAAGTATTATGGTATGGTGATGTGGCAGATCTTTCACTGCCGGTAGAGATGATACCATCCGATTTGAGAAAAGCCTTCTACAACGGAGATGCAACACTGATGCTCGCATTATTTGACAATACGACTTCATCTGACGAAGCAATGAATGCAGTCGGTGAGATGCGTAAGATTGCCAGCAAACAGTGTTTTATTGCAGGTATGACAGGTGTTGTAGCCGATATCAAGAATGTAGCAATGAAAGAAGTCCCGATTTATGTTGTAATTGCGGCAATTCTTTCTTTTCTGGTGCTGGAAATTACCGGAGAATCCTTCCTGGTACCGATTTTTTTCTTGATCAGTATAGGTGCAGCAATTGTATATAATCTGGGAAGTAACATTTTCCTTGGCGAGATCTGTTACGTTACAAAAGCGCTGACGGCGGTATTGCAGCTGGGTGTTACGATGGATTACTCCATTTTCCTGCTGAATAGCTACGAAGAGAACAAGCGCCGTTTCCCGGGAGATAAGAACCGTGCGATGGGACATGCGATTTCTAATACATTCAAATCCATTGTAGGAAGTTCTGTCACCACAGTAGCAGGATTTGTAGCTCTTTGTGTTATGACATTTGCACTTGGTCGTGATCTTGGTATTGTTATGGCAAAAGGTGTTATCATTGGAGTGCTTTGCTGTGTAACAATCCTTCCGGCAATGATTCTTATCTTTGATAAACCGATTGAAAAAACCAAGCATAAACCGCTGATCAAGAGCATGGATAAGGTTTCAGCATTTATCACCAAACATTACAAAGTATGGATCGTTGCTTTCCTGATCTTGCTTATTCCTGCTATTTATGGCAATAATCATACAAAAATTTATTATAATATTGCACAGTCACTTCCACAGTCACTTCCATCAAATGTGGCAAACAGTGAACTGAAAGATGACTTTGATATGAGTACAATGCATATAGTTATGGTAGATAAAGACATGGATGCCAAAGAGAAAAAGGCAATGATGAGTGAAATTGATGATGTCAAAGGTGTAAAATGGACACTTGGACTTAACTCCATCGTTGGATCTTCTATTCCGGAATCGATGATCCCGGATGATGTAAAGAGTATGCTTCAGGGTAAGGATACCGAGTTGATGTTTGTATGTACCAAGTATGAGTCTGCAACTCCGCAGGTCAACAAACAGATCAAACAGATTGATAAGATTGTAAAATCCTATGATAAGTCTGGAATGGTAATCGGTGAAGCACCACTGATGAAAGACCTGCAGGATGTAACAGATATCGATCTGACAAGGGTTAACGTTATTTCAATCGCAGCAATCTTTATTATCATTTTGCTTATATTTAAATCCATCTCGCTTCCGATCATTCTGGTTTCGGTTATCGAGTTTGCGATTACGATTAATATGGCGATTCCGTTCTATCAGGGCAAGAGTCTTCCGTTCGTTGCAAGTATCGTTATCGGAGCAATCCAGCTGGGAGCAACCGTTGATTATGCAATCCTTATGACGACCAGATATCAGAAAGAACGTATGAAAGGCAAGAGTAAGAAAGAATCTGTTGCGATTGCACACAGAATCAGTATGCCATCGATCATTACTAGTGGACTGAGCTTTTTTGCGGCAACATTTGGTGTGACTTGTTATACACAGGTTGATATGATCGGTTCTATCTGTGAACTTCTTTCAAGGGGAGCGATCATCAGTGTGATCGTAGTACTGACTGTCCTTCCGGCAATGTTCCTGATCTTTGATCCGGTCATCTGCAGAACAACTGCTGGATACAGAGTGAAAAAAGATAAAAGTAAAACAGTTGCAGAGCCGACAGCATAGGCTCTGCTGAAAAGGGAGCAGGCTTAACTGATTGAAATCAGTAAAAAGCCTGTTCCTTTTTGCTGTCATACACTTAGAGAAAAATGGCATCTGAAGAAGCTTTTTGTATGTTGAAAATGGGAAGAAATGGCTGTGTACAGACCTTTCCGGAAAATAGAAGGTTGTTCTTTTGATTAAAATAGTATATACTATCTTAGTGTTACCCCAAAACATTCAAGAAAGGATTACATTTATGAAAATGCAGAAAAAACGAATCGTACAGTGCGGACTTTCTCTGATCTGTGCATTCGGTATCGCGCTGTCGGGGATGTCGGTACATGCAGAAGAGGTGGACAGCCTCGAAGATAAGACCAGTAATCTACAGAGTCAGTTGGAAGGGATCAACCAGGATCTGGTTACGATCAGCAATGAAATCGCTGAGACAGAAGTGAAAATTGAAGAGTCTAATAATGAAGTATTCCGTTTGGAAGCATCGCTCCAGATTTCCCGTAATAACGAGGAAGTACAGTATGCAAACATGAAGACTCGAATTAAGTACATGTATGAAAATGGTTCGGACACACTGCTTTCTATGGTATGTGAAGCAAAAAGTATGGGAGAGTTCCTGAACCGTGTAGACTTTATCCAGAATATTACAAAGTACGATAAGGATATGCTGGAGAATATGGTGAAAGTACGTGAAGGTATTGAAGAGCAGGAGGCTGAACTGAAAAGCAGGCAGCAGGATCTGCTTGACCTGCAAAGCCAGCTGGACAGTGAACAGGCAGCGTTGCAGGCAAAAGCAGAAGAGACTTCGACAGACCTTGCCACGGTAAATGCACAGCTTGAGGCGGCACGTGCGGCACAGAAAAAGCAGGAGGAGGAAGCCCAGAGGAAAGCGGATGAGCAGCTGGCAAAAAAGGCACAGGAAGAGACAAAGCAGGCGTCAGCTTCCACCGGAAGTAATACATCTGCGGGCAATAATTCCGGGAACAGCAGTTCAGCGGGGAATAACAGTTCTTCTGGCAATAATAATCCTTCCAACAACAATTCATCGAATAATACTAGTTCCGATTCTTCCAATTCCGGAAGCGGTGGCTATGTGATCCCATCAGGCGGTCTTACCCCGTCAAAGGGAAGGATCTGGTATAATGGACATACCGAGACTTACTATTCTCAGAAGGTACTTCCGGGAGGAGGGCTTGCGATTCCAGGACGCCATATAGCAAGTGATGGAACAATCAGGGATGCCGATGGTTACATTGTTTTGGCAAGTGATGATTACCCGAGAGGAACAGTTGTAGAGACGTCACTTGGTGCTGGAAAAGTATATGATACCGGAAGTGGATCCGGAAATATAGATCTGTATACAGATTGGTAAAAGAAAAGCGGGGCAGTAAAGGACAAACCTTTTACTGCCCCGCTTTTGAATTTAATGGGATATGTATTTTCAGTGAATCGAAAAGGCACATTTTGCTTTGTACTGGAGAAGTCCGGTTACTGTGCTTCGTAGGTTGCCTTAGCGTCACGTATCAGCTTGTCGAATTTATCTGCATCCCATGCAGCACGTCCTGTAAAGAGTCCATGCAGAAGAAACAGAAAGGTATTTACTCACCGGAAGGATGGGCTCACTACAAAGTTACAGGTGAAGCTGCACCGGAAGAATAAAAATGTTATAATTTGTTTATGGAATGAAGTCCTCTTGTGTGTTACAATACAAGAGGACTTTTGTTTTATAGAGAATAGTTGTCGAACGAAAGGGTGAAAACTATTAAAGAAAGAAAAGTGGAAGAGAAAATTACAGTTCGGATGACAGATACATACCTGTTTGACTTTACGTTATATCATACCTATTCGAAACTGGCAGGTTTTCTGACAAATATTCTGGGAGCAGCGATTGCTTTTATGGGAATCATCATGCTGGTTATGGGAAAGATAAAACCCGTGCAGATTATTTTTTATCTGGCAGCAGCGATTGTGTTTATTGTGTATACACCATTGCTTCTGAAATACCGTTCTAAAAAGCAGGTAAAAAGAATTGAACGTTACCACGTTCCGAATGAAATGACTTTCAATGATGAAGGTATTCAGGTAGAGTTTGCTGATAAAAAAGAAACTTATGAATGGGAACAGATCCAGAAGGTAGTTACAACACCAAAGACAATTGGATTTTATTATGAGACAGAGAAGGCATTGATTGTACAAAAACCGGATTTTGGGGACAAGTTTGTACCGATTTTGACATTGGCAACAAAAAAACTCGGACCGGCCAGAGTACATCTGAGATAGCCTGTTATGTGGAGGGGAAAATGTTACAGGAAAGACGGAATCATATATTACAGAAAGTAACAGAAAATGGAAAAGTAAGAGTTGCGGATTTGAGCCGTGATCTGTCCGGTTAAGGATGTATACAAGATCATTACGGATTCGCAGATCAGCAAAGAGTATATCCGAAAAGCGGAGCATGAACAGATTCCACTTGTGATAGCCGGAAACCGGGAGCAATAATATGATATATGAGAGAATACAAAAGGGGCGCTTTTTAAAGCGCCCTAATCGATTTATAGCAAAAATAGAAATAAATGGAAAAGAAGAAACGGTCCATGTGAAGAACACAGGGAGGTGCGCGGAACTTCTGGTTCCGGGAGCAGAAGTGTTTGTCCGGAAGTCTGAAAGTGCAGGGCGTAAGACTGGCTGGGACCTGATCAGTGTCAGGAAGGCTGACCGGCTGATCAATATGGATTCCCAGATTCCCAATAAAGCCGCCCTGGAATGTGACAAACAAAGTGGTGCAGGAATGGATTGAAGCCGGGAGATGGTTCAAGGACGTGAAGATCGTCAGACCGGAAGTTACCTATAAGAATTCCAGGTTTGACCTGTATGTGGAATATGAAGAGAAAAAAGCGTTTATAGAAGTGAAAGGGGTTACGCTGGAAGAAGAAGGCGTGGTAAAGTTTCCAGATGCACCGAGCGAGCGGGCAGTGAAGCATTTAAAAGAGCTGGAAGAAGCGGTGCAGGATGGGTATGAGGCTTATGTATTCTTTGTGGTCCAGATGAAAGGAGTACGTTATTTTACACCAAACAGACGGACTCACAAAGAATTTGCAGATGTTCTTGCGGAAGCAGTGGAAACCGGGGTTCAGGTGATCGCAAAGGACTGTTTTGTAACGGAGGATTCCATTGCAATTGCGGACGAAGTTCCGGTAGTACTTACCAATCCACAGCTCTATGAAGCACCGGAGCTGCTTGTGGAATGGTACAGAGAGCGGAAACGGGATCTGCCATGGAGACATCATGTAAATGCCTATCGGGTATGGGTGTCTGAAATTATGCTACAGCAGACGAGAGTGGAAGCAGTAAAGCCATTTTTTGAGCGTTTCATGACAGAACTTCCAACGGTAAAAGATCTAGCCGAGGCACCGGAGGATAAGCTTTTAAAGCTTTGGGAAGGGCTTGGATATTATAACCGGGTACGCAATATGCAAAAAGCAGCGCAGAAGATCGAGGAAGAATACGCAGGAAAATTTCCGGAAAATTATGAGGAGATCAAGGCGCTTCCAGGAATTGGAAATTATACGGCAGGGGCAATTTCTTCTTTTGCCTATGGAATTCCAAAGCCGGCAGTGGACGGAAATGTTCTCCGGGTGGTATCAAGACTGCTGGCGAGCGATGAAGATATTATGAAAGCGTCCGTCAGGACAAAGATAGAAAATGCGATTGAACCGGTGATCCCGGAAGATGCAGCATCGGATTTTAACCAGGGGCTGATCGAACTTGGTGCGATTGTCTGTGTGCCGAATGGGGAGGCAAAGTGTGAAATCTGTCCTCTTACGGGAATCTGTGAAGCGAAAAGGCTGGGAATCCAGAATGAACTGCCGGTGAAGAAAAAGGCAAAAGCGCGCAGGATTGAGGAGAGAACCGTTTTGATTTTTAAGGATGGTGATCATGTGGCAATCCGGAAACGACCGGATAAGGGACTGCTTGCAGGTATGTATGAGTTCCCGAATCTGGACGGAAAGCTTACGATGGACGAAGTAACCGCTTACAGTAAATCTATCGGGCTTGCACCGATCCGTGTGAAAAAGCTGCGGAATGCGAAGCATATTTTCAGCCATATTGAATGGCATATGACTGCGTATGAGGTGATCGTGGATGAACTGGAGAAGAACTGCAAAGAAGAGATGATCTTTGCACATCCGGAAGAAATACAAAAGGAATATTCCATGCCATCGGCGTTTAGCGCATGGAAGGTGAAATAAAAGAAGGACATTGCTTTTCGATTTTGCGAAATGCGATGTCCTTTCTTTGGATCAAATAAAATAATTATAAGTGTTTAAATCACCTGACGTGCAAGCCGTGGTGACTTTGCACCTTCCTGTGCATAAATTAGTGAGTACATGAAATATGCCATCACACATGCAGCAACTACATCCACTACGGAATGTTGCTTCAGGAACATGGTTGACAGAATGATCAGAATGCTTAAAACAAGAGATCCTTTCTGGATCAGTCTGGAGTGCTGAAGCTTCTCGCAATGGGAAATTGCGATGTAACAACAAATAGAGTTGTATACATGAAGACTTGGAAGCACATTCGTAGGTGTATCCGTCTGATAGATCCGTTTAACCAGCTCGATACAGAAGTTATCACGCGTAAATACTTCCGGTCTCAGGTTCAATCCGTTCGGGAATACCGTGCAGATGATCAGAAAAATGGTCATACCGCTGAACATGATCGCGGAGGCTTTGTAAAATCCCTGTTTATCATTAAAGAACAAATATCCCAGTGTGACTGCAATATAAGCAAACCACAGCAGGTACGGAATAATGAAATATTCACAAAACGGGATGTAGTCATCGAATATCGAATGGATTACAAAATAATTGTCGGTTACATGGCGTTCCAGATAAGTAAACCATGGAAAATAAATAAAAGCATATAGTAATACCCATGCATGGCTGTATGTATGCATCAGTGTCTTTAATTTTTTAAAAATATGACTCATGATAAAAATCAGCTCCTTCGGGTGAAGATGTTTCTTCCTTGTTACTAGAGGTAGTATAACATTAAAAATTTTTCTCGACAACAGACTTCATAAAACATTCATATTTTTTTCTATTCTCTATTTTACGGAGAAACCTTCAAAGATATACATATCATATTTATTCCGTGCAGTTTTATAAACTTTTTGATTGCGGAGTGTCCAGACTACCATCGGAATACGGTACAGATAGTGGTTCAGCCAGACGGAAGGATTGCCGGTATCTGCAAGTTTATAAGAAATAAAGTCCGGACGACAAATCAGGTTGGTCAGCAGGAACTGTACACAAAAGCGCGCCAGAAAAGGATTTTCCGGATTCGTGCGAGTCAGGGCAGAAGAAAGCTGTCCACGAAGAACCTGAGGCGCATGCTTGTGAAACCATCGGATTCCAAGGGAGTTGAAAGACTGGATCATATAAGGTCCTTTATAATCCTTTAAAATATCCCATGCGGCAGGACAGAGCTTCATATTGCTGTCCGGAAGCTTCAGTTCAATCAGAAGAGGAACACGCCCATTGACATAGCGAAGGACATCTGAAAAAAGTGGCATATGCTCCGAAGTTCCGGAAAGATGCAGGTGCTGTAGCGTATCAAACGTGGAATTCTCAACTGTCCCTTCGGCATTGCAGATCCGCTTTAAAGACTCGTCATGGAATACGACTACTTTTCCATCACGGGTGAGATGGATATCAAGTTCGATGGCAAGATTTTGTTTTACTGCCTCACGAAATGCCGGCATAGAATTCTCGGGAATCAGCCGGGAAGAATCATGTAGTCCGCGATGGGCATAATCCCGCTTGAGATAAGGGAGGATTTTGCTTCGACGGGAAGTATTCGGCATGATCATATATAAATATAAGAAAAAACATACAACAACAGTTAAAAGAATCCAAAACAACAGCATAGAAAAGTCCCCTTCTTTTATGTAATAATTTTCAGTGTCTCAGGTTCGAGAGAGAACGAAACATCCTTCTGGAGATAAATCGGTTCGCCGTCAGAATGTACCGGAAGTGCTATTTTTGAGTGTACTTCTGCTTTTTTACAGCGGAAGATATGTACGCCTGGAAGTCGGGTATGCTTTCCGGAAAACACAGTCGGCAGAATTGCAAGAGCAATAATTTTGGGAACATTTGCAATCACAATAAAGTCCAGCAGATCATCATCCGGTTTGGCATCCGGGCAGAATTTGCATCCACCACCTTCATAAGGAAGATTAAATGCAGAGGCAAAGAAAACCCGTTTAAAATGAAGTCTTTTGGTATCGTCCAGAAGGATTTCCATCTCATCTGGCTGACAGCGGCGCAGACGGTAGAGTGAGCAGGCTGCATAAGCAAGTTTGCCCAGACCAAGCCGGTTAAAAAAGACTTTAACCCTGGAAATACAAAGTTGATGGCAGATAGCTGCATCGTATCCGATTCCGGAACTGACGGCAAAACGGTGAACCTTGTCATGATAGTGCAATACACCAAGATTGATCTTGCGCGTCTGTTCAGAATGAAGTACCAGATCCAGAGCTTTCATGGTATCGGATGGAAGGGCAAGTCCCCGGCCAAAATCATTGCCAGAGCCGATCGGAATGTAACCGAGGGTAACCCGGCTTAAATTCTGCAGACCACAGATTACTTCATCCACACTTCCATCACCACCAAGTACAACGATCGTAACAGGATCCCCGGAGGCGGTAAGCTCGGCGGCAATTTCCGTTGCGTGATGCCGGTGATGTGTAAAATGGATCTGGTAATCTATATGTTCTGCTATCAGCTTTAATTTAATCTTTTCCCATAGTGCAAGTCCCTGACCCGAGCGGGCGTTAGGATTGGCTATAAAATGATACATAAAGTCATCCCTTCACTTCTGTAAATTTAGTTTCATTCTAGCATCGGAATGAGAGGATATTGTCAAAAAAACAATAAAAATGCAAAAATTTATTGAGGCAGAGTGTTAAAAGTGCTATTCTGGTACATGTGTTAAAAAATGAACATAAAATAAATGGAGGTAATACTGTGAAATTTATAAGACAATTCTTGATTATCATATTGATTTCTTTTGCAGGAGAGCTTTTGCATGCAATCCTTCCACTACCGGTTCCTGCAAGTATTTATGGCTTGCTGATCTTGCTGGCAGGTTTGCAGACAAAAGTAATTCCTTTGAAAGCAGTTGATGAGGCCGGTGGATTTCTGATTGAAATCATGCCGATGCTTTTTATCCCTGCAGGAGTAGGTCTGATGGTATCATGGGGAGACTTAAAACCGGTTCTTGTTCCGATCATGGTTACAATTGTAGTGACAACAGTGCTGGTTATGGGCGTGAGTGGAAGAACCGCTCAGTTTGTACTGAAGAAAGAGGAGAAGAAGGATGAGTAATATGCTGCATGGATCGACCTTTTTTTGTATGGCGATCAGTCTTTTTGGATATGAAGCAGGAATTTTTTTGCGTAAAAAGTTAAAAATTGGTATCTTCAATCCACTTCTTGTTTCGATTGCTTTTGTAATTATCGTGCTAAAAGTGACTGGAATTGATTATGATACTTATGATAAGGGAGCGAATGTACTGAGCTACCTTCTGACACCGTCTACAGTCTGTCTTGCAATTCCGCTTTATCAGCAGATGAATCTTCTTAAGAAGAATCTGAAAGCGATCATTGCAGGAATTACAACAGGTGTATTTGCCAGTCTTGCCGGTGTATGGGTATTTTCTATGTTGTTCCACCTGAAGAAGCAGTTCTATGTAACGCTTCTTCCAAAATCAATTACCACAGCGATCGGTATGGGAATCTCAGAAGAGCTTGGTGGAATTGTGACGATTACAGTTGCTGCGATCGTAATTACCGGGATTATTGGAAATATGTTTGCAGAGGGAATCTGTAAGCTCTGCAAAATTGAGCATCCGATTGCAAAAGGACTGGCAATCGGAACAGCTTCCCATGCTATGGGAACGGCAAAGGCAATGGAAATCGGAGAGATTGAAGGAGCAATGAGCAGTCTTTCTATTGCAGTGGCCGGATTGATGACGGTTGTAGGTGCATCGATTTTCTATCACCTGTATTAGAGAGGAGTGTGCAAAATATGGAGAAAACAATTATCTGTATCGGACGGGAATATGGAAGCGGCGGACATGAAATCGGTGAATTGCTGGCAAAGCGTACCGGTTATGCGTTTTACGATAAAGAGAAGCTGTTTGAAATTGCAAAGATGCGCGGATACGAGAAAGAAATGCAGGAGTATCTGGATGAACAGCCGGTGGACAGCCTTCTTTATTCAATCGCAATGAATTTTGCAGAACCGAAGAAGAAGCCATATCCATTTAAGCTGATTGAAGAGCTTGTGGAAGAAGGACCATGTATTATTATGGGAAGGTGCGCAGGTTATCTGATGAGAAACCGAGAAGAAGCTTTTAGTGTATTTGTCCATGCAGACATGGAAACACGAATTGAACGCGTGAAAGAGCGTGATCATATTACAAGCAGAATGAAAGCGAAACGTAAGATCCAGGATGTGGATGAGAAAAGAAGCGCTTTTCGTAAGGATTATACCGGACAGGAATGGGGAATGTCGAAGAATTATGATCTTTCGGTCAGCACTACAGAGTTGTCCTATGAACAGGCAGTAGATCTGATTCTGTATTATAAGAAGATGACAGAAGAATCTGACAGAGCTTATAAGGTATAAAAAGAATATACTAGTTTGTTGAATCCAGAAATGGGAAATGACATGGCAGGTCATTTCCCATTTCTGGATTTTAGAGATATAGAAGGGCTCAATTTCTATATCTTAGTTTATAGAATACTTGGCTTCTATAAATTATTTATATATTCGTTACAATCTTTTAGAGGGCAAAATTTGATTTATCTAGGCATCTCCCATGCGTTATGATCCGTGTGAAGCAACATATGTGACTTGTGAGAAAGCGGTTTCTCAAAGAAATCACGGTACAGACGGAGTACATCCGGGTTCTCATGTGAGAAGCGAAGTGGTGCATTCTTATCAAGGAAATAAAGATTTTCACCACGTGTCCGTGCAAGTTCTTCTCCGTCATGGATTGGCTGACCGCCACCGCCGACGCATCCGCCAGGGCAGGCCATGACTTCTACAAAATCATAATGTACTTCACCATGTTCGATTGCTTCGATCAGTTTACGTGTGTTTCCGAGTCCGCTGACAACAGCAGCACGAACAGTAGCATCTCCAAGCTGGATCTCAGCTTCTACAACACCTGGCTGTCCACCAGGATTGCGGACAATCTTGAATGCATCCGGATCAGGGTTACGTCCGGTTACAAGGTAGTGAGCAGAACGAAGTGCTGCTTCCATAACACCACCTGTTGTTCCGAAGATAACACCGGCACCGGTCCATTCTTTCATCAGAGGATCGCATTCACGATCAACTAAAGAAGCAGGATCAATATGTGCAGAACGGATCATGCGTGTCAATTCACGAGTTGTAAGTACAACGTCTGTCTCGTGTCCGGCATATTCACCATAGAACAGTTCCATGTTACTTTCGCCTTTTTTGGCAACACATGGCATGATAGATACAGTAAACATATTTTCCGGTTTCACACCGATGGATTCTGCAAAATAGCTCTTCATAACAGAACCGAACATCTGCTGTGGTGATTTGGCTGTTGAAAGCTGTGGCACCAGATGTGGGTACTGTGATTTAAGGAAGCGTACCCATCCAGGGCAGCAGGAGGTAAACATCGGACGAAGATTTAATTCGCCTTTTGTAAATCTCTGCAGGAATTCATTTCCTTCTTCCATAATAGTAAGGTCTGCTGTGAAGGAGGTATCGAATACATAGTCAATACCCATTTTCTTCAGAGCATCCATGATCTTGCCGACAGTTGCTTCTTCACGGGAAAGACCAAGAGCTTCACCCCATGCAGCACGTACAGCAGGAGCAACCTGTGCAACAACGACTTTCTTGTCATCAGCGATTGCATCCCATACTTTCTCTGTATCATCACGTTCGCGCAGAGCGCCGACCGGGCAGTGAGTAATACACTGACCGCACAGAGAACAGGAAACCTCGGAGATCTTATGGTTGCCGGTTACATTAATGGTAGTACGGGAACCAGTACTTGTCACATCCCAGATATGTAAATCCTGGATCTTGTCACAGACCTGGATACAGCGCATACATTTGATGCATTTCTGTGAGTCTCTGATCAGCGGAAATTCTTTATCCCAAGGGAATTCTTCCAGACGCTGCTTAAATGGTATTTCGATGATGTTCAGGTCATTTGCAAGACTCTGCAGAGTACAGTTACCGCTTCTGACACAGGTAGCACATTTGCAGTCGTGCTGGGAAAGGATAAGCTGTACAGTCTGTCTTCTGGCTGTACGAACCTTTGGGCTGTTTGTATGGATTACCATACCTTCTTTTACTACGTTGTTGCAGGAAGTTACCAGCCGTTCCATTCCCTCGAGTTCAACAACACAGACACGACAGGCTGCGATCTCGTTGATATCTTTCAGATAGCAGAGCTTTGGAATCGGGATATCCGCCATTTTGGCAGCATCCATGATAGTAGTACCTTCCGGGACAGATACGTTTATATTATCAATTGTAAGATTTACCATAATGTTTCACGACCTCCTTTGAAAATGCCGTAGCCGAAGTGGTCGCAACGCAGACATCTGCTGGCTTCCTGTTTCGCTTCTGCCTCGGACATGCAGTTTTCTACACCGTTAAAGTCACAGACACGTTCGCAGGCTTCACGCTCGGTCATGTTTACTCTTCCGCACGGCGGGCGGTCATCAAGACGCGCTTCAGGAATCTCAACGTCACAGCTGATAATGTGGTGATATCCCAGGTATTCGTCTATGTTAGCAGCTACTACTTTTGCAGCAGCAATAGCTTTGATTACGGATGCAGGACCGGAAGCACAGTCTCCGCCGGCAAATACACCCGGAATGTTATCGAATCCGCCGTATTTTTCGGTTAAGATCTTACCTCTCTGTACAGGAACACCGGCTTCTTCAAAGTGCTGGTATTCAATATCCTGGCCGATTGCAACGATCAGTGTCTGGCATGGAATAAATACGTCAGGAGCACCTGTCGGACGTACACTTGCACGACCGTCTTTGATCTTACTGATCATCTGTGGTGTAACGTAGATTCCTTTTACATGACCGTTTTCATCTGTTTCGATGCGGGAAGGAGCCATCAGAGTCTGTACTTCGATTCCTTCTGCAACAGCACCTTCAATCTCTGCCGGAAGGGCAGTCATATCTGCCACGCGGCGGCGGTAAACGATGCTGACTTTTTTAGCCCCCAGACGTTTTGCGGTACGGACAGCATCCATAGATACGTTACCGCCACCGATAACGGCTACTTCCTGTCCGGTAAGATCCGGGTTCTGGTTCTTTCCTACATCACGAAGGAACTGAACAGCAGAAAGGACACCTTCTGAGTGTTCGCCTTCGATACCAAGTTTCTTATCGGTACTTGCACCGATTGTAATAAGAACTGCGTCGTATTCTTCACGCAGACTCTGGATTGTCATATCTTTTCCAATCCGTTTGCCAAATTCAACTTTGACACCGGTCTCAAGGATGGCATTGATATCATCGTTCAGACGGCCTTTCGGCAGACGGTAGTTCGGGATACCATAGCGGAGCATACCGCCAAGTTCCGGCAGCATCTCAAATACGGTTGTCTGGTGTCCCATCAGCTGCAGATAGTAAGCTGCACTTAATCCACCAGGACCACCACCAACAACGGCAATGCGCTTTCCGGTAGATGGAGCACATGGCGGCGGTGGAACTTTTCCGGCATA
>ENA-OPAA01000998-OPAA01000998.1-human-gut-metagenome-genome-assembly--contig:-NODE-998-length-17194-cov-3.958399_pt1 | contig 17194 bp, 12 predicted proteins | sample MGYA00241049_ERZ501414 | MGnify/ENA primary metagenome ERZ501414 (study PRJEB25962, sample SAMEA2042520) | human gut metagenome | biome: human gut; feature: human-associated habitat; material: faeces... | reverse complement strand
TCAGCACTTCGAGGCCGCGAATCCACATCTTGGCCGGGGAGAAGGTGTGGCACCAGGTGATGACGCCGATGACGTTCGGGTTGGCGGAAGCCTCGACCATGAACTCCTTGACACCGTCGGAGGACTTCAGGGTGGGCTTGAGGACGATCTTGGCCGGAATCTTGCCGGTGTTGTTCAGGTAGTCGACCATTTCAGCGGAGTGAATGGCGACCTGGCGCAGGGCTTCTTCGCCGTACAGGTCCTGCGAACCAACGCCGAACCAGATTTCCTTGCCCTCGAAGGGGTTTTCCATAACCATAGGGTTACTTCCTTTACTTCTTTGTTTATGGGGGTTTGTTTAAGTTTCATTCGCCGACCGAGGCTCCCCTCAGTCAGCTATCGCTGACAGCTCCCCTCAGAGAGGGGAGCCAAGACACCACCGTGCTGGCGGAGTCAGCGCTGATTTGATGCGTGTGTCCGCAAGGCGCGGAAGGCGAAGGCGTACGAAGGTACGTCGGGCCTTCCGTAACGCGGCGGACACTCCATCAAATCAGTGCTGACCGTAGACGTTCTGGTAGCGGTCGTTGAGCTTATCGATGTCGGCCTGGTCGATCTCGATGATGTCACCGAGCTGACGGGCGGCCCACATGGTGTGAGCGACTTCCTCGGTCATGGCAGCGGCCTTGACGGCGCCTTCAGCATCCTTGCCGATGGTGAAGGGGCCATGGTTCTGCATGAGGACGGCCGGGGACTTCGGGTACTTCTTGAGGGTCTCGACGACACCCTTGCCGATCGCCTCGGAGCCGATCAGACGGAACGGGCCGACCGGCACCGGGCCGCCGAACTCGTCGCCCATCATCGTCAGGCCGCACGGGATGTTCTGACCAGTGGCAGCCCAAGCGGTGGCGTAGGTGGAGTGGGTGTGCACGACACCGTAGACGTCGGGCATGTTGCGGTAGATGTAGGCGTGGGAAGCGGTGTCCGAGGACGGGGCTTCGGTGCCGTCGACCACGTTGCCGTCAAGGTCGCACACGACCATGGAGGATGGGGTCAGGTACTCGTAGCGCAGGCCGGAGGGCTTGATGACGAACAGGTCGGCGGTGTGCAGACGCTGGGAAACGTTGCCTGCGGTCCACACGACCAGGTTCCACTTGATCAGCTGCTGGTGCAGGTTGGAGACGACCTCACGAACCTGCTTGACCTCGGCGCGAACCTCGGGGCCGTAATCAGCCAAAGTTGCCATTATTGGTTTTCCTTTCCACTGTGATGGATGGACGTTTTTTCAAAATCTCAAGGACCTCCCTCAATAGAGGGAGGTCAGAAAGGCTTACTTATCTTCGAGGTTGATGGTTTCGATGGCGGCGTGCTCGATGGGCAGGCCCTTGGTGAAGCGGGCGAAGAAGTCCTCGAAACCAACCACATCGGAAGCCACCGGCTTCTCAGTGGTGGACTGGGCGTCCTTGAACACGCAACCGTCAAGGAAGTCAGCGAGGTTGCTGTGATCCTCGTTGGTGTTCCACAGGTAGTTGGCGAGCACGGCCATGCCCCAGGCGCCACCTTCGGCGGCGGTGGACATGACCTTGATCGGGGTGTTGAAGGCAGCAGCGAGAATCTTCTGAGCCACCTTCGGAGTGGCGAAGATGCCGCCGTGGCCCACGAGAGAGTCGACCTGCACGCGCTCCTGCTTGGTCATCACGTCCATGCCGATCTTGACCGGGGAGAACGCGGAGAACAGCTGGGCGCGCATGAAGTTGCCGAGGGTCATGTTGGCTTCGGGGCTGCGGGCGAACAGCGGGCGACCTTCAGGCAGACCGGCCAGGAATTCGCCGGAACGGAACGGGTAGTTCAGCAGGCCGCCGCAGTTGGCGTCCACGTCGTCGGCGATGGCCGCGCGGAACAGGGTGCCGTACAGCATACCTGCGTCAACCGGCTGGCCGATAGCCTTGGCGAACTGGCCGAACAGGCCGACCCAAGCGTTGAGGTCGGAGGTGAAGTTGTTGGCGTGGCTCATACCGGCCAGATCGCCGGCCGGGGTGGTGACCAAGTCAACCTCAGGGTGGAGGGCCTTGAGCTTGTGCTCCAGAACCACCATGGCGAAGATGGAGGTGCCGGCGGAGACGTTACCAGTGCGTACGCGCACGGAGTTGGTGGCTACCATGCCAGTACCGGCGTCGCCCTCAGGCGGGGCGAGCACGATGCCGGGCTTCAGGGCACCGGACGGATCGAGCAGCTTGGCGCCTTCCTCGGTCAGCTCGCCAGCCGGAGTGCCGGCCACAAGCGGCTCAGGAAGCAGGTTCTCCAGCTTCCACGGCTGGGCTGCGACCTCAGGTAGAGCGTCGAACTTCTCAATGAATGCGGTTTCGTAAGTGTGAGTGGTCGGGTCAATCGGGAACATGCCGGAGGCATCGCCCACGCCGAGGACCTTCTTACCGGTGAGCTTCCAGTGCACGTAACCGGCGAGTGTGGTGAAGTAAGCCACCTTGGAGACGTGCTCTTCGTTGTTGAGCACGGCCTGGTACAGGTGAGCGATGGACCAACGCTCGGGGATGTTGTACTGGAACAGCTCGGAGAGCTTCTTGTGAGCTTCGGAGGTGTTGGTGTTCTGCCAGGTGCGGAACGGCACCAGCAGTTCGCCGGCCTCGTCGAATGCGAGGTAACCGTGCATCATGGCGGAGAAGCCGATGTGGCCGACGTGCGTGAGCTTCTCGCCATAGGCGGTCTCGACGTCGTTGGCCATGGAGGCGTAAGCGGACTGCAAACCGCCCCAGATCTCCTCGGTGGTGTAGCTCCACAGACCATCCTCCAAGTGAGAGGCCCAGCTGTAGTCGCCGGAGGCGATGGTCTGGAAGTTGTCGTCGATGAGGACGGCCTTGATGCGGGTGGAGCCGAATTCGATGCCCAGCGTGGTCTTGCCAGCGCGAATCTTCTCGGCGATGTGGGCGACCTGCTCGGCCGCGTTGTCGGTTGCTGCCATATCTTTCCTTTGCCTTGGAGCGCCGGCGTTGTTATCCCCTTCCTTGGGGAGGGTGTTAGCGCTCACAATTTCCCAAAAAACATTGTACCGATAACCTGCATTCGACACAACTTATACCGTGTCACGCATCATAACGGTTTGATAACAGGGCCAATTTACCGCCGAGGAGCCGGCCCCAAGGACCGCCGAGCACGCACCTCGGCGGGAATCAGCCCCATGCCGTGCTGGGTGGTCAGGAAGGTCGGCTCGCCGCCCTCCCCCAGCAAGCGCAGCGTCTCTCGCATGGCGGCCACGCCGAGCCCCTCGAAATCGGGATGCACGGTGGTCAGCGGTGGGTACATGTTATCCACGCCAGACATGTCGTCGAATCCGACCACGCTGATGTCTTGCGGAATCCGAAGCCCATGCTCATGCAACGCGCGCATGATGCCGACGGCCTGATTGTCGTTCGCGGCGACGACCGCGGTGGGCAACGCCGCGCCTCGACGCCCATACTCATCAATGAGATGATTCATGTGCGCATATGCCTCAGAGGCATCCCACGTATGGCAGCGCACGATCTGTGAATCGATGGATCGGGAGGCGGCGAGCTTGCGCCACGCATCCAGTCGGGTGTGGGCGTCGCGCCATTCGTTGGGACCGGCAAAATACAGAGCCGATTTGTGCCCGTATTCGCCCAGCAAGGCCACCACTTTGGCCATTGCACCCCACTGGTCGATACCGACCAGCGCAGTGCGACGCTTGTTTTCGGTGGAGATAAGGCCCAATCCCTCACGCACGGTCATTTGGCCGTGGGTGGCGGTGACGATGACGCGCGGCTGAGTGACTCGTGCACGGCAGGCGGCGGCGAACATCACGTCGGTCGGGGTCAGGAAGATGAAGGCGTCGACGTTCTGCTCGTTGAAGGTGTCGCACAGGTTGTCGAAGTCGGCCTGCGCGCACAAGGCCTCGTGGACCATCATCACGCTCATGAACAGACCGTGCTCGCGGGCCATGGATTCGATGGAGGAGATGGAGGAAATCGGGCCGAAGAATTTGAGGCCTCCGGCGATCAGCCCTATGGTGCGCGAACGGCGGGAAGCCAGTGCGCGCGCGGAGTTGGAGGGGCGGTAGCCGAGTTGGTCAATGGCGGTCTGGACTCGCGCACGGGTGGCGTCGGAAACGTCCGGCGAGTCATTGATCACACGGGAGACGGTTTGGTGGCTGACTCCGGCGAGCTTGGCCACTTCGAACATGGACGGACGTTTGCTTGGCTTGCGGCTGGTCACCATATTGCCTAACCTCCCCGCTGGCGGCCGGCATCCATGCACGGCCAGTCTTGTACCTTAATCAATACTGACTTTAGCGCGTCCACAACAGTTTTGCGTTAGCGCTCACACTGTCGTGTCGCACGCGGCTCAGGTCAGGTGCCATGAGACACGATGGAGCGGAGTCGGCCCGTGCTCGGCGATGGCGGTACGGTGTGCGGCGGAACCATAGCCCTTGTTATGAGCCCATTCGTAGGCGGCGTAACGTGGGTTGCTTTGCGCGAGGTCGACCATCAGCCGGTCTCGGGTCACTTTGGCGATGACCGCCGCGGTGGCGACGGTGGCGCAATGCTGGTCGCCTTTGACTTTGGTCGTTATGTCGGCTGGAATCGGCACGTCCGGCGCGTCGAACGTGTTGAGCGCCTTGGTGATGTAATCGCTCGGCCCGTCGAGAATTCCGGCGACTTTGGGCAGAGCGCGAACGCTTCCCCCGCAATTTCCAATGGATTCCCCTACGGAGCCTCCCGGACGACCTTCCACAATCTCCCCCGCAGACTCCCCCGAAGCCTTTTTTATCGTCGATTCCCCTCCAAGCCGTAAGCCAAGTTCGCGTTCGACTTGGCTGAGCGCGCGCAGGGCGGCCACGCCAAGCGCGTAGGTGATGCCCCATTCGTCGATCTCGGCGTTGCTGGCCTGGCCTACGGCGTAGGCCGCGCACCAGTCGCGCAGTTCGTCGAAAATCGCCTCGCGCCTATGTTCGGTGAGCATTTTGGAGTCGGCCACGCCGTCCGGTACGCCGAGGTAGGTCCGCCCGGACAGTTCGACGGCATCATCGCCATCCAACGGCTCCAAATCACGGGCCCAAATGGCGGCGCACCCGACCATCACCGGACCGGCGAGCGCGCCGCGGCCGACTTCATCGAATCCAGCGATAAGGTCATAGCCCTGGGCCGCAAGGATGCGTTCCAAGTCAAGTGTCGGGGTAATCATGCGCGGCTCCCATCGTCTCACAATGGTTAGGATTCAGACGGTTCAGGATTCATATGGTTCAGGATTCAGACGGCCCGGAACTCAATCAGTTCAAAGACTCACACGGTTCAAAAAAAGACTCAGGAATTCGAGCCGGAAGCGTCAGGCACGTCCTTGAAGACTTCGTGGTGGTCATCAATCGCACCAAGCCGGTCAAGCGGCCAGTATTTCGCGATTCCGACTCCGACCACATCGGAGATGGGAACCAAGCCGCGATCGCCGTCATCCTGATGATAGCGGGAGTCGGCGGAATTGGCGCGATTGTCGCCCATGACGAACACGCGGCCCTCGGTCACGGTCACCGAGAACGGGAAAGCGCTCGGGTCCACGCCGGGGCGAATGTAGGAGGTCTCATTGATGGCCACGCCGTTGATGGTCACCGGCTGGCCCGCGCCCTTGCATTCGACCACGTCACCGGGCAGGCCGATCAGTCGCTTGATGAGATACCCGCCACCGGGAGCACTGCTCTGCTCCTCGTTCAACCAGTTGTTGGGATCTTTGAATACCACGACGTCGCCGCGCTGCAGATCGAAGATCTTGGGGGTGAGCTTGCTGGTCACCACGCGATCGCCGGGCACCATGGTGTCCATCATCGAGCGCGAAGGAATCTCGTAAAAGCCGACGGCGAAAATGCGAATCAGCAGCACGATAAGCACGGGAACGCCGCACCACAGGAAAAAGTCGCGTAGGGTGAAGTGGTCATCATCCATCGATGATGCTGCCGCGGCATTCGCGCCAGCGGAAGAAGCGGCGTACGCCGGGCGCGCCGGTGCCGGGGGAACCGGGGACAGGGCGATGCCATGGTCAGCGACTTGGAACGTGCGGGAATCGCGGGCATCGGCCTCGTCATCATACGAGGTCTGGTTGCTCTCCGGATTGTCGGAAACCGGGAATTCGCCGTTATCCTGATCGTCCTGCATACCATCTCCTCGCGATTCATGCTGCCGGATATGAGGGGTGCCGGCGCCCGTCCATCATACGTGGAAAATACGAAAACAGCCCGAAACCGAAACGGTTCCGGGCTGAATTTCACGGTTTATTCGCGTGCCTGCATCATCAGGCTCACGATTGCACCCGCGAATCGACTCACTTAGCGGAGTTGTCGCGGCGCTCGGCAATACGAGCGGCCTTACCGCGCAGAGCGCGCAGGTAGTACAGCTTGGCGCGGCGCACACGGCCCTTACGCACGAGCTTGATGGAGTCGATGGACGGGGAGTGCACCGGGAAGCGACGCTCCACACCAGTGCCGAAGCTGATCTTGCGGACCACGAAGGTCTCACGCACGCCAGCGCCCTTACGAGCGATCACCACGCCGGTGAAGGTCTGGATACGGGAGTTGTTGCCTTCCTGGATCTTCACGTTCACGTCGACGGTGTCGCCGGGACGGAAGGCCGGGATTTCCTCGGCCGGCTTCATGTGCTTGGCGTCAAAAGCCTCAACAGCGTTAACCATTGTTTTCCTTCAGTGCTGCCGCATATCAGCCACAGATCTGGGGCCATCCACGCGATTGCGCATCGCGCGCGTTGGCCTGTTCTCGTTATCCCTCGGGTTTGCCCTTGGGAAGCCTGCCGATCCGCCAAAAGCCAGGCCTTGCGGCCGTTCGGACTGGACCCATGGAGACGCGGGCTTATGCGGCGGCCCACTTCTCGACACAGCAATCGACTATTTTACGGATTATTGCGGACAGTATCGGCGTGTCGTCGTCTCTCTCCGTTATTAACGCATCAGTTTGGCCGAGGCAGCACGGATGGCGGATTCGAATACTTTCCGTCCCTCCTGCTGGTCGCATGGATACCGACGATGGTATCGATTTGGCGTTTCAGCGCACGGCTTGAAGGAGGTGAGAGTCCGATGGACGGTGATTATTCCAGTAGTTCCGCCGCCGGCAACAGTCATAGTTGAGGGGGAGCATACGGAGCGTTCCATAACTCCCTCTCAGTCAGCTTCGCTGACAGCTCCCCTCAGTATTGAGAGGAGCTAGAAAAGCGAATCAGAATTCGCAACGTGGGCAGTCGCCAGACTGCCCACCAGACAGCACAGCCGCGGTCGCGCGAATCACGAATTCTGACCGAGCAAAGCGAATCAGAACTCGCGATTTGCGCGGTAGAACTTGATCAGGCTCTGGGTGGAGGCGTCCTGGGCGGCGAGGGCGTCGTCGTCGCGACGACGCGTCCGGAAACGCTCTTCGGCGACCAGGCCGTGGCCGTGCACCCCGAGGACGAGCGCTACGCGCACTTGGTCGGCAAGATGCTGAAGCTCCCGCTCACCGACCGCGAGATCCCCGTCATCGCCGACGAATACGTCGACCGCGAATTCGGCTCCGGCTGCGTGAAGATCACCCCGGCGCACGACTTCAACGACTTTGAAGTCGGCCGCCGCCACAACCTTCCGATGCTCTCGGTGCTCACGAAGACCGCGACCATGAACGAGAACGTGCCCGAGAAGTACCGCGGCATGGACCGCTACGCCTGCCGCAAGGCGGCGGTCGCGGACCTTGAGGCCGCGGGGCTTTTGGTCGCCGTCAAGCCCCACAAGCACATGGTCCCCTACGTCGGCCGCACGGGTGAAGTCGTCGAGCCGATGCTCTCCGACCAGTGGTACATGGCAATGAGCAAGCCCGCGCCGGAAGGCACGCGCTTCCCCGGCCGTTCGATCGCCCAGGAGGGTCTCGACGCCGTCAACTCCGGCGAAGTGAACATCTTCCCGGCCGAATGGCGAGGCGTCTACCGCCAGTGGCTTGAGAACATTCAGGACTGGTGCATTTCGCGTCAGCTCTGGTGGGGTCACCGCATTCCGGCCTGGTACGACGAAGCCGGGAACGTCTACGTCGCCCGCACGGAAGCTGAAGCCCAGGCGAAGGCGGGTGTTGGCGTTGCACTCACGCAGGACGAAGACGTGCTCGACACGTGGTTCTCGTCCGCGCTCGTCCCCTTCTCGACCTTGGGCGGCGTGGATCCCAAGGAAGACGAACGTGCGGCGTTTGACATGTTCCTCCCCAGCACCGTCCTCGTCACGGGCTACGACATCCTCTTCTTCTGGGTCGCCCGCATGGTGATGATGACGCGCCACTTCACCGGCCGCGTCCCCTTCCGCGACGTCTACATCCACGGACTCGTGCGCGACGCCGAAGGTAAGAAGATGTCGAAGAGTGAAGGGAACACCCTCGACCCCCTCGACATCATTCAGGGGATCGACCTCGAAAACCTCGTTCAGAAGAACACCCGCGGTCTGCGTCAGCCCGAAAAGGCGCCCGTCGTCGAAGCGAAGCTCCGCAAGAACTATCCCGAGGGCATCGCCGCCCACGGCGCCGACGCGCTCCGCTTCACCATGGCCGCCTACGCGACCTTGGGCCGCAACGTCAACTTCGACCTGAAGCGTGCTGAGGGCTACCGCAACTTCTGCACGAAGCTCTGGAACGCCACCCGCTTCGTGCTGATGAACGTGGAGGGGCAGGACTGCGGCGTCGGCGAAACCGCCTCGCTCCCGATGAGCTTCTCGCCCGCTGACCGCTGGATCACGTCGGAACTGAACCGCACCATCGCCGAAGTCACCGCGGCCTACAAGGACTACCGCCTCGACAACGCCGCGAACGCGATCTACAGCTTCGTCTGGAACCTCTACTGCGACTGGTACCTGGAGCTCGCCAAGGTGCAGCTCAAGGGCGACGAGGCCGCCGCGCGCGCGACGCGCCGCACCCTCGTCACCGTGCTCGAAACGGTGCTGCGCCTCGCGCACCCGATCATTCCGTTCATCACGGAAGAGCTCTGGCAGAAGGTCTCCGTCGTCGCCGGCGTGCGCCGCGCCGACGAGGAAACCTCCGTCATGATCCAGTCCTACCCCGTCGCCGACGAGAGCGTCTACGACGAAGAGGCCGAACGTCAGATGCGTGCGGTGCGCGACATGATCGAATGCATCCGCAATCTGCGAAGCGAAATGAAGCTCGCTCCCTCGACCCGCGTCCCGCTCCTTCTCGAAGCCGACGAAGCCTTCTGCACGATGGCCCCGCCCTACCTCACGGCGCTGGCGCGCCTTGAGGGCGTGGAGCGCGTCGAGAACCTCGACGCGAAAGCCGAAGGCACGATCGCGCCGGTGGCGATCATCGGCGACGCCAAGATGATGCTCAAGGTCGAAATCGACCTCGCCGCCGAACGCGACCGCCTCTCGAAGGAAGTCGCCCGCCTCGAAGGCGAAATCGCGAAGTGCAACGCGAAGCTCGGCAACGAACGCTTCGTCGCTCGCGCCCCCGCCGCGGTGGTGGAAACGGAAAAGCAGCGCTTGGCCGACTTCACCGAGCTCCTCGGCAAGGTAAGCGCCCAACTCGCGAAGCTCCCGAAGGCCTGACCTAACGCTGACGGATCTTTGAAGGCGCCCCGCCCTTTGCGGTCGGGGCGCCTTTCGTCTACCGAAGGGCACGGCAAAACATCGGGAATTCTCCCAGGGTCCGCGCGATCCTTTGACCTGATGACTCCGCGCTTGGGTTTTCCGGAACACCCGTCTACCCCTGCCGCCATAATGGTTTAAAGGAGGATTTCGCGCGAAGCCTCGACTCCCGCGGCGGATACCCTCCTCCGAACACGACGAACACCATTCAATCCGGGAGAAAAGAAATGTCTACAGTCGACCTGATCGCGAAGGCGATCGAAGAAAAGAAGTCTCTGGCCTTCGGCTACCACGGCAACGACCGCGTGGTCTCCCCCTATGCCTACGGGCTCAACGGCGCCAATGAAGTGACCATGATGGCCTATCAGACCGAAGGCGGCTCGACCTCCGGCGTCACCCGCAAGCTGCGCTACTTCACGGTCGCCGACATGCTCGGCACGGCCGTTTCCGAATCCCCCTGGGAGGCTCCCGCTCCCGAAACCGAAGCGGGCTTCGGCAAGTTCCTGCAGATCTACGCGCGCATCTGACCCGGACCAAGATTCCGCACCTCGGCATCCACCGGCGACGGTGGATGTTTCTTTTGGAGGATCACGCGTAAAATCCGTCTTGACCTTCCACCCTCCAACCCGATCCTCCGCATGACCGCTCCCGGCCTTACCGACGACGAACTGAAGCGCTACCACGCCGCCATCGTCCGCCAACTCTTTGACTTCGACGACCTCTGCCGGGCGAACGGCATCGAATACATGCTCTCCTTCGGGACGCTTTTGGGCGCCGTCCGGCACAAGGGGCTCATCCCCTGGGACGACGACGTCGACGTGATGATGATGGAGGAGGAGTTTGAGAAGCTCCTCAAAGTGGAGCTCCCCGACTTTCTTGAGATCGACCGCACCCGCATTACGAAGTTGAACGACAAGCGCTTCCGCTACGCGCGTGCCCCGCGGTTGGACGACTGGAAGCCCGTCTTCATCGACATCTTCGTCATGAAGGAGACGGGGTCGATGGCGGAGCCGCTTACGCGGCTCCTTCAATGGGTCAATGATCGCCACAAGCTCCCGAAGGGACATCCCATGCGGATCTTCAAGAGCCTTGTGAAGTACCCCCTCAAGCCCGTTCGGAACCTGCTTCGCGGATGGGCGGACCGTCAGGAGGACAAGACCCGAATCCGCTACACGCACCACCTCTATCAGGACATCAGCTTCCCGAAGGAGAAGTTCCTGCCCGTCCGGCGCGAGTTGGACTTCTGCGGGAGGAAGATGCCGGGGCCTTGCGTACCGGAGAGCTACCTCCGCATTCAGTACGGTCCCGACTTCATGACGCCGCTGCCGCCTGCGGAGCGGCGGTTCCGAGTGCACAGGATTGATTTCTGAGGGTTCGGAAGTGATTGAGGGAGCGTAAAACGCTCCCTCCATCCGTCTTCACCGACCCTCCAACGACCAGGACGACTTCTCAAACATGTCGCCCCGGATGCCGTAGACAAAGCAGCTCATCGATTCCTGAGCAAGATTCGCGTCGCTGCAGGAGTCGTAGAAACGAACGCGATCCGCATCACCCACGCCGCTTCTGTACTTCACGGGCAGCTCACGAACACCCGCCAGGATGAGATCCGGCACGTCGCCGTTCGTCATCGGCTCGTCCGACACCTTCATCTCACCCTTCCCACCGAAGTCCTTCACGAGAAGAAGCGGATAGCGGATGCCCGGGTTGTCGACGTCTTCGTCGATGCGGCCCTTGTAGGGGACCCGTCCGATGCCTTCAAGGAGCGTCACGCTGTCGCGGCCGCCGTGGTCGGCCGTCACAACGATCCGGGTGTTGTCGAAGACGCCGTTCACACGCATCCAGTTGAGCCAATCGGCGAGGCGCTCCGTAAAGGCGCGTTCAGAAAGGTAGTGGCTGAAGTCGATCACGGGATTCTCACGCTTCCAGGCGGAAGGCGTGTCCGGTTTGACGAGCGAGGGCAGGCCGTCCTCGCCGATGTAGCGTCCCGTGTGCGAGCCGTCGCTGTAGACGTAGCGGTAGACGTCGCCCGAAGGTACCACGCGGCTGAAGTCCGCCCAGGGGCGAACGGCGGCGTAGGCCTTGAATCCGTCCAGCGTTTCCTTTGCGGACGCCAACCAACGGCCGTTCGCGTACACCTTGCCGCGCAGCGAATAAGGCGCCGCCTTGAAGATCGAAATGGAGAGGAGTCGACCGAACGCATCCGCGCGGTCGCGGCTCTTCGCGTCCTCAAAGGTTTCGCGGTAGTAGTAGTCGAACCAACCGTCCATCAGCTCCGCGTAGCCTATGTTGGGGTACGCGAGGGGCTTCGGAGAGGGCCACATGCTCCCGATCACGGCACGGTCCCAGCTCTCACCCAAAAGGCTCGGAATCAGGTCGTAGCTTTCGCCGTAGAGCTGCTCGAAGGTCTTTCCCTCGTTGTCGCGGTTGATGCCGGACACCGAGAAGCGGTTCCCACCCGCAGTCACCGCGAGCGCGTGGAGCGTGCCGCTCCCCGCGGCGGTCGTGTCGCGGTACCAGGTGAAGCCTTCGAACGCTGCCTTCAATTCCGGGCGCTCCTCAAGGATCCGCAGGAAGTGGTCCGCCGTGTACATGTCGAAGACGACGACGAGAAGGTTCTTGCCCGTAGCACTGAAGGTGAAGAGGTCTTTGGACGAGGCCGGCGGTACGGGCTTTTCCGTCTGCACCGCCTTCGCGGGAACGCGACCCGCCAAGGGGGCGAGCATCAGAGCGGAAAGGCCGAAGACCAGGACCGTCAAGAGCGACGAGAAGTCCCGCACGGTGCGCGTGGAGAGCCTCTTGACGGCAAAGACCGAGACCGCCGCCAGGACAAGAAGCGCCCCCGCGTCCTTCCAAACGTTCATCGCGTCGTAGAGAGGCTGCGTCTTTTCGAGTTCACCACCGTTGATGAGGCCGTAGTCGCCGACCAAGAGGAACGCGTAGGCGGCAAGCGCAAGATCGAGGAAGAGCGCCGTCGCGAAGGCCGCGAAGGCGGCGCCCTTCGGGAGCCCCCGGCAGAGGATGCCGGTGAAGACCGCCGCAAAGAGCATCGCGAGGACGAAGAGCGGCATCACGACGTCGAACGTCGTCGAGACGGAGTCCGGGTCCGAGGTGAGGACGAGTGCGGGGAGCCCCACCAACATGACGGCGACGCCCAAGACGAGGAGCGCGACCGTCGCCGTGCGCATGCCTTCACGGTAGAAGCGCGAGAGCGGCGCGAAGACCTTGTCCGAGAGAATCGAGAAGAGCCCCAACACCAGCGTGAGCACGGCCGAACCCGCACAAGCCCACACGGCCGCGGGCGGGTCCTTGGGCGCCAAGTACCACTCGGCCGTGATCCCGAAGACGCCCGTGCAGAGCACCGCAGGATAGAGGACGTTGAGGAGCGCGAGGATCTGTCCCGCCCGGCTCATGAAGACCCAACGCTCCGCCGCGGGGACGCGGCGGAGCCCTTCCGAGATGAGGGAGGTCGAAAGCGCCAACATCATGAGGAAGGCTTCCAAGCGGCTCGCATCGGGAATCCCGCCCAGGCCGATCGTGTTCTTCCAAAGGCCGTTCGTATCCCACACGGCGTAGAGAAGCAGCAGGACGCCGGTCCCCAGCACCCACGCGAATCCCTTCGAAGGCGCGGACGCCGCGCCCTCAGCAGCGTCGGGGGCGCTGCCGGTACGGTCGGCATGCTTCGCGCGCCAGGCCGGGAGCAGGCTCTTCTCGACGATGTTCTTGCCGAGCGAGTAAACGTTGTTGAGAGTCCAGTAGAGCGTCAACGCCGCCGGGGACGCGTAGAGAAGCACGAGGAAGAGCGCCGAGAGCCCGTAGAGCTGGATCTTGTCCTGCTTCGAGAGCGACGCGGTGTAGACGAAGGCCGAGAGCAGGTTCACCGCCGTCATCAGGAGCGGCAGCACGTTGATCGAGAAGCCCCCGAGCTTGATCAGGCCGTCGGCCGCACCCAGGTCCGTGATAGGGCCGAAGGCGACACCGCGCAGTTCCGGCATGTTGGAGAGCAGGTGGTACGCGGCGATGAAGAACGGGATCTGGAGAAAGAACCCGAGCGAGGATCGGAGCGCAAGCCTCGCCGAATAGCCGTGCTGGCGGCGCATGGTCGTCAGCATCGCGAAGCGTTCCTGCCCCTTGAACGTGCGCTTGATCATCGCCTCGGTCGCTTCGAACCCCTTCTTGATGCGGCGCTCCTCTTCCTGCCAACTCTCCGCCTTGTTGTAGATGGGAAGGATCAGCGTGTTGACGACGAGGCTCATCACGGCGACGGACCAACCGTAGGAGCCGATCAGCTCGTGGGCCGCGCCGAGCACGGCCGTCATCAGCGCCTCCAGGGGCGCGATGAAGAAGGTGTAGAGAACGGTCAGCATCGGGTCGGCTCCTTCGCGGGGGCGGCTTCAGGGAAACGGTGCGCGGCTGCGCCGCGCACCGTTTCGAGGTCACGGACGAGCGCTTCGGCGATGGGGCGGCCCGCTACGCCGAAGTTGACGATCCCGGCGTCCCTCACGTGGCGGATGCGTTCAGACGCGTCCTGCAGGTTCGCGGCGAGCGCCTCGACGGCGGCAAGCACGCGGTCGGTCTCGTTCGCGGACAAATGCGTGCCGACGGCATCCAGCACGCCCATCTCCCAGGCAGAGTCGTCGAGGTCCCAGGCTTCGTAGCCGTCCTTTTGCCAACCGTCCCCGATCGTCACGACCGGACGTTCTAACACGAACGCGAAGTCGAAGACGACGCCCGAGAAGTCGGACACCATCACTTCCGCGCGGGAGAGGCTCTCAAAGCCGTCGGGCTGACGGTCCCAGCGGATGTTGGGGTAGGAGGCGAGTTCCGTTTGGAGCTTGTCCATGAGGTCCGCTTCGGAGACGAAGCTCTGCGGGTGCGGCCTCAGGATGACGTTCCAACCGGCCTCGGCCAGAGCTTTCGGAACAGCAGAACCCGTGCGGGTCAAAAGGCCCGCACGGCCCCAGGTGGGCGCCACGAGCACGGTGCGCGCTTCGGGTTCGGCGCGGTAGTTCCGGCGCTTCGCGACCATGCGGTCGAAGTAGGGGCAGCCCAGAAGCGGAAGATCCTTCGGCGCGGTGCCGCGCTTCGCTTCGAGGAGGCGAAGCGACCGACGCTGATGCTCGCCCGAGCAGTAGACGGCGTCGTAGTAGTCGAAGCTGAAGAGCTTGTAGCCGTGCGCGTCGGTGGCGGCGTGAACGAGATGGACGTAGCGCTTGACGCCCTTGGAGCGCCGGATCTGGAGGACGTCGATCCCGGGGGTCGTGAGGACGAAGATGTCGGCCTCCAGGAACCCGAGCGACGTGTAGGCGCTGTTCCCCTTCCCGATGTAGCGGGCGGAGACGTCCGGAATTTTGGCCTCAAAGACCGGATCGTTTTCGGCGGAGGTGAGGTACGTGACACTTTGGCCCATCTCGGAGAGGGCGCGCAGCACCGGCTCGAACGTCCCCCAGTAGGCGGGGGACTCCGCGTAGAAGACGATGCCGCCGCTTCGGAGCACCTTGTCGTCCCCCTTCATGCGGAAGACCGCCTGACGGATGAGCGACGGAAGCCGCCGGATGAAGAAGTACCCGGAGCTCGCCAACCCGACCACGATCGAGAGCAGCATGCTCCCCGTGCCCGGATCCAGATAGGCGTGGGCATCTTGGGGCGCCGCCCAAAGGAGCGTTCCCGCCCAAAGGGCGGCGAGCGCCGCCGCGCGCGCCTCTGCGCCTTGGGGGCGGCTGGGCCCCTTTCGCAAATTCATCACGTCACAACTCCGCCGGTACGGCGCCTTGGCCCTGGAGCGGCGGCGCCTTCCTCAAAGCCGGTCGTCAAACCGGCCGAAACTCGAAAAACAAGAAAAAGCCCGCATTCAGATTCGGCTGAATGCGGGCTTTTGTGTGGATGGGGTGGGAAATGGGACTCGAACCCACGACAACCGGAATCACAATCCGGGACTCTACCAACTGAGCTACGCCCACCATGTTTTCTGACTTCTCCGTGAGGCCTCAGCCCCGCGGGAGAATTGACATTCTACGGATAATTTGCGCCTTGTCAATAGCGCCCGGCACATAAAGTTCACATGTCCTCATAATGGTTGGATTGGCCCGCCGCTCTAGGCCGTAGGAAGGCGAAGAGCGGCCCCGACCGATTTCGGGCGGACCGCACGACCAAGACCATCCCGCGGACCGCCTTCGCCCCGAGCTCCCTCGTGAGCCGGGTGCGGAATCGAACAGATCCATCAGACCACAGCAACGACCACATCTGAGAGAGAAGAACATGACTGAGCGCACCTACAGCTTTGCCTACGGCCGCGGCGAAAAGAGCTTCACGATCGACGACGACCTCGTCATCTCGGAAGTCCGCACGCGCCCCTTTCCCGTGATCCCGAAGGATCAGATCCGCGAGAAGGTCCTGGAGACGATCCGCAACCCGATCGGCACGAAGCCCCTCGCCGAGATCGTCAAGCCCGGCGACACCGTCGCCTTCATCTGCAACGACCCGACCCGAGTCGCGAACAGCTTCGACTTCATGCCGGTGTTCGTGGAGGAACTGAACCGCCTCGGCATCCCCGACGAGAACATGCGGATCGTCTTCGCCCTGGGCACACACCGCGCGATGACGGAGGAGGAAATGGCCGCGCAGGTGGGCGCGGACGTCGCGAAGCGTTTGAAGACCTACAACTCGATCTCCACGATCGACGAAGACTTCATCGAGTTCGGGACCACGTCCCGCGGGACGCCGGTGCGCATCAACAAGCACCTCTGCGACGTCGACCACATCATCATGACGGGGACGATCGTGCACCACTACTTCTCCGGCTACGGCGGCGGGCGCAAGGCGATCCTTCCCGGCTGCGCCGCGATGGAGACCGTGCGAGTGAACCACAGCTTCATGCTGGACCCGAAGGCCGCCCTCGGCGTCACCGTCGGGAACCCCTGCTACGAGGACCAGATGGAAGGGGTGGAGATCTTCGCGAAGGGGCGCTCCCTCTTCCTCTTCAACGCGATTTTGAACGCCAAGCACGAATTCGTCGGGATGTTCGCGGGCGACTGGCGTGAAGCCCACCGCGAGGCCTGCAAATTCGTCGACCAGGTCTACGGCGCGGTGATCCCGCAGGAAGCGGACTTGGTCGTCGCCTCCTGCGGCGGCTACCCCAAGGACATCAACGTCTACCAGATGCAGAAGACCATGGACAACGCGATGTGCGCGGTCCGTGAAGGGGGCGTCGTCATCCTCTTCGCCGACTGCGAGGAAGGGTCCGGCTCCGCGGTTCTGGAAGAAACCTTCCGCAGGCTCAAGACCCCGGAAGCGATCCGTGCGGAATTGGAAGGGAACTTCAGGATCGGCGCCAACAAGGCCTTCGCCGTCACGCGCCCGCTCTCCAAGGCCCGCTTCATTTTGGTGACGAGCCTCGACCCCGAACTCGCCCACGACATGCTCTTCACCGCCGCGGTGAAGACGCCGGAAGAGGCGTTCGCCTTGGCGCGGGAATACGTGGGTGAAAAGCCCACCGTGATCCTGATGCCGGAAGGCAGCCTCACGGTGCCGCGCGTCGAGTGAGACCGGTGAACCTGTCTTTCGGAACGGCATGAGTTGGAAAAGCCCG
>ENA-OPAA01000994-OPAA01000994.1-human-gut-metagenome-genome-assembly--contig:-NODE-994-length-17216-cov-5.586563_pt1 | contig 17216 bp, 16 predicted proteins | sample MGYA00241049_ERZ501414 | MGnify/ENA primary metagenome ERZ501414 (study PRJEB25962, sample SAMEA2042520) | human gut metagenome | biome: human gut; feature: human-associated habitat; material: faeces... | reverse complement strand
GCCGTATTCCTGTGGAGCCAATATAGCGCTATGGATGCTTTACAAATAAAAATAACAGATTGGAGAGAGGACAAATGACAATCCGAAGAGGAGATATCTTATGGGCAGATCTCGGTATGTTCCCGACAACTTCGGTTCAGGGTGGAGTAAGACCGGTGATCGTAGTGAGCAATAATAAAGCCAATACATACAGTTCAGTCATAACGGTAGTTCCGCTGACATCAAGGATTTATAAGAAACGGTATTTGCCAACACATGTATTTATCAGCAAATACGATATGACGGGAATCCGAAAAGGAAGCCTGGCACTGGCTGAACAGGTTATGAGCATTTCTACGAAATGTATTATTGAGAAATGCGGAAGAGTGAACAAGTGGAGCCTAGATCGGGTACTGAAAGCAGTACGGATTCAGATGGGAATGGAAGAGAAGACTACATAACTGTTACGAATATTTATTTTCGATAATGGTAACTATAGGAAAAGGAGGCGATGTCCATGACAACAGTTGAAAGATTAGAAGAGTTGAAAACAGTTGATATCAAAGAGATTGAACGAGATAGTTTGCCCAAGTACAAGGATTTGATTTCAGAGCTGGATAGCAGGAAAAGCAATAAGATGGAAGTGCTGCTTAATCACTCTGATAACCCATATGTATATGAAGATATGGGCTATGTCGTAAAAAGTGTTTTTAATGCAGCAGCTTCCCTTTCCTATATAGACTGTACAAAACAGCTTGTAGCAAAGAAAGCTGGATTGGCATAAGGGAATAACTGGAACAACAAAATTTCATATTCACACAGAAGACGAAGTGTGCTATAATGCTAACAGGACTAAATTTGAATAGAGCACTTCTATTTAAGGGTTCTGTTTTGGCAGAATCTTTGGATAGGAGTGTTTTTTATGCAAAAAAATATCTGGATAGCAGCCAAGTACCTTCGTCTTAGTATTGAGGACGGAGATAAGGCTGAAAGTGAATCTATTGTAAATCAGTCAATTTTGATTGATAACTATATGAAATCGACATCTGATATTACTATTGTTGAGACATTTAAAGATGATGGTTTTTCAGGTATTGATTTTAAGCGTCCTGGTTTTCAGGCAATGCTCAAGGCAATCGAAAATAAGGAAATCAACTGTATCATTGTAAAAGACTTGTCTCGATTCGGTAGAGAGCATATAGATGTTGATCGGTATATTCAAAAAGTATTTCCACAACTGGGAGTACGATTTATAGCAATCAATGATAATTATGATTCTGAAACAGCAAACATTACCGATACGCATCTTGTATTACCGGTGAAATCCTTTGTTAATGACACGTATTGCAGACAGAATTCTCAAAAAGTAAGAAGCCACTTGAGTGCAAAAAGAAATATTGGAGAATATGTGGGAAATTACGTGTCATATGGATATAAAAAGTGTGATGCTGATAAAAGTCAGATAGAAATTGATCCGGTTGCTGCAAAGCATGTAAGAGATATTTTTAACTGGAAGATGGAGGGCATGAGCAATCAGCTGATTGCAGATAAACTGAATGAACTGGGAGTTCTTGCACCGGCTGATTACAAACGTGCGACCGGAGTAAACTTCAAATCGTCATTTCAGACACATCTGACATCCAGGTGGTCAGCAGTAGCAATTATCCGTATCTTAAAGAATCCAATCTACTATGGAGTGCTTCAACAGGGAAAATCCCAAAGAATTAACTATAAAGTTAAGGTGCAGAGGGCATTACCAAAGGAAGAATGGGTGATTTTTGAAAATCATCATGAAGGTATCGTTACAAAAGAAGAATATGAAACAGTTCAGATGTTGCTTGCGAAGGATACCAGGATAGCACCCGGAGAAAACAGACTTTATTTGTTTGGTGGGTTATTATCCTGTGGAGACTGTGGAAGTAATCTGATCCGGCGAACTAACAGTTATAAAGGAGAAAAGACAGTTTTTTATATCTGTTCTTCTTACAATAAAAAGAAGGATCAATGTTCCAGACATAGTATCAGAGAAGATGTGCTGATTCAGCTGGTAATGGATTCTTTGAAAATATACAGTAAGATGACGGATGCCATACGGAGTGCAATGGAGTATTTGAAAGAGAATTCTTTGGATACACAGACATTGATACAGCATGATGACCAGATACTTGAGTTACGAAACAAAGTCAATAAATATTATAAGTTGTTACATTCATTATCGGGAAATCTTGCGTCAGGAGTTATTTCTAGGGATGATTACGCTTTGCTTAGAGAACGGTATCAGACAGAAATTAAAAGTCTGGAAAGCAATATTGAAAAGCAGGAAGAGTATATGGAAAATCTCCTTGAAAATAAACTGCTGTGCGAAGAATGGGTAAACACATTTCTTGAGAAACCGTCGCTGGGAGATCTTGACAGAGATATGCTTCTTCAGTATGTGGAAAAAATAAATGTCTTTGAAGGAAAAAAAATAGAGATTGTTTACCGATTCCAAGATGAGTTGGTAACAGCTGCAAGACTGGCAGAACAGATTGGAAAAACAAAACAGGAGGTGGCTGTATAATGGCAAGAACAAGAAATCGCCAGATGAAACAAGCTGAAGCATTTGTGCAGGCATCACCGAAGAAGATCTGGAAAGCCGGTATTTATACCAGAATATCTGTAGATATCAATGGTGAGAAGAGAGAATCGCTGGAGACACAGAAACTGATCGCTCTTTCTTACGCAGAATCTCATCCGGATATTGAAGTTGTAAAGTTTTATAAGGATGACGGTATATCAGGTACGAAATTTGATCGAGATGACTTTGTGAGAATGCTTGGTGACATCAAAACAAAAGAAATAAATACGGTCATAGTAAAGGATTTATCACGATTTGGTCGAGATTTGGAAGAAGTATCAAAATATCTGGAAAAAATATTTCCATTTATGCAAGTGCGCTTTATATCAGTCAATGATAACTATGACAGTATCAGTCCAGAATGTGACAATCAGATGCTGGGAATCATGATATCGAATCTGGCAAATGATATGTATGCAAAAGATGCATCTGTAAAAATGACAAGTGCCATGAAAATTAAGATGGAGTCAGGTGAATATTGTGGTGGAGATGCTCCTTATGGGTATAAGAGAGCTAGAGATGAAAAAGGAAAATCTACTACTGTTCCCGATCCTTTAACTGCACCGTATGTAGTAGAAATATTTGAAAAACTTGCTGCAGGGCAGTCATATTTGAAAATTTCGAGAGAGTTTAATACCATGCTGCTGGCTTCGCCAAGGGTATACGCAAGAACTGGGAAGTTATTCTTGGATAGAATTGACGAAACGGATATGCATTGGCAATCATCTGTAATTAAACAGATTGCGGAAAATAGGCACTATTTGGGAAATACTTATTCACATAAAACAAGAACTTCACTTCTTACAAAAGAAAAAAATGTAATGTTGGATAAAGAAGAATGGATTGAACATGTGAATACCCATAAGGCTATAGTGAGTGCTGAATTATTTGAAAAAGTACAAAATGTAATCAAATTAAAGCAGGAGAAAGCATTGCCCAAAAAAGATTTATCGAATATGCAGACTCATGGAAAACAGGATAATAAGTATGTTGGATTGATATACTGTGGTGACTGTGGCGCTAATATGGTTCGGAGATACTATTACAGCGAAAAGAATGGTGTTTTGTATTACAATTACTATTTCATTTGTGGTAATTATGCAAAAATTTCCAAGGAAAAATATAACTGTAATCGCTGGAAAGAAGAAGTAATTGATGAACTGGTGTATCGGGCACTCATCATGCAGCTAAAAACAGTATGTGAATTAAAAACGCAACTGAAACGCTTTAATGGTGAATATTTTGAAACATTCCAAAAATATTTGAACAGGGAACAGAGTAAAATTGTTCAGCTCAATAAAAGGAACGAAGCAAGACGATTTGAATTATATGAGCAATATGTTTCGGGCGAGATTGATACGGATGCATATAATCGTATGACAGAAAGAATAACCGTGGTCGAAAAAGACCTGGTTACAAGACAGAAAGAAATTGAGAAGAGTAGAAAAATTACAGAAAAATTGTGTAAAAAGAACTTCTCGTGGCTTGCTGAATTCAGTAAAGGAAAGAATTTGGAATTCCTTACAAAAGATGTTGTCCGTTCTTATATAAAGAAAATCTCTTTATATGAAGACAAACGTATAGAGATCGAATTTAAATTTCAAGATGAAATACAGGCGTTATCAGAAATTTTAGAGGAGGGGGTGATCAGATGTCAGATGGTAAATGCATAGTAAAGTATTTAAGATTGTCGCTGGAAGATGAGGATATGCTGGATGAATCCAATAGTATTACAAATCAGAGAATTGTGATTGGGCAATACATAGCCAGTAAAAATGAGTTCAAAAATACGGAAGTGTTAGAATTCAAAGATGATGGCTATAGTGGAACGAATTTCGATCGCCCAGGATTCCAAAGTATGATGGAATTAGTAAGAGATGGAAAAGTCAGCACAATTATAGTGAAAGACCTTTCTCGATTCGGCAGGAATCATATAGAGATTGACACATATCTGGAACAAATTTTTCCATTTATGAATGTGAGATTCATAGCGATCAATGATAATGTTGATAGTATGAAATATGAATCTGGTATGCCGGGAATAGATGTTGGTTTCAGAAATATTATTAACGAACATCATAGCATTGATACTTCCGTTAAAGTAAAAAGAACTTTGATACAGCGTCAGAAAGCTGGAAAATATATGGGAGCGAGAGCACCGTATGGATATTTGAAGCCTGATGAAGATGTGACCAGCCTCGTGATTAATCCGGAGACAGCGCCTGTTGTGAAGATGATATTTCAGAAATATCTTGATGGAATGAATATTACTCAGCTGGCACGTTACCTGAATGAGCAGAAAATTATGAGTCCAGGTCAATATAAAAGAGAAGTTCTGAAAACTGGTGTGAAGAAAACAACAGAAAAATATATCTGGTATCCAGTAACTGTAAGACTGATACTGATGACAGAAACGTATACGGGAACTACGATTGGCGGCAAGTGGAAAGTTGCTTCGGTAGGAAGTAATAAGCATTTGAAAACAAAAGAAGAAGACTGGATTGTGGTTGAGGGTACGCATGAAGCGATTGTTTCTAAAGAGGTGTTTGATGCTGTACAGGAAAAGTTGGAATTAAATTCCAGAAAGAGGAGCAAAACCCACAATAATAATTATCCGCTGAAAGGATTGGTAAAATGTGGGGGATGCGGTCAGAATCTACAGCATGTAACCAGATGCAATCCGCACTTTAAGTGCCCAAGGAAATTTAATGCGGCAAATCAAGATTGTGTAACAGACAATTTATATGATGACGAGTTCAATGAGATGATTTTCAGGGCAATAAAGCTGTTTGCAAAGATCAGTGATGATGCTGAACCGGTACTCGAATTACAGAAAGCAGAATTAAAATCAAAAGTGAATGGAGCTGCAAAAAAGATTCGGGATGCCAAAGACAGTATTAGCAGATACAAGCACCAGAAGACTGAACTATATATGCGATATGCAATGGAAGAAATCTCAGAAGAAGAGTTCACCAGAAAAAATGACAAGCTGGATAAACAAATTGAGAAAGAAACCTTAGCGATAGCGCAAATGGAGACAGAACAGAGTGAAGCGGCTGAACGTTTATTTGAACTTCCGCCCGATGGCAGACAGTGCCTGACAGACCTGATCGAAGGAAATAAGCAATTAACCAGAGAGATAGCAGTAACTTTTATTCGTGGTATCAAGGTATATAATGATAAGCGAATAGAAATTGAATGGAATTTTGCTGATGAGCTGGTGAAGTATGTAGAGCAGGTGCAGAAAATCTGCAGTTGAAGTGATGATGGACAAATTACAAAAATTTTGTGTCATTAGCTTGACACAAGGGGGACGTCACGCTGACAATACGGTGGATTTACAGGAATTCATGATTATGCCGACGGGAGCGGAAAATATGGAGCAGGCGATTCGAATGTGTGCGGAAGTATACCAGTTTCTCAGAATTATCCTGAAACAAAAAGGTCTGTCAACAGCAGTCGGAGATGAGGGAGGTTTCGCACCGGATCTTTCCGATTCAGAAAGCGTCCTGGAAGTGATTCTGGAAGCAGTAAAAAAGGCAGGGTATGAACCCGGAAAGGATATCAGCATTGCAATTGATGCTGCGGCAAGTGAACTGTACGATGAAGAAAGAGGCGTTTATGTTTTCCCCGGAGAAGGAAAAATGAAAGGGGAAGAAGTTCTCAGGGATTCCGGCGAGATGATAGAATATTATGAAAAACTTGCAGAGAAGTTCCCGATTGTTTCCATTGAAGATGGACTTGAGGAAGATGACTGGGAAGGCTGGAAACAGATGACAAAAAGACTGGGAGACAAAATACAGCTCGTAGGTGATGATCTGTTTGTCACGAATATCAAACGTCTTGCATGTGGTATCAAACTGGGAGCGGCAAATGCCATTCTGATAAAATTAAACCAGATAGGAACACTTTCAGAAGCATTGGATGCAGTGGAAATGGCACAGAAAGCGGGATACAGGGCAGTAATTTCTCACAGATCAGGAGAATCGGAAGATTCATTTATCGCAGATCTGGCAGTTGCCACAGGTGCCGGCCAGATTAAGACAGGTGCACCCTGCCGTTCGGACCGAAATGCCAAATATAATCAGCTTCTTCGTATCCATGAGGCATTGGGAGAACTGGCAGTGTATGAAAATCCTTTTAAAGAAAATGAAAAAAATTGTTAAGAAACCTGACAAAAACTCTGAATTGTGGTTGAAATCCCCATCCGGCTATGTTACAATGAAACTCAGTTGATTAGGAGGTGTAACGAAGTGCAGATTATTAAGATCATTCTGAGTGTCATTTTCATAATAGATTGCATCGCTCTTACAGTAGTAGTTCTTATGCAGGAAGGTAAGCAGCAGGGACTTGGTGCTATCGCCGGAGCAGCAGAAACATACTGGGGTAAGAACAAAGGTCGTTCCATGGAGGGCGGACTTGTTAAGGCAACCACTATTATGGGAACTTTATTTTTTGTAATTTCTGTAGCATTAAATATGCTTGGTTAATCAGAAAAGAAATTTGAAACACTCTTGTTATGTGCAAGAGTGTTTTTTGTGTCATAAAGAGCTGAATCAGATAAAAGTCCTCTGCGGAGGCTGTGAGGAGTAATATGAGTAAAAAAGATATGGACAGAAGAAAAAAGTTTATCCTGGAACTGATGGGAGATCCTATTTATCAGCCAATGAGACTCCGCGAGATTTCTTCTCTTCTGAGACTTTCAAAAGAAGAGAAAAGAGAGCTGTATGATGTTCTGGACGAACTTTGCGAGGAAGGAAAGGTATCTGTAGACCGCAAGGGCAGATATGAAAAGGTCAAAGGAAAATGGAAAAAGAAAAAAGATGACCGTTATTACGATGACCGAAGAGAAGAATACGGATCAGAGTATGGCAGAAAGAAGAAAGATAAAAATAAAAAAGATAAAAATAAAAAAGAGCAGCCGGAGGGAATCCAGGCTGAGGGAACATTCATCGGACATCCCAAAGGTTTCGGCTTCGTAGAAATTGAAGGGCAGGATGAGGATATCTTTATTCCTGAAAGTGATACAGGAACAGCTATGCATCAGGATAAAGTAAGGATCATCATCAGAAATGACAAAAAAGAGGGAAAACGCCAGGAAGGCGTAGTTGTGAAGGTTCTGGAGCGTGGTATGCCTGAAATTGTAGGAACTTATCAGTTAAATCGGGATTTCGGTTTTGTGATCAGTGATAATCCGAAATTTTCCAAAGATATCTTCATTCCGAGAAAAGAAGCGGCAGGAATAAAAAATGGTGATAAAGTAATCGTGGTGATTACAGATTATGGCTCCGGAAATAAGAATCCTGAAGGAAAAATTAAGGAGAATCTGGGAAATATCCGAACACCGGGTACAGATATCCTGGCAATCGTCAAGAGCTTCGGAATCCCAAGTGAATTTCCTGAGAAAGTAATGAAGCAGGCTCAGCGTGTTCCGGATCATGTGCTGGATGCAGACAGAGATGGAAGACTGGATCTGAGACATCTGCAGACAGTCACTATTGATGGCGAAGATGCCAAAGACCTGGATGATGCGATTTCCCTGACAAAAGAGGGGGACATTTACCATCTGGGAGTCCATATCGCAGATGTAAGCAACTATGTACAGTACAACAGTGCTCTGGACAGGGAAGCACTGAAACGTGGAACCAGTGTTTATCTGGCAGACCGCGTTGTGCCAATGTTGCCGGAACGTCTTTCCAATGGAATCTGTTCTCTGAATCAGGGAGAGGACAGACTGGCGTTGAGCTGCCTGATGGACATTAACGAAAAGGGTAAGGTAGTTTCCCATCAGATCGCGGAAACAGTGATTAACGTAAATGAGAGAATGTGCTATACTGATGTAAAGAATATTCTTGAGGACACAGACGAAGAAGCAAAGAAACGGTATGAGGCACTTATCCCGATGTTCTTTATGATGAAAGAACTGTCCGGAATCTTACGAAACAGCCGTCATCACAGGGGTTCCATTGACTTTGATTTTCCGGAGAGCAAGATTATTCTTAATGCAGCAGGAAAAGCAATCGATGTTAAGCCATATGAAGCAAATGTGGCAACCAAAATCATTGAAGATTTCATGCTGATGGCAAATGAGACTGTGGCACAGGAATACTGCACAGAAGAGATTCCGTTTGTATACAGAACCCATGATAATCCGGATCCGGAGAAAGTGGAGAGTCTTCTGACATTACTTCACAATCAGGGTGTGAAGATTCAGAAAGCAAAAGAAGAGATCACTCCAAAAGAAATTCAGCAAATCATCGAAAGTATCGAAGGGCTTCCGAATGAAGCAATGATCAGCCGTCTGGTGCTGCGTTCCATGAAACAGGCGAAATATACAACAGAATGCAGCGGTCACTTTGGACTGGCAGCAAAATATTACTGCCATTTTACATCTCCGATCAGAAGATACCCTGATTTGCAGATCCACAGGATCATTAAGGATAACTTACGAGGCAGACTGATGCGTGAAGGCAGAACCGAACACTATGCTGAAATCCTTGATGAAGTTGCGAGACAGTCCAGTGTATGTGAACGCCGTGCAGATGAGGCAGAACGTGAATCAGACAAGCTGAAGAAAGCAGAATATATGTCCTACCATCTGGGAGAGGAATTCGAGGGAATTATCTCAGGCGTTACCGGATGGGGGCTTTACGTAGAACTCCCAAATACAGTAGAAGGTCTGGTACATGTCAACACTCTGCGGGATGACTACTATATCTTCGACCAGGAAACCTACGAACTCCGCGGAGAGATGACAAAGAAAGTCTACAAATTGGGAGATAAAGTCTGTGTCCGTGTGGCAGATGCAGATAAAATGCTCAAAACAGTAGATTTTGAGCTGGTTGCTGATATCTGGAATGATGAAGAAGAGAATTAAATAAAAATGGCTTGGAGGATATTATGGCAAAGAAAAAAGGAATGAAGCTGATTGCCAATAATAAAAAGGCATTTCATGATTATTTTATAGAAGATACTTATGAAGCCGGTATTGCCCTTGCAGGAACAGAAGTAAAATCCCTGCGTATGGGCAAATGCAGCATCAAGGAATCCTTTATCCGTGTAGAGAACGGAGAGGTTTACATCTACGGAATGCATATCAGCCCTTATGAAAAAGGCAATATTTTCAACAAAGACCCGTTGAGAATCCGTAAGCTTCTGCTTCACAGATATGAGATCAATAAGATTGAAGCAAAGCTCAAAGAAAAAGGGTTAACTTTAGTACCTCTGAAAGTTTATTTCAAAGACAGTCTGGTAAAAGTGGAAATTGGAATGGCTCGAGGCAAGAAACTTTATGACAAGAGACAGGATATCGCAAAGAAAGACCAGAGAAGAGAAGCAGAGCGTGAATTTAAGGTTAAGAATCTATATTGATAATATTACTAAATCCTTTGGCTCAAAATTGTGAAATGTTATGAAAAAATTAATGGATATTGCAAAAATATTCGAAAATTCTTATAATCTATCATATAGATAAAAAAATAACAATTCATTTTCAGGCAGATGAGCTGAAAGGAGTGGTGCCCTATGAAAACAATCACGATCAGCAGACAGTATGGAAGCGGTGGAAGATATATTGCAGCTTTGCTTTCAGAAAAAATGGGAGTTCCCTGTTACGACAGTAAATTTTTGCCGAAGGAAGCAGAGAGGCATGGAATCAGTCAGGAAATCATCAATGAATTTAAAGGCAAGACCAGTCTTCTTTATGCAATCGGAGTAATGATGTCAGAAGAATCGCAGGATAAAAAACGCCTGACGATTCCGGAGAAGATGTTTCATGCGCAGAAAGAGACAGTGAAGCGCCTGGCACAGGAAGGTCCATGCATTTTTGTGGGAAGATGTGCAGACCAGATTCTGAAGGATGATAATCAGCTGCTTCGCGTGTATATTTATGCATCTGATATGGAAGACCGTATTAAACGGATTAAGAAAAATAAGCATATTTCTCAGGAGGAAGCACTTGACAGGATTGCATATAAAGACCGTCAGAGAAGAGATTATTATAACTTTTATACAGGACATGAATGGGGAAAAATGGAAAATTATGATATCTGCCTGAATACTTCGGTTTTATCAGAGGAAGAATGCGTGGAACTTCTGATGAAGCTGGCAGAATAGAAATATATTAAATATGACCACAAAGAGATGAGAAAGGACTGCCAGAGCAATATGGTAGTCCTTTCGTTACTGTTCACTGGTAATATTCCGCGAGGTGTTTTTTGCGAGTGAAAGTCACAGTAACATCCTTTCTGGTGAGTATCCGCTGATTACAGTGAGCGTTTCCTTTTGTGCAATAATATGAAGTAGGAAAAATGTGATTTTTTCATAAGAATGCGTCCGCAGGCAGAGATTTTAAAAATCTGAAAGTCTTAAAATTGTATGAAATCGGCAGAGGCTTAGTTGACAAGTTTTCGATACTCTGCAATAATAGGGAATTGAAAAAATGACATTGTTAAAAAGAAAAAAGATATTCCATATAGCAGGAGGGAATATATTATGAAGAAACGTTATTTAATACTGGCAGGTCTGTTGGTAATGACAGTGGCAGCTGCCGGATGTGGTAAGAAAAAGACAACAGAGACAGCACCTGTAGAGGTAACAGCTACCCCGACTCCTGAAGTAACCAAGGCAGTCGATATGGTGGATATGCAGCAGACAGCAGATGAAGACATAAAGAATGTAATGGGGGAGAAAACTTCCACAGCATCTAAGATTGTGTTTGTAAATAATACAGGGGATGACATCCAGTCACTCTATATCCGGACTCATGTGGATGAAGACAGTGAGGATTATGATGCAGACGAGGATGGAGGATGGGGAGATGATCTCATCAATGGAATGTTTACCCTGACAGATAAGGACAAGGCACTATATTATATGCAGACTGCAAATACACAGACATCAGGTACACAGACATCAGGTACACAGACATCAGATACACAGACATCAGGTACACAGACATCAGATACACAGACATCAGATACGCAGACAACATCCAACAAGAGTACAGCTTCCTATGATATCCGTATTGCATATACTGATGAGGACACGAATGAATGCTTTTTCCGCGATATTCCGCTTGGAACAATTTCGCAGATTACGTTATGTATGGATGGCACAGATGATGATGCGATCCCATATGCAAAATATCTGACAGGTACATCAACAAAAGAAGTATCCACGCTTGATGCGGTAAAGGAACGTCTTGGAATTACAGATGACAGTGAGTCTGAATCAGATTCCACAGACGACAGTGATAAGAATTCTGCAGATGATTCTGATTCCACAGATAGTAACAACAGTTCTGATCAGAATAATAACAGTGGCAATGGAACCGGGGATAGTTCAGATGATTCGGGCAATGGGGGAAACTCAGACGATCCGGGTACTAATGATGATCCGGGCAGTAACGATGATCCGGGAAATGGCGGCGATATGATTTCCACAGCAGAACAGTATATCGGTCAGTCTCTGGATGCACTGGAAGGCGCATGCGGTTCTCCACAGGGCAGCAGCTATGAGGATGATCCTGAGACAGGTAAAACAGGATTCCATTATTACAGCAATTTCACAGTTTCTACAACAGTTGATGAAAATGGTAATGAAATTGTTGCCGGAATATGGTAGAATAGAACTACGAATGTAACAGAGGAGGTATTCCGATCCTCTGTTACCTGCGATAAAATTAATTTCAGGAGACAGTTACTATGAAACGTGTATTATTAAAATTAAGCGGTGAAGCCCTTGCCGGTGAGAAGAAGACCGGATTTGACGAGGCGACTGTTATTGAAGTTGCAAAGCAGATCAGGACAATTGCTGAGGAAGGACTGGAAATCGGCATCGTGATCGGCGGAGGTAATTTCTGGAGAGGACGCACCAGTGAGACTATCGACAGGAATAAGGCTGATCAGATTGGTATGCTTGCAACAGTTATGAACTGTATTTATGTATCTGATATCTGCAGATACCTTGGATTAAAGACAGAAATCTTTACACCATTTGTATGCGGTGCATTTACAAGCCTTTACTCTAAGGATGCAGTGGAAGCAAGCTTTGCACAGGGCAAGATCGTATTCTTTGCAGGCGGTACAGGACATCCTTACTTCTCCACAGATACAGCCACTGTACTTCGCGCAGTAGAAATCGAAGCAGAAGCAATCCTTCTTGCAAAAGCTGTTGACGGAATTTATGACAGTGATCCGAAGACAAACCCGAATGCAGTAAAATATGATGAAATTTCCATTGAAGAAGTAGTTGCAAAGAAACTGGCAGCTATGGATCTGACAGCATCGATCATGTGTATGGAACAGAAGATGCCGATGCTGGTATTTGCACTGGATGAAAAAGACAGCATCATCAATGCAGTACATGGCAAATTTGTCGGAACTAAGGTTACTGTATAAGTAAGGCTTATAAGTCAGTTTACAGAGAAAGTGTAATATAAAAACTATAAAAAGAGGGAGACGAACCTAATGGATGAGAGAATTCAGAAATATGAAGAGAAGATGAAAAAGACACTGGCAAGCCTTGAGAGCGAACTGGTTACAATTCGTGCAGGACGTGCGAACCCGCATATCCTTGACAAACTCGCCGTAGATTATTACGGAGCTCCGACACCTCTTCAGCAGGTGGCAAATATCACTGTCCCGGAAGCTCGTATGATCCAGATCCAGCCATGGGAAAGCAGCCTGATCAAAGGAATTGAGAAAGCAATCCTTACCTCTGACCTTGGATTAAATCCAAGCAACGATGGTAAAGTAATCCGCCTTGTATTCCCGGAACTTACAGAGGAACGCCGTAAGGAACTGGTTAAAGATGTCAAGAAAAAAGGCGAAGCAGCCAAAGTAGCAGTCCGCAACATTCGTCGTGATGCAAATGATGCATTTAAGAAACTTGCAAAACAGGATGTATCTGAGGATGAGATCAAAGAACTTGAGGAGAAAATCCAGAAGAGCACAGATAAATATATCAAAGAAGTTGATGCGGCAGTGGATGCAAAGAGCAAAGAAATCATGACCGTATAAGGGAAACGAAAAGGAGAGCTCCATGAATGCGGGCTCTCTTTTTATCTGAATGAGATAATGGACCGGAAACTGCGGTTCATTATGATGAGACAGTAAGGTTAAAGGAATAACAGGATAAGAAAAGGAAACAAGAGTATGAATGTACCAAATCATATTGCCATTATTCTGGATGGTAATGGACGCTGGGCGAAGGCAAAGGGAATGCCCAGAAGCTACGGACATGTGAAGGGCTGTGCAAATCTGGAAACAGTCTGTGACTATATGAAGGAGCTGGGAGTTAAATATGTGACTGTATATGCTTTTTCCACAGAGAACTGGAAACGTTCCAAAGATGAGGTGGACGGTCTGATGAAACTGTTCCGAAGTTATCTGAAAAAATGTATTAAACTGGCAGATAAGAACAAAATGCGTGTCCGGGTGATCGGAGAGGTTTCGGCATTTGATCAGGATATTCAGGAAAGTATTGCACGTCTGGAACAATATTCTCAGAAATATGATGAAATCTATTTCCAGATTGCATTAAACTACGGCAGCAGAGATGAGATCATAAGAGGTATCCGCAAACTTGCTCAGGATGCTGCAGATGGAAAAGTAAAGCCGGAAGAAATTGATGAGCATGTTTTTGACAATTACCTGGATACGGCAGGAATCCCTGATCCGGATCTGATGATCCGCACAAGCGGTGAATTGAGACTTTCCAATTTTCTGTTATGGCAGATGGCTTATACAGAATTTTATTTCACAGATGTGGCATGGCCGGATTTTAATAAAGCAGAGTTGATTAAGGCTATTGAGAAATATAATCAGAGAGACAGAAGATACGGCGGAGTTAAGGAGGAGTAAAGAATGTTTAAGACAAGACTCTTAAGCGGAATCCTGCTTGTGATTATTGCGCTTGCTACTATCATCAGCGGTGATTATGTGCTGTTTTTCACACTTCTTGCGGTTTCTCTCATTGGAATGAGAGAATTGTACAGAGCAATGAAGGTGCAGGATGAGAAGATAAATCTGCTGGCAGCAGCAGGCTATTTAGGCGCAGTATTATATTATCTGGCAGTACTGCTTGATTTTGAGAGGTATGGAGTGCTGGCAATCATTTTCGGACTTGTGCTGCTCATGTTTGTATACGTGTTCACTTATCCAACCTATGAGGCAGGGCAGGTAATGCCTGCACTGTTTGGTATTGTGTATGTGGCAGTTATGCTGTCGTTTATTTATCTTACCAGAGAGCTTCCCGGTGGAAAGTTCCACGTATGGCTGATCTTTCTGTGCTCATGGGGATGTGATACCTGCGCATATTGTGTGGGAATGCTGATCGGTAAACATAAAATGGCACCTGTCCTCAGCCCTAAGAAATCTGTGGAGGGAGCTGTGGGTGGTGTGGCAGGAGCTGCACTTCTTGGTGTGATCTAGCAGCCACTCAGGGACCGATGCTGGAATATGCTGTGATCTGTGCAATCGGAGCGCTGATCTCCATGGTAGGCGATCTGGCTGCATCTGCGATCAAGAGAAATCAGGGGATTAAAGATTATGGAAAATTAATTCCGGGACATGGAGGAATCCTTGACCGTTTTGACAGTATCATATTTACGGCACCGATTATTTATTATATGTTAGTAATGGTGGTGGGATTAAAATGAAAAAGATAGCAATATTAGGTTCTACAGGATCTATTGGTACGCAAACATTAGATGTTGTCAGAGAACACTCTGATGAATTGCAGGTAGTAGCATTAGCTGCGGGAACTAATAAAGAGCGTTTAAAAGAACAGATTAAAGAGTTTCATCCAAAGCTTGTAAGCCTTTCTGATGAGAAAAAGGCACAGGAACTTAAAGAAGAACTTGCAGGGGAACAGGTAGAAGTTGTCTGTGGTATGGAAGGTCTTATTGAAGTGGCAGGAGCAGACAGCGCGGATGTTGTTGTAACTGCAGTTGTCGGTATGATGGGAATCTTACCGACAATGGAAGCGATTAAAAAGGGCAAGGATATTGCTTTAGCTAATAAGGAGACACTTGTAACAGCCGGTCATCTGATTATTCCGATGGCGAAAGAGTACGGCGTTTCTATTCTTCCGGTAGACAGTGAGCATTCTGCGATATTCCAGTCCCTTCAGGGAGAGCCGAAGGCAGCACTTGATAAGATTCTTCTTACGGCATCTGGCGGGCCTTTCCGTGGAAAAAGTGCAGAGTTTTTGGAAACAGTTACTTTGGAGGATGCACTGAATCATCCAAACTGGTCTATGGGGCCAAAGATTACGATTGATTCATCAACGATGGTGAATAAAGGACTTGAAGTAATGGAAGCGAAGTGGCTGTTCGGGGGGGATTACTCACAGATAGAAGTTGTTATCCAGCCACAGAGTATTATTCATTCGATGGTACAGTATGTTGATGGTGCGATTATCGCACAGCTTGGTACACCGGATATGCGGGTGCCGATTGAGTATGCGTTATTTTATCCGGAAAGAAGGAGCCTTTCTGGAGACAGACTGGATTTTTCAAAGCTGTCACAGATTACATTTGAAAAACCAGATTACAAAGTATTTAGAGGCTTATCTCTTGCAATTGAAGCTGGAAAGACCGGAGGAACGATGCCGACAGTCTTTAATGCAGCAAATGAGAGGGCAGTTGCAAAGTTTTTAAAAGGTGAGATAAAGTATACGGACATTGTCCGTTCCATTGAAAAGTGTATGGATGCCCATAAAGTATCTGCTCATCCTGATTTAGAAGAAATTCTTGCAACAGAGCAGTGGGTTTATTCTATACTTCAGTAAAAGAAAGGAAAATTCATGCTGAAAATCATTCTTGCAATTGTTTTATTTAGTGTTATTGTTATTTTTCATGAACTGGGACATTTTCTTTTTGCAAAGAAAAATGGTATTTGTGTTGAGGAATTTGCGATAGGAATTGGACCGACTATTTTTGGAAAGCAGATTGGAGAGACGAAGTATTCGATAAAGTGTCTGCCATTTGGAGGATGTTGTGTAATGCTTGGAGAGGATGATGACTGTAAAGATCCGAGAGCGTTTGGCAGTCAGTCTGCACTGGCTCGTTTTTCTGTTATATTTGCAGGCCCATTTTTCAATTTTATTCTGGCATTTGTGCTTGCCTTATTTGTTATTGGGTTTAGCGGGGCAGATCCGGCAGTAGCTGGAGAAATTTCAGCAGATAGTGGAGCGTATGAGGCGGGACTTCATGAAGGAGACCGTATTGTAAAGTTAGACGGTTCCCGAATTTATAATTTTCGGGAGATTTCTCTTTTTAATTATCTACACAAAGATAAAGCGGATGTAGAGGTGACGTATGAGAGGGACGGAAAGCAAAAGACTGTTACAGTTACAAGAAAGAAAACAGAGGCTGGAACCTATGCTTTTGGTATTTCTATGACGGAAGATACAAAGGAAGGAATTATCGGTACGCTAAAATATAGTATTTTAGAGGTAAGGTATCAGATTAAATCCACGTTCCTAAGTCTTAAATATTTGATAACAGGACGATTTAAACTGAATGATCTCTCCGGCCCAGTTGGAATCGTGAATATGATTGGAAACACATATGAGCAGTCTATTGTGCATGGTATTAAGACTGTTGTGCTGAGCC
>ENA-OPAA01000970-OPAA01000970.1-human-gut-metagenome-genome-assembly--contig:-NODE-970-length-17494-cov-7.623832_pt1 | contig 17494 bp, 15 predicted proteins | sample MGYA00241049_ERZ501414 | MGnify/ENA primary metagenome ERZ501414 (study PRJEB25962, sample SAMEA2042520) | human gut metagenome | biome: human gut; feature: human-associated habitat; material: faeces... | reverse complement strand
GTATCAAAAATTCGGGCGTTTGTATAGGCTTTTTTGAGAAACTCCGAACTTTCTTTCCATTTTGTAACCTGAAATGTGGTCTGTGCAACTGCAAAAAGGGGTTTTTGGGGGTCAGAAGGGCCGTTCCACGCCTCTAACTCAGCTAAATCGGCAAAAACGAACACCTCGCCCCGGGTGTGTCCCACAATGCCCTGCACCTCCGGGTGGGTCTTATCCCCCGCCACCAGCAGCACCGCACCCTCTTTTTCGGCCTGCGCGGCAATGCGCTGGATCTTCTGCACAAAGGGGCAGGTGGCGTCATGGTACGGGATGCCGTTTGCCTCCAGCTCATCGTAAACGCTGCGGGGCACCCCGTGGCTGCGGATGACCACCTCGCACCCGGCGGGCACATCCTGCACGGTGTCCACTACCTGTGCACCCTTGCGCCGCATATCCTCCACCGCCTGCGGGTTGTGGATCAGCGGGCCCAGTGTTGCTACCTTATGCCCCTCGGCCAGCAGGCCGTAGGTCAGTTCCACGGCACGGTTCACGCCAAAGCAGAACCCCGCCGTTTTCGCCAAACGGATCTCCATTTTTACGCCCCCATCTTTTCCCATGCTTCCAGCAGTGCCTGCTTGTTGGCACGGAGCTTTTTGGTGTCCCGGCGGCCCTCCATGGCAAACTGCACTGCGGGCATCGGCTCGCCGTAGATCACCCGCACTTTGCAGAACAGGTGCATTCTTCCGTCCGGGGTGTCGTACAGGATGCGGCAGGGCACAACGTCCACCCCTGCCTCGGCGGCAATAACGAACAGACCGCTCTTGGGGGGCAGGAGCTTGCCCTCCTTTTCGCGGGTGCCCTCCGGGAAGATGAGCAGGGTCTTGCCCTGCTTACAGGCCTCCACCGTCTGGGAGATGACCGCCATCTCGTCCTTGGTGCCGCGGACGCACACGCCGCCGCAGCAGCGGAAGAACCACGTCAGGAAGGCGTTGATCTCGAACAGCTCCTTTTTGGCGAACACCACCATCCGCCTGCCCCACCGGGTGACAACAATGAACACCGGGTCGATGGCAGACACATGGGTGGGCGCAAGGATATAGCCCTTCGTCTGCACCTTTTTCAGGTTTTCACGCCCCTCCACCCGGATGCGGAAACCGATGTGCCACACAAGCCATGCAAGGGGCACCAGAATATAATATAGTACCATTTTTTATTCCTGTCCTGTTTGTTTTATCCGCCGATCTTTTTGGCAATGATCTGCTTCATAGCGTCAAGGCTCTGCTCAAAATCCAGTTCCGAGGTATCCAGCAGCACGGCGTCCTCTGCCTGCTTCAGCGGAGCGGCGGCGCGGTGGGTATCCTGATAGTCCCGCTGCTTCACGTCTGCCAGCACTTCCTCGTAGGGGGTGTCGATGCCCTTGGCCTGATACTCCTTCCAGCGGCGGGTGGCGCGTGCCTCCGGGCTGGCGGTCAGGAAGATCTTCACCGTAGCGTCCGGCAGCACCACCGTGCCGATATCCCGGCCGTCCATCAGCACATCCTGCTTTTTTGCCATGCTGCGCTGCAGCTCCAGCAGAAATGCCCGCACGGCGGGGTTTGCGCCCACGGCAGAGGCTGCCATGCCCGCGGCTTCGGTGCGGATGGCGGTGCTCACATCCTCGTCCTTTAAGTAGATGTGTTGCTCGCCCGCAATGGATGCCAGCCGCAGCTCGATCTCGGGCAGCAGGGCATCCACCGCCGCGTTGTCCTTGGGGTCCTTGCCCGCGCGCAGGGCGTACAGGCCGATGGCGCGGTACATTGCACCGGTGTCCACATAGATATAGCCCAGCTCTGCCGCCAGACGGCGTGCCAGAGTGGATTTGCCTGCACCCGCAGGCCCATCAATTGCAACAGATACCATGATATGTTCTCCTTATTTATATATAGTACACAGGAAATTGGTTGCGCTGTTTTTTACAGGTTATTCGCAAAGCTTTGTGCGGTGCAGAAAGCGATCTGCAGATTGTAGCCGCCGGTGTAGGCGTCCACGTCCAGCACCTCGCCCGCAAAGTACAGCCCCAGCGCCTTTTTGCTCTGCATAGTCTTGGGGTCCACCTCCCGCACCGATACGCCGCCGCTGGTGATGACTGCGTGGGCAAGGTCGCCCCGGGCGTCAATGGACACCTGCCAGTGCTTGACCAGCTGCACCAGCTCCCGCTTCTGCTCCCGGGTGATCTGGTTTGCCTTGGTGGCGGGATCAATGCCCCAGCGCGCCACCATGACCGGCTGCATACTGGAGGGCAGCAGCTTGACCAGCGCGCCCTGTGCCGCGTGGTTTGCCAGCAGGGCAAAGTCCCGGGTGATGCGATCGTACAGCTGCTCCTCGCTCAGGGCGGGCTTCAGGTCGATCTCCACGATGTATCTGTGCTTTTTCATATCCCCCAGATGGCTGGACGCGCTCAGGGTCAGCGGCCCGCTGATGCCAAAGTGGGTAAACAGCATCTCGCCCTGTTCGTCAAAGATAGCCTTGCCGTCCTCCAGCAGGGTCAGGGTGACGTTTTTCAGCGCCAGACCCATCATCTTTTTGCAGTCCGGGTCGCGGCTGACAAGGCTGACCAGACTGGGCACCGGCTCCACAAGGGTGTGCCCCGCCTGCTGCGCCAGCTTGTAGCCATCGCCGGTAGAACCGGTGGTGGGGTAGCTTACGCCGCCGGTGGCCACCAGTACAGCGTCTGCCCGGTACTCCCTGCCGGAAGTGCCCCGCACGCCCACGCAGCGCAGCGCCGGGCCAGCCTTTTTCTTTTTGGGGTGGCGCGGGTTTTCCGCTGCCGCCGGGGCAGGCTCCGCCTCCGGCACGATGTCCTCCAGCAGCAGCTTTTTTGCGCCATCATAGACGATGTCGGCATCCTGCGCATAGCGCAGCAGCGCCTGCCGGATCTCCTCGGCCTTATCCGATACCGGGAACACCCGGCGGCCGCGCTCCACCTTCAGCTCCACGCCAAGGCCTTCGAACAGCTCCATGGTCTTTGCCGGGGGGAACGCCCCCAGCGAGGAGTACAAAAAGCGCGGGTTCGTGCGCACATGGCGCAAAAACTCCTCTGCCGGGCAGTCGTTGGTCACATTGCAGCGCCCCTTGCCGGTGACAAGGATCTTCTGCCCGGGCTTCTCGGTATGCTCCAGCACCGTCACCTGATGTCCCTGCCGCACGGCAGCACCCGCCGCCATCAGTCCGGCTGCCCCGGCTCCCACGATCAAAACCCTTGCCATCTGTCATCCTCCCAAAATCGCCTGTTGATTCTATTGTATCATACCAGAAACCCCGCGCAAAAGCAATGCAGCGCCGCAGGAAATGAATGGATTTTCGGTTCCACACCCTCTTGACAAAGCCGCCGGGCTGCTGTATTCTTTTTACAGACCGATAGTTTGTAAAAAAGGAGCATCCGCCATGCCGCGCAACAAATACCCGGAACAGACCGTTGAAAAGATCCTGGACGCCGCCGCCCTGCTCTTCCTCCAGAAGGGCTACCAGAATACCACCCTGCAGGACATCATCGATGCCACAAAGCTTTCCAAAGGGGCGGTGTACCATCACTTCCGCTCCAAGGAGGAGATCGCGCAGCGCGTCGGTGACCGTTTGGGCGACCAGATGTGGGAGCCGCTGCGCCATATCCGGGACGACCCGGCCCTGACCGGGCTGCAGAAGCTGCAGGCGGTGTTTGCAGTTTCCTTTGCCGGGCAGCGGCAGCAGCAGATCGCGCAGACTTTGCCGCACCTGTGCAGCAACCCGCAGTTCCTTGCCATGGAGCTGACCAACATTGAAGCGCATTTAGCCCCGGAGTGTATTGCACCCATGATCCGGCAGGGCATGGCAGACGGCTCCATCCACACCGCCAACGCCAATGCGCTGGCCGAAGCGCTGTTCGTACTGGCAGACATCTGGCTTTCTCCCCAGACGCGCCCCACCACACCGACCGAGCAGCGGGCGCGGAACGTCGTGTTTCAGCAAATGACCCATGCACTTGGGCTGGATCTTTTGACGGATGCACAGGCCGAACAGCTGGTGCAGCTGTGCACACCGGTCAAAGACTGAATTTCCCGGGCGGAACGCTCCGCCTTTTTTTGTATGCAAATACAGACCAACAGTCTGTAAATAAAAAAGCAGGAGGTTTCCATGAACACTTTTATCCTTATCGTCCTCGGACAGATCGTCTCCCTGTTCGGCAATGCCGCCCTGCGGTTTGCGCTGCCGCTGTATCTGCTGCGGCAGACTGGTTCTGCCGCGCTGTACGGCGGCATCACCGCTCTGGCCATGCTGCCCGCCCTTGCTGGAATGCTGACCGGCGGCGCGCTGGCAGACCGCTGCCGTAAAGCCCGCCTGATGGCACTGCTGGATCTGGTGACCGCCGGTATTTCGGCGGCAGCCGCTGCTGGGTTGCCGCATCTGCCCCTGCTTCCGCTGGTCCTGACAGTGCTGGGCAGTCTGTACGCCATTCAGGGGCTTTACCAGCCCGTGGTACGCGCCTGCCTGCCTCTGCTACTGAACGGCACCCAGCTGCTGCGCGGCAACGCAGTCATCCAACTGGTGGATACCGTGGACGAGCTTCTCGGTCCCCTGCTGGGTGCTGTTCTGCTGGAGCACCTCGGCATCCGGGGTCTGCTGGTGCTCTGCGGCTGCTGCTTTGCACTTTCTGCCGGGATGGAGCTCTGTCTGCGCATCCCACAGGATGTCCCATATGACACAAAGCTCTCCGTCCGTTCTCTGTGGGCCGACCTGCGGGAAAGTGCGCAGTTCCTCACCGGGCAGGCTGCGGTGCTGCGGTTAGCTGCCGCCATGGCGGCTGTAAACCTGCTGGAAGTCCCCGCCCTCACCGTAGGTGTTCCGGTGCTGGTGGTACAGACCCTGCAGAAAAGTGATGCCTCCCTTGGTCTTGTGCAGGCGGTGCTGAGCGCAGGCGGCATTCTGGGCGGCGTGCTGGCCGGAACCGTCTTTGTCCGTCATCCCATCCGCAGCGGCACACCTCTTTTGCTGGCGCTCAGCGGCGTGTGCGCCGCGCTGGGTCTTGCCCTCCGGGTGTCAGTGCTGCAGTTCGGCAGCATTCTGGTGCTGGGGGCCGTGTTTATGGCCGTGGCAGCGCTGTTCAATGTATGGTTCTTTGCGCAGCTGCAAGTGCTGGTGCCGCAGGCACAGCTGGGCAAGACTACCGCCTGTTGCACCGTGCTGGCCTGCCTGACCCAGCCCATCGGGCAGGCAGCCTATGGCATTGCCTTCCAGCACTGGGCCGCACACCCCGCAGATGTACTGCTGGCAGCCGGGGTGCTTTCGGCGCTGGTTCTCTGGCTGCTGCAAACGCGCCGTACCGTCTGACACAGCAAAAAAGGAGCCGCTATTGCAGCCCCTTTTATGGTTTGCTTACTCCGGCAGCTTTGCCGGGTCAAGGTAGCTTTCGCCCTGCTTTACCTCCACATGGATGTGGCTCTCCTCGGCGCACTCGCAGCCGACTGTGCCCACCGTGCCCAGCTTCTGCCCGGCGGCTACGGTATCCCCGGCTTTTACGGCAGGGGCCGCCACACCGCACAGCCGCCAACAGCGACCAGCGGCATCTTCCAGCACCACCACGGTGCCCCAGTTGCCCTCTGCCCCGGCAGACACCACCTTGCCCGCCACGGGGGCTGCCACCGCAGCGCCCTGCGTGCAGGCGTAGTCCACGCCGTTGTGGGTTCGCCAGTCGCCCAGCGTTTTGTTATACACCAGTTCATCGCCGCTGAAGGCGTTGAGCACGCGCCCCGGCATAGAGGGCGCGGCGGCAGGCTGCGCCGAACTGCTGGCAGGCGAGGATGCGCCTTGCAGTGCCGAGGGTTCGCGCAGCGAACCAGAGCCAGACTGCGCACCAGAGGATGCCCCAGAGGGCGTCTGCTGCGGCACATCTGCCTTGCTGTTTGCAACGTCGGTCACGGGCTGCTGCCATGTGGTGTCCTCCTGTGCGTCCCAGTCCGGTTCTGTTTCCGGGGTGGTCTGTTGGGTGGTGCCGGGGGCGTTTAGTCCATCCAGACTTTTTTGCAGTTCTGCCCGCAGGGCGCGCACCGCCCACACCCCTGCCGCAGCCGCAGCCAGCAGGCTTGCGGTCAGCAGCAGGGCAAAGCCCTTGCCGTGCAGAAATTTTTTGATCTGCTCCATGCTTGTTACTCCCATCTGTTCGTTTTGTGTACGGGAACTTTTCTGGGCTTAGTGTGGGACAGCGGCGGGCGGTTTATGCAAGGGGGCAAAAAAGACACGCAAAAAGGCTGAGCAACCGCTTTTTTGCAGCTGCTCAGCCCTGCTGTATCCCGTTTTTGGTTACTTCCGTGCGATCATTTCGGTATAAGCCAGCACCAGCGGGCCTACGCCCTTGGCATCGTTGCAGACCACCGGCTCGCTGAAGTAGTAGGCCAGAGAACCGTCACGGTGATCCTTGCCGCCCAGACCCGCCACAAGGCAGATGCCGTCCAGCTGCAGGCTGCCGTCCGGGTTCTTGGACAGATATCGGTCACAGGTGCCGTAGAAAGCCTTCTCCGCCCATGCAGCCATGCGTTTGGGCAGATAGCCCAGACGCACGCCCTTGAGTACCGCGTAGGCAAACAGGGCGGTGCCGCTGGTCTCCAGATAGTTGCCCTCGGCCTCCGGGTGGTCGATGACCTGCCAGAACATCCCGGTCTGCTCGTCCTGGAACTTGTGCATGTCCTCCACAGCCTGTTTGAGCATGGCCATGATGCCGCGATACTCGTTGTACAGCTGCTCGTCCATGCGTTCCAGTACATCCACCATTGCCACAAGGAACCAGCCCATGGCGCGCAGCCAGAAGTTGGGGCTGCAACCGGTCTCGGGGTCTGCCCAGTACATCTGGCGGCTCTCATCGTAGCCGTGGTAGTACAGGCCGGTCTTTTCGTCCCGCATGTGCTTTTTGATGTTCATGAACTGCTTGTAGCTGTCGATGCAGCCCTGCATCTTGTTGAAGCGGGTCTCGTACTCCATGTAGAAGGGCTGTGCCATATAGGTGCCGTCCAGCCACACCTGCCACGGATAGATATCCTTGTGCCAGAAGTTGCCCTCCTTGGTGCGGGGCTGGGTGAGCAGCTGGCTGCGGATGGTGTCAATGGCCCGGCGGTACTTCTCATCCCCGAAGATGTCGTACAGGGTGAACAGGCTCTTGCCCTGGTTCACGTTGTCCAGGTTGTACTCCTTGGGGTCATAGGTCTTGATGGAGCCATCCTCCTGCACAAAGAAGTCGATGAAGTCCTTGGAGAAGCTCAGGTACTTCTCGTCGCCGGTGGTCTTGTACAGGCTCAGGCAGGCCGTGATCATGCAGCCGTCGATGTAGTTCCACTTGTTGGGTTTGCCGCTGCGCACCTTTTCAATGTTCCACATGGGGGCCTCAGCACTGGAATTGGCGATCAGGTAGTCCACATAGTCGCCCAGCAGGGTGAGAATTTCTTCATGGGTCATGGGTTAGTCCTCCTCGAAATGGCCGACATTGGCAAAGCGCAGGCGCTCGCCTTCGTAGCCGGTGATCTTGACGTTGTGCAGGTCAATCTCCTTGACGTTCTCCGCGTAGATGGCCAGCTTTTTCACGTTGGGGCGGTTGTCCGCCATGGCGGCCTGACCGGCTTCGGCGTTGGGGTCAAAGGTGATGGTGACATTCTTCATGGAGACGCGCTCGATGGGCTGCTCAGGCAGGCCGTCGAAGTAGCAGCCCGCGAACTGTGCGTCGGTGGCCACGATATCCTCCATGGTCAGGCTGCCCAGCTTGGGGGTGTACTCATCCACCGGCATAGCATCGCGGCACTGGACATAGGGGCTGTGGCCGTCCGGGTCACAGAAATAGAACATGTTGATGACAAAGGGAGCCTTGACACCGCGCATCTCCACGTTGCGGAACACCAGCCCGTCGATGACGGCGGTGTTGCCGCGGCCGCGCCGGGTCTTGACCCGCAGGCCGCGGTCGGTGTGGTCCATCAGGCACTGGGTCACCACCATATCCTTCACGCCGCCGCTCATCTCGCTGCCGATGACGATGCCGCCATGGCCCTTGTCCAGCAGGCAGTTCCGGATCACAGTGTGCGCACAGCTCTTTTTCAGCTTCATGCCCAGGAACACCTTGCTGGCTTTCATGGCAATGCAGTCGTCACCCACATGGATGTTCGCGCCGATGATGCGGATGTACTCGCAGCTCTCGGGGTCGATGCCGTCGGTGTTGGGGGCGTTGTAGGGGTTGTTGATGTTGAAGTTCAGCAGATCCAGATGCTTGACGAAGATGGGGTGGATGGTCCAGGAGTAGCTGTTCTGCACCGTGATGCCGTGCAGGCAGACATTCTCGCTGTCCACCGCAGCCACCGCGCGGGGCCGCCATGCGATCCGCTTGACCTTCTGATTGATCCACCAGTCGCCATTCTGGGCATCGCAGTCCAGCGTGCCCTCGCCGGTCACCACCACGTCGTGCACCTGCGTGATGTTCAGCAGACCAGCAAAGCTGTCCAGCGGGTTGCCCTCCCAGCCGGTCAGGTAGTATTCATCCACCTCATTCTCACTGGGAATGACACCGGGCAGGATGGGGTAGTGGGTGCGGTCGTTGTCGCCCAGCAGCACAGCGCCCTTTTCCAGGTAGAGGGTGGTGCAGCTCTTCATAAACAGGCTGGAGGTGCGGTAGCGCCCGGCGGGCAGATAGACCGTGCCGCCCTTGGGGCAGGTGGAAAGGGCAGCCTGCAGCTTGCCGGTGTTGTCGGTGGTGCCGTCGGCCACCAGGCCGTAGCGGGATGCGTCTACAAAGAAGGTCTCGGCCTCGGTGGTGAAATCGAGGGTCAGGGTCTCACCCTCGGCCTGTACGGCAACCGTGTAGGGGGTGCCGGGCAGCAGGCTGAACAGGGAGAACACGTTGGTCTCGCAGGCGGTGTAAACAGTCTCGCCGTTCAGCTGGACGGTGAAGGGATGCGCCGGACGGTAGCACAGGCCGTTTTCCAGTTCGAACACGGCACTGCGGGTCATGGAACGGATCAGGGAAAGCTTCATAAACAGGATGCCTCCTTGGATGTTGAAAGATTTATGGGTTGCCCATAGGTGGCGGGCATGGTACACTGAGGAAAAGAAACTGTTGAATGGGGTGTGCGGATGAAAGCGGAACGGGAAAAATGGAGCGGCCGGGTAACGGCAACGGCGCTGCGGTTCCAGACCGGCCAGTATGAGCTGGCTGAGGAGGAGGAGATCTGCCGGATCATTCTGGTGTCCGGCGGCAGCTTTACGCTGGTGCGGGGCGGTGAGAGCCTGCTGGTGAACCCGGGCTGTGTGCTGCTGCTGGGCCCCGGCGGGGGCCTGCTGCAGCAGGCGGGCCACATTGCCCCTGAGCTCATCGGCTGCCGGTTCCCGGCGGGCGTTCTCCCGGTGCTCAAGAACCTGATGCAGCGGGATTTCATGCCGCTGTTTGAGCCGGGAGCACAAACGGCCCTGTACGGCCCTGTGCAGTGGTCGGGCCGCCTGCGCACTCTGCTGGGCATGATGCAGAGCGCCGAAAGCGAGCCGGAAAGCCCCGGCATGATCTATCTGGCCCTCATCCTGCACTATGTGGAGCAGGAGTGCCGCAGTGAAAAGCAGGACATCCGCCCCCGCAACGAGACGGTGGAACAGATCTGCGCTTACCTTGCAGCCAACTACCAGCAGAAATTCTCCCTGACAGATGTGGCTGCGCGGTTCTACCTGTCGCCCTATTACCTGAGTCGGCTGTTCCGGCGGGTCACGGGCCAGTCCATTGTGGATTACATCAATGGCCGCCGCATCGAGGCTGCCCAGCGCCTGCTGGAGAGCACCGACCTGAACATCAGCGCTGTGGCCGAGCAGACCGGCTTTGCCTCCGCCGCCCATTTCCGCCGCGTGTTCCGCGAGACGATGGGAACGGGGCCGCTGCAATACCGCAAGAGCCACCGCGGATAAGAACAACGCCCCCTGTGCTGTGCACAGGGGGCGTTGCTTATTCATCGAAAGTCAATGGTTCTGTCCGCAGAGGGGGTGCTTAGCCCTTGACAGCACCGGCGGAGATACCTTCGACGAACTGATCCTGTGCACAGAAGAAAACGATCAGCTGCGGCAGGATGGAGATCAGGGACAGGGCCAGGATACGGTTCCAGGCAAAGCCGGTATCGCCGTCCATGGACAGCTTGACGAACAGGGACATGGGGTACTTTGCAGGGGTCTGCACGTAAAGCAGGGGGCCCATGAAGTCGTTGCAGCTCCACATGAACTGGAACAGTGCGCAGGACACCAGAGCGGGCATCAGCATGGGGACAATGACCTTGTACAGGGTCTGGAAGGAGTTGCAGCCATCAATGGCGGCAGCCTCGTCCAGATCGCGCGGGACATTGCGCATGAACTGCACCAGCTGGTAAACAAAGTAGGTCTCAGTTGCAAATGCAGTGTGGACCCAGATGGCCAGATAGAACGGGCTGTTGACCCAGCCGAACTTGGTGTACAGCAGGAACTGAGGAACGTTCAGAACGACCTGGGGCAGGAACAGGGTGGCCAGCATGATGCTGAACAGGATCTTCCGGCCCGGGAAGTCGAAACGGCCAAAGCCGTAGGCTGCAATGCAGGAGGAGACCACCGTGCAGATGACCTTGGGCAGAACATAAGAATAAGTGTTCAGCATGGCCTGCAGGATGTTGATGGAACCGCCGAAGTTGTTCAGCGCGTTCCTGTAGCCCTCCAGGGTGGGGTTCTTGATCCACAGGCCGATGCCTGCAAAGATCTCGCTGTTGTCCTTAAAGGTAGCGCTGACCATCCACAGCAGGGGATAGATCATGATCAGGCCAACCAGGATCAGGACAAAGTACTTAAAAAACGTCGCAATGGCGTTGGATGCTTTCATTCCCATACTGTCACACCTTACCTTTCATCCGAGTAGTAGACCCACTTCTTCTGGCTGGTGAAGGCGATGATCGTGAGGATGCAGACGATCACGAACATGATCCAGGCCAGAGCGGAAGCCATGCCCATCTGGTTGGACTTGAAGGCGTAGTTGTAAACCAGAATGGAGATCAGGGTGGTGGAGTTGCGCGGGCCGCCGTTGGTGATGATGAAGGGGCCGTTGAACTCCTGGAAAGCCTGGCAGATCTGAGTGACCAGGTTGTAGAAGATGATGGGGGTGATCATGGGAACAGTGATGGAGAAGAACTGCTTCCACTTACCGGCACCATCGATGGTGGCAGCCTCGTACAGGTCTGCAGGCACGCCCTTCAGGGCGGCCAGGAACAGCACCATGGCGGAGCCGAACTGCCAGATGCGCAGGAAGCAGATGATCCACAGCGCATAGTTGGGGTCGCTCAGCCAGGAGGGGCCCTGTGCGTGGCCGAAGGTGATGGCGCGGATGATGGTGTTGACCAGACCATCATCACGGAAAACGGCCTTCCACAGCACGGCGATGGCAACGGAGCCGCCCAGAATGGACGGGATGTAGTAAACGGTACGGAACAGATTCACGCAGGCGATCTTGAAGTTCAGGATGTATGCAATGAACAGAGCAAAGATCAGCTTCAGGGGCACGGTGATGAACGCGTACTTGAAGGTGGTGACCAGAGCCTTGGTGACCTTGGCATCAGAGAAGGCGGTGACGTAGTTCATCACGCCGTACTGGTGGATGCCGTTGAAGAAGTTCATGTCGGTGAAACTGTAATACAGCGACTGACCGAAGGGGATGGCCTTGAACACGACAAAGCCGATGATCCAGGGGATCAGGTAGATCAGACCCTGCCACTTATCCAGGAACTTCTGTGCGGGGGTACGCCCGAGAGAGGGCGCTTTGCTTTCTTTCATCCGGGGATCCTCCTTTGGTGAAAATCAGTGCAACAAACCTTATGTCACACTTTGGCAACAGATTTGTCAGAAAATTGTAACCTATGCCTGAGAAAAAAGGGGCATCGGGCCTACGGGTGGACGATGCCCCTGATATGTAATTTGACTCAGGTCAGCAAAGAAGATCAGACAGTGTAGCCAACAGCAGACATGCCGTCCAGCAGAACGTCAACGACATCTGCGCCGCTCTTGTTGTCGTAGTCAACGGTATCGAACACTTCCTGATAGGTGCCGGTGCCGGTAGCCTTCAGATCGGAAGACTCGAACAGGGGATCCAGCTGGCAGGAAACGAAGCTCATGACCTTGTTGTTTGCCTCAGCGACCAGTTCGTTGATCTTACCGGCAGCCTGAGCGGTAGCCAGACCAGCCTTGGAAGCGGGGATGCCGCACTCGGAGCCCATGATGGCAGCGCCGTCGCCGTTCCACAGGTACTCGATCAGGGTAGCAGCCTCAGCGGGGTTCTTGCAGGTCTTGGTGATGGCCATGCCCATGGAGACCTTGGAGAAGCCGCCGTTGTAATCGCCGAACTTGATCTCCTCACCAACGGTGAAGCCGGGCTTGTTCTCCTCGTCCAGAGCGTCCTGATACTTGGAAGCAGCGGAATCCCACTCGAAGATGCCAGCGATCTTGCCGGTGATCCACTCGTTGGACTGGTGGGTAGCACCGTCGCCGTTTGCACCGTAGTAGGTGGGCAGCGGCATGATGACGTGGCCGTCAACCAGGCTCTTGATGAAGTCGATGCCCTCGGCGATCTCGTCAGCGGTGTAGTTCAGGGTAGAGGTGGTGGGATCTGCCCAGTCCTTGCCGTACTTGGACTCGAGGTAGAACACCATCAGGATCATACGGTCGTATGCGCCCAGGTGCAGGGGATAGTAATCATCGCCCAGCTTCTCCTGGAAAGCCTTGCCTGCTGCAAACAGGTCATCCTCGGTGGCGGGAACTTCGGTGATGCCAGCCTTGTTAAAGGTGGTCATGTTCCAGTAGAAGATACGGCCGGTCATGGAGATGGGCACGCACTGCTGTGCATTTGCAACGTTGCAGGCACCCAGCTTTGCGTCGTCCCACTGGGACATATCCAGGTAATCGGTGACGCTGTTCAGATCCAGGAAGGTCTGGCCGTTGCCGGAGTAGTTGTACAGCCAGTTCCAGTTGATCTGGCAGACATCCTCAGCCACGCCGCCTGCAAACTTGGTGGACATGGTGTCTTCCCAGCCGGACCATGCAGCGAAGGTGGGGTTGACGGTGATGGTGGTGTGCTCAGCAGAGAAAGCCTTCAGGGCCTCCTGGTAAGCGTTGTGGCGGGACTCGCCGCCCCACCAGCTCATGGTCAGGGTAACGGGTTCCGGCTGAGTGGATGCCTGTCCGGGGGCAGACTGCTGCGCCGTGCCGCAGGCGGCCAGCTGCAATGCCAGTGCGCCAACCAGCGCAAGGGCTGCGGCGTTTGCTGTTGTTTGGTTCATCGGGTTCCCTTTCTTGCAGTTGCCTGCAATGTGGATTTGCGGTTACCCCTATTATAGCGGATTCCAGTTTTTCTGTCACGGGTTGGGCGGATAATTTTGGGGGCAATTTTACGGCATGGGAAAGGTTGGTATAAATTGTCAAGTTTGTAACGCCCCCGCCGTGGAGAAAGCTTACCGCAGTACAAATATGCAATAACCCAATCCCCATATGTAAGAGATAGCGTCCTTGGCCGCCCTACGGATAGCAAAAGGGCCGCAGGCGCTTTTGCTGCCTGCGGCCCTGCCCGTGAGCGGACGGAGCGCCCCGCGGGGATACTTTTGAATATTAACAGCGGCTTACGGCCGCCAAACAGGCATTTTGCCGCTGTATATCATCACTTTATCACAGTCACATTCTCGGTGTCCTGCCAGCAGAAATCCTGATCGAACCACGGGTCCATAGAGCTGTCTTTGCGGATAACGACGTCCTCGCAGCGGATGCTTTTGCCATGTACGCAGGTAAAGCCATTCACTTTTCCGGGAATCATGCCGGGCACCTCGCTGGGGCGCAGGTCCCAATGGTCAATGGGCCATGCGGTCTGCTTGCGGATGTCCACCCGGATGTGGCGGAACGAGATATCTTCCAGGCTGTTGCCCTCGCTTCCGTGCAGAAAAATGCCGTTTTCGCCGCTGCAGTTAATGTTTTCAAAATGTACATTGCGGATATGCCCCGCCCTGTTGCCCTGTTTGCGGTCCACCGCCGTCACACAGATGGCTTCGGCTTCGCCCCACCACTGGTCAGAGAACATGCGGGTGTTGATGTGCAGGTTGGCAAAGGTCACGTTTTCAATGTTGCCGCCATCACGCAGCATCAGAGAGATGCCGCGGTTGGTGCGGGAGATAACGCAGTTGGTGACGGTAATATTGCGGAAGTCCGAAACGCTCTCGGTGCCAAACTTGATAGCGGCACTGGTGGAGGTCAGCGTACAGTTGGAAACCACAATGTTCTCACACGGGCCAAGATATGCATTTTTCTCAGTGGTCTTGAACACGATGCAGTCATCGGCGGATTCAATATGGCAATTGTTGATGCGCACATTGCGGCAGTGGTCGGGATCAATGCCGTCGCAGTTGACCATTTTCAGGTTATTCAAAATGCGGATGCCATCGATCAGCACATCCTGGCAGCCCACCATATGCACGGTCCAGAACGCGCTGCGGGTCAGGGTGACTTCACGGATGGTCAGGTGCTGCACACCTTTCATCAGCAGCATGGGAATGCGCGGGTAATAGGTTCCCTCAATAAAGTTATGATCGATCTCGCCGTAAAAGTTTTCTTCGGAGCCATCGATTACGCCGCTGCCGCTGATGCAGACATCCTCGGCATCCTTAGCCATAATGAAATAATTCTTCGGCTCACCGTCATATTCGCAGTTTTCGTAAGAGGGCACTTTGAGCGATGTATCGCGGTAATGGTCGCGGTAGGCAGCTTCCACTTCCAAGAAGTCCTCTTTGTTTTCGCTGGCTTTCAGGCGGGAGCCGTGCTCCAGGTGCAGCTCCACATGGCTGTGCAGCAAAATGGAACCGCATTTGTAAATATGGCCGCCCGGCACCAGCACTCGGCCGCCGCCGGCTGCCGCGCAGGCATCAATGGCTTTCTGGATGGCAGGGCCATCGTTTGTGGTGCCATCACCCACAGCACCATATTGCAAAATATCATAAATCATGATTGGCCTCCTTGGGGAGTATTCAGGGTGTATCAGCTGGGCCGAAAACCCGAATAATCTTCACAAGCAATCGTCATTTTGTTTTTAGATACACCTTAGAAGTCGTTTTTTATCAGCAGGAGGCACCAAATAAAGGCGGTGCGCAATGCTGATAAAACAGCTTCTTAAATTTCGCAGAGCTTACCCGGCTCTGCAACGCGCACCTTGCCATCGGCCACAAACCAGATGGGCTGTGCCGACGGGTTATACAGCCGCTTGCCGTCTGCACTTTCGCGCGTGCTGCGCAGCGCGGTCAGGTAATCTGCAATCTGGCCATTGGTGGCATACCAGATATCCTGTGCGCCGTGCAGCTTTTCTGCCAGCTGCTCCATCAGGGGCCAGGTGTTTTCGCGCTCAAATTCAAAGCTGTGGCCCCAGATATAAAACAGCGGCATTTTTTCATATCCCGGAACATGCAAAAACTTTTCTGCGCGTTCCAGCAGTTTATCATTGTGGTGGCAGGTGGGGTTCCAGCGCAGCAGCTCCTGCGGCAGGGCAAAACTTCCGGTGCTTTCCACCGTGCGGCTGTACTGGATGCCCATGGCGCACAGCGCTTCCACCTGTTCGGGGTAGTATTCGCCAAAGGCATAGCTCATGCCCTGCACAATACCGCCGGTCAGTTCTTCCAGCGTCAGGCGGTCCTGCCACACTTCCCGCAGCCATTCAGTCTGGTTCATCTGGCGCGGGTGGCGGTGGGTCACGCCATGGCAGGCAATTTCGTGCTCGGCGTACAGGGTAGGCAGCTCGGCCTTTTGCACATAGCCGTCCTTATCCAGGTTGCCGGAGTTCAGGTGGAAGGTTCCCTTGAAGCCCGCCTGGTTAAAAATTTCGATCAGGCGGCGGTCATATACCTGGCCGTCATCATAACTGAACGTAATGGCTTTGGCCAGCCCACCGGGATACAGGTATTCCATCGTGTTCGCTTCCTTATTATATAGTGTTTATTGCGGCGTCACCTGGGCGGGGTCTGCATCCGGCAGGTAGCGGGCCGTGCCCAGAATATTGCCATCCAGGTCGGTGGTAATGCGCAGGCCGGGGCCAGCGGTGAACACCTTGCGGCCATCCACAAAGGCTTCCGCCTCGTGACCACTGTTCACGATCTCCCAGCTGCGGCCGTTCAGGGCTTGGGTATAGCGGCATTCCAGCGGGCAGGTGCCCCACACCACGGTATCCCGCACCAGGCTTACGCCGTACATGCGGGCGGTGTATTCCAGTACCGAGAGCATAGCCGGGCCGTAAGCATCCTGCGGAGGCTGGCCAGGTTCACAGATGACCGAAGGTTCGCCGGTAAAGGGGTCATACTGCTGCACAAAGCGGCACTGGGGGCCAATGGCCTGCATCAGCTTTTGCCCCAGTTGGGGAATCAGCTCATACATGCCGTAATTTTCCAGCGCACGGATGGCACGCTGATAGGTCAGCGCTTCAGCCTGGCCGCTCCAGTTGTTGGTGGTCACGTTGCGGAACAGCGGGTCGTTGGCGGCCACGCTGGGCAGCGGCATTTTGGTCCAGAACTCCTGCGGGTTCAGCAGGTGCTCCTTGACAAAGCGCTCCGCCAAAGCATCCGGCAGGCTGTGCCAATACATGCAGCGCAGCGTGTTGTGGATCAGGGTGGGCATCTGGTTGTGGTTTTTGTCGCGGTCAAACATCGCGCCGCGGGCATCGTCCCACAGGTAGCTCACCATCTTGTCCTGCACGGCTTTGGCCTTGGCGGCCCACTGGGCCTGTGCCTCGGCATCGCCGCTGATTCGTGCAATTTCCGCCAATGTTTCGCGGCAGGCATATGAGTAGCTCATCACATCCATCGAGGCAATGGGCACCGCTGTGCAGCCTTGGGGCGGGGTTTCCTCCTCCCACGGGTCGGGGGCATCGGCGTAACGCATGGCGTGGTCTTCGCCGGTATCGTACTTGCACCAAGTCTCCAGGCAGCCGTCCCCATCGGAATCGCGTACACGCCACAGGTAGGCGTCAAACGCTTCCAGCGTTTTGGCCAGCTGGGCCAGGTATTCGGCATCCTTGCCGCCCAGATAGTAAAGATCCAGCGCCGGTTCCGGGAAGCAGAAGCCCTGGAACTTGTTGAACTGCGGCACCACTTTGCCATCAATCACCGCAATGCTGCCGGGAATCCGCCCGTCCGCACGCTGGTGGCGCATAAACATCAGGCTGTTGTTCAGGCCGGTGGCAAAATCACGGCTGGCATACATTGCGCCGCCCATGGGCTGGGTTTCCAGCCAGATTTTTTCATAGCCGCCGCCCTCAACCAGAACGGGGTTGCCGCCAAAGTTTTTAATGTTCAGGCGGCACTTTTCTTCCGCCTGTTTGACCAGTTGGGAAAGCAGCGGGTCTTTGGTTTCAAACCGGACGCCGGTGTTTGCCTGCATCATGGGAGCTCACCTCTCAAAATGTACGTTCAGATAATCAAAATCGGCATGGTTATGCAGCCCTGCCATATCGTGGGCATACACA